>Ga0160427_10001502_pt1 | contig 14266 bp, 15 predicted proteins | sample SolpanmetagenomL_FD_108194 | JGI IMG/M metagenome (GOLD analysis project Ga0160427, IMG submission 108194) | Solar panel surface microbial communities from Lawrence Berkeley National Laboratory, California, USA - L | ecosystem: Engineered > Built environment > Solar panel > Unclassified ...
GCAGGTTTGACCGGCATGGCTTAGGATGTCGGCCGCCGGCCCTAGCCGATCCGCCCGCCCCGGCCAGGGCGCCACCGACCGGCCGCTGCGCCCCACCCGTGGCCATCGCCGAGGGGGCGGATCATCCGTCGAGGCGGCCGCCCTGCGGGGGCGCGTTTAAGTGATCCTCGCCGCAGCCACGTCGCCGCCACCGCCGGGTCACAGCCCCCCGACGCCCTCCGATCGTGTCCCGTGGGTTCGATCGAAGGGCGCCGCCGCCTCGACGTCAGGACGCTAGAGCTGCTTGACGCGCCGGGACGTGTCGCGGGTCCGGTAGAAATCCCAGAGCAGGAATGCCGGGAAGGGCAGCATGATGGCGAAGAAGATCCAGTCGAACATCTGGGGCATGGGGCAGGTCTCCTACAACTTATAGGAGGGTCAACCCGCGTAGGGCCCCGCAGGTTCGACGGGCGCGCTCGCTTCCGCCCGGGCGCGCACGCCCACCGGCTTCCGCCAGCAATGCGCCCGCGCGGCGCGGCGCCCCCCCTGGAACTTCGCGAGCGAGGTCGGCCACGTGCGCGAGGTGCCGGAAGCGGGCGCTCGGGCGCATCACACCGCGCGCCTAACCATGATGATACAAGTCATGGACGACAGGGCCATGATCCGAGACGCCGACGAGACTGATGGACGGATGCGCCGCCTCGTCGGGACCGTGAGCGGCGGCCGGTGGCGGCGCGTCGTGATGGGCGTCGCCGTGGAAGACGAGATTTCCCTTTGAATCGATGGCCGCGCGGGGCGCGGCGGAGTCCGACGGGCCCTGGGGTGGCAGCGTCGCGGCTTGGGCGGGCTTGCCGTCATCGGAGGGATGCTGGGCCTCGGCACTCGGGAGTCTCTCGGGTGCCCCTCCCTGCGCTCCCTGATCGACGCGGTGGGATACAGCATCGGGGGCATCAACCTGCCCGCGACCGGGATCGGCCGTCGCGCTCGGGCCGCCACGGGGCGCGGGCGGACCGCCGGCGTCCCCGTGGTTGAGCGCGTCCTGGCTGCCGGCCGGGGCTGGCGTGCCGCGTTCGGGCGGCGTGGCCTCAGCGTGGGAAGCCTCATGTCTGCCCGACCCCGCCGGGACTGCCGAGCTGGCTGGCATGTCGGCATTGGGATGATCCTGCGCCCCCGTAGGCTCGCCCCCGCTCTGAGTCGTCGAGCCGCGATTGGCGGCGTCTGGACCCTGCCCTTGGGACGCCGCCGCCCCATCGGAATGCGGCCCCATGTCCCGCGAGGCGGTGTGTTGAGGCGTGGGCGACGCGGCGTCGTCCGGGGCCGCAGCCTGCGCAGGCGCGTTGTCCAGACCTCCGTGAGGAGACCCCGATGACGGGGCCGCCGCCTGGGCCGGGTCCGCACTGGAGGATGCCCCCGGCCCGTGTCCCGAAGACGGCCCGTGTCCCGAAGACGGCCCGTGTCCCGAAGACGGCCCGTCCCCCCCGCCCGACCCGCGGTCGCTCGCGCTGTCTTCCGGTCCATGGACGGAAGCCGCGAGCGCGACGGGTGCGTGAGACGGCGGCGCGCCTGGCGCCGAGCCGGAGTGCATTCCGGCGTCTCCCGGCGGCGTGCTTGGCTCGGAACCGGCCTCGATCGAGTGGGCGTCGCGCGGCGTTGCCCCCCGGTGATCGCTCTGCCCGGCGGGGCCTGTCGCGTGGACGTCCCTGTCGGGATCGACCGGCGAGCCGGCCCCGGACGCGGGCGCGGCTTTCTGCAGGGCCGAGCCGTGATCACCAGTGGCGCTTCCCTGCGGACCCGACCCGGTCTCCTGGTGCGCGACCGCCCGGGCCTGCCCGTCTTGGTGCATGCCGGCGTGGCCGTTCTCCGCCCGCTCGACGTGAGAACTGTCCGCCGCGGCGTCGGCGCGGGCGCCATGGCCGCGGTCGCTGCCCCGGTCATCCAGGTCACGGGACGCCGATGCTGCCGAGGCCGCCGAGGTTCGGTTCGCCTCGGCTTGTCCTGCCGCAGGGACCCACCCCGGCGAGCCCGCCCCGGATCCGGCCTCGGCCCGGGCCGCCTCCGCGAGCCGTGGCTGAGCGTTCGAGTCCGGCGTCAGGGATTGATTGCCATGGCCGCGCTGATCGCCACTGTCCGCCCCCAATCCGGCCGACGACTCGGCGGCACCCTCGCTTCGGCCGGTCGCTGATGCCTGCTGGCCGCCGGTTCCCACGGCCCCCGTCTCGGCGGCGACCCGGGCGAACCCGATGTCGTTGCCCATACTCGGCGCATGAAACTCGGTCTCGCGGCCGGGCAGCCCTGCTCGGTCGCCGTGGACATCGGCCCGGATCGCGGGCGCCGGATCGATCCGGCCTCCCGGGGCGGCGGTGTCCTGGCTCGCGCCGCTGCCCTGCGCGGTCAGAGCGGTCGGCTGAACCGGGGCGGCTGTGGGCCCGGCATTGCCTCCGCCGCCCGTCCCCGCCGCGAGATCGCTCTGCCCCCCCTGGTGCGCGCTGCCGCTCGCCAGATCCGCCAGCAGAGGGGCAAGATCCGCGCTCGCGGCGGCGTGGCCGCCGGCCAGCGCTTCCGCCGCGAAGATCATCGTGGACAGGATGATCGCCTCGACCTGCTTGCGGCCGTCGCCCTCTTCACCCGGCCCGGACGCGCCCCTGGCCCTAGCGGGCTGCGGCTGGCCTTGCCCAGCCCCGCCACCGCCATCGGCCGGGGCAAGGGGGTCGAGACCGGGCGCGAGCTCGCCCGCATGCGCCTCCTCGGAGGACAGGCTCAGGGCTGCCGCGGCGACCAGGGCCGCCAGCAGGGCGGCGGGATGCACGACCAGCTTCGTGCCCCTGGCGACCGCCGGGATCGGGAGCAGGCTCGGGTGAAGCCGGGCGATCTGGTCGATCAGGGCCCGGAAATCCGCGCCGCGCACGGGGCGGTCCAGCACGTCGGAGGCGATCAGGTAGCTGCCGTCGATCCGGGCGAAATGCATGATCACGTCGCCGTCGGGACGGCAGAAGACGAACCAGGGCTCGCCCTCGTCGGTGACGCCGTGCTCGCTGGCCATCCCGATCCCGGCGCGGAGGAGGGCGGCTTCGACCCGGTAGAACTCGGCGAGTTCCTGCTGCGACCAGCGGTCGGATCGCGCCGCCGGGCGAAGGAAGGGAATGACCGCGCTCATCGTCCGCTCCCTCTCGTGGTGCCCGTGTTCCCCTCGCCGAGGGGGCCGCGCGCCTGTCCGGCCGCCATCTCGCTGCCGAGCGCTCTAACGTTCATGGAAGGCGCGTCCCATCGCGTCGAAGAAGGGGGCGAACATGTATTCGAGCGCTGTCCGCTCCCCGGCCGAGACGATCACCTCGGCCGGGAGACCGGCGAGGAGACGGTGCCGGACCTCGGCCGGAAGCGCGTGCTCGTCGATCTCGACGGTGCCGGCGAAGTAGGGCTGTTTCGTGCCGTCATCGACGAGCCGGTCCCGCGAGACCGTCGCGAGCGTCCCGAAGAGCGTCGGCGTGCGGCGGGCCTGGAAGCTCGGGAACTTGATCTCCGCCCGCATCCCCGCGCGGACGGTCTCGAGGTCGTTGGGCGAGAACTGCACGGTGACGACGAGGCGATCCGTGGTCGGAACGATCTCCATCAGCGGCTCGCCCGACCGGATGACCTGCCCGATCGCGTAGACCTTCAGCGCCTGGATGACCCCCTCGTGCGAAGCGCGGATCTCGTGGCGGCGAAAGACGTCCTGCGCGACGACGAGCTTCTCCCGCAATTCGCCGATCTTCTGGCGCGTCTCGAGAAGCTGCGTCGTCACAGCCTCCTGAAGCTTCTGCTTCAACTGGGTCCTCTGCAGCCCCGCTTCGTTGATGGCGTTCTCGGCCTTCGCCCGCTCGGCGATCGAGCGCCCGATCACGCCCTCGAGCCGCGTCCGCTCCCGCTCCATGACGAGGAGGCGCGAGAGGGGAATCAAGTTCTTCTGGTGAAGGCCGCGGAGGCCTTCGAGCTCCTGGCGGATGAACCCGACCTGCGCCTCGACCGAGGATTTCTCGACGGCGAGGCCGGAGATCTCCGTCCTGAGCTGGGTGACCTTCGCGTCGACGAGGGCGAGCTGGCCGTTGAGCGTCTTGCGCCGCTCCGACATCTCGCCGGTCTGGTCGGCGATCATGCGGGCCAAAGCGGGCTCGCCGCGGCGCGCGGCAAGCTCGGCGGGGAGGGGCAGGTCGTCGGTCTGGTCCTGCTCGGCCCGCAGGCGCGCCTCGAGCACCCGGGCCGCGTCGAGTTGGTTCCGGAACAGCTCCGCGCTCGCCTGGGACTGGACGGGATCGACGCGCAGAAGGACGTCGCCGGCCCGGACGGCCTGCCCATCCTTCACGAGGATCGCCTGGACCATGCCGCCCTCGAAATGCTGGACGGTCTTCCGGCTGCTCTCCGTGACGACGACGCCCGGGCTGATGACGGCGCGGTCCAGGCGGATGAAGGCCGCCCAGAGGACCACGAGGCCGAAGAACGCGGCGATGAGGGCGTAGCCCGCGATCGCGTAGCGCCGCCAATCGATCATGGCGCCATCCGCGCGGCTCCCGCCCACCGGGCGCACGCTCGGCACCGAGGCGTCGATCAGGTTCGGGACGGCGGGCATCGTCACGGCTCAGCCCGCGCTGCGCTTGGGCTCGGCCCCGCGCCGGCCGTCGGGCGGCACCGCGGGGCCCGCCTTGACCAGCGCCGGGACCGGTCGGGGCCCGGAAAGCTGTGCGAGGACTTGGTCCGGCGGCCCCGCCGCGCCCAGGGTCCCTCCCTCCAGCATCAGGATCAGATCGGCCCCCGCTAGGAGGCCGACTTTGTGCGTGATGACGAGAACCGTCGTGCCCCGCTGCCGGAGGTCGGCCATCGCCTCGATCAGGGCGGCCTCGCCGGTCTGGTCGAGGCTGGCATTCGGCTCGTCGAGGACGATCAGGCTCGGCTCGCCCGACATCGCGCGGGCCAGGGCGATGCGCTGCCGCTGGCCGCCGGAGAGGCCGTGCCCGCCGGCCCCGAGGCGGGTGTTGTAGCCGTCCGGCAGGGCCTGGATCAGGTCGTGGCAGCCCGCCCGTCGCGCCACCGAGACGATCGCGGCATCGTCCTGCGGGCCGAACCGCGCGATGTTCTGCGCAACCGTGCCGTCGAACAGCTCCACATCCTGCGGCAGGTAGCCGATATGCCGGCCGAGCGCCTGCGGATCCCAGTGGCGCAGGTCCGAACCGTCGATGCGCACCGCCCCTGAGGCGGCCGGCCAGACCCCCGTGATCGCCCGGACCAGGGTCGATTTTCCCGCCCCGCTCGGACCGATGATCCCGACGAGACTGCCGGCCGGCAGACGGATGCTCACATCCTGCAGGATCGCCTTCGACGAGCCCGGCGCCGTCACCACGAGGCTCTCCGTCTCGATGAGGCCGCGCGGCCGCGGCAGCGCCACGCGTTCCGGCTCCGGACCGACGCGCGCCATCAGCTCGGCCAGCCGCGCGTAGCTGCCGCGGGCCGCCGTGAGGGATTTCCAGTGGCCGACGACGGCTTCGATCGGTGCCAGCGTCCGTCCCATGATGATCGAGGCCGCGATCATCGAGCCGGCGGAGATCTCGCGGTGGATCGCGAGATAGGCGCCGAGGCCGAGGACCATCGTCTGCAGGAACATGCGGGCGAATTTCGTCGCCGCCGCGAGGAGCCCGGCCCGGTCGCTCGCACGAGCCTGCAGCAGGATCGCTTCCGCGTGGCGCCGGTTCCACCGGGTCTGCAGGGCGCCGAGCATTCCCATCGCCCGCAAGACCTCGCCGCCGCGGAAGGTCGCGCGGGCCCGGTCCCCGGCCTCGCGGGCGGCGTTGCTCGCCGCGTCGAGGGCGCGCCGGGTGGTGAGATCCGTGAGGAGGGTCAGCCCGAGGAGCGTTCCGCCCCCGAGCAGCGCCATCCAGCCGAACCACGGATGCAGGATGAAGCAGGCGACCAGAAACAGCGAGGCCCATGGCAGATCGCAGAGCGCCAGAAACGCCCCGCCCGTCAGGAACTCGCGCAGGACGCCGACGTCCCGCAGGATCGATTCGTGTCCCGCCTGCGGACGCAGCAGCGTGGCCCGGTGCACGATGGCGAAGACCGGTCCGGCGACCGTCCGATCGAAGATCACCCCGCCCCGGACCAGCAGGCGCGACCGGAGCATTTCGAGGAGCGCGTAGACGGCGAGCGCCAGGGCCGCGATCGCGGTGATGCCGACGAGCGTCGCCTCGTTGCGGCTCAGGAGGACGCGGTCGTACACCTGAAGCATGTACAGGGGCGCCGCGAACAGGAGCAGGTTCGTGAAGAAGGCGAAGACGAACACCGTCGACAGAACCGGCCGGATCGCGCCAAGGCCATCCCTCAAGACAGACTCGGTCGTACGACCGCTCATAGCGACTCCCTGCGCGCGGGCCCGGGCCTCACGGCCGACGGCCGATCGCGCCGCGTCCGGGGGCTGGTCCGATCGGCCCCTGCGCGAGGATCCATCTTAGAGCAGACTTTTCTCTTTCCAAGGTTGTACAGGTACCGAGCGGCTGGACGTTCCATGCCGCGGGTCCATATAAGGATCACTGTACCCTTCCGTGAGAGCCCTCATCGCACGGTGGCGGGAGATCAAACGCGTGTACGTTCATCAGCAACGTCTCGGCTCGGAAGAAGTGCAGGAGCTGCGCCGGGAAGGGGGGCGATTTCTCAAGGAATTGCGCGAGAAGCGGGGCCTGTCGCAGAGGCAGCTCGCCGTGCAGGTCGGCGCCGACTACTACACCTTCATCTCGCAGCTGGAGACCGGGCGTGGCCGCGTTCCGCCGGACCGGTACCGGATCTGGGCCGAGGCCCTCGGCGTGGATGTACGCGATTTCGTCAAGAACCTGATGCGCTTCTACGATCCGCAGACCTTCGAGATCTTGTTCGGGGATTGATCGCCGCCCGCGCCAAGGCTCGAGCACCTTCCGTCATCCCGGGATGACGAGACGTCTTCGCTCGCGATGCCCGCATCACGCGGCCCGGGGACGAACCGGCATCCGCGTCGGCGCGCGAGGTCCCAGGAGCCGGCGACGACCGGTTCATTCCGCCGCCAGGCCGAGCGTCGGTTCCTCGACGAGTGAAGCTCCGCAGGCGGCCATGAGATCGCGCAGAAGCGACAGGGCTTCATCGACTTCCGCCGGGGTGGCAAACCCCTCGCGCGCGTGGGTGCCGCCGCCCGTCAGCGTCACGGTGATGGCGAACCGCCCGTCGGGGCGTTCGATAATCCGATACGACGCGCGGCGAGGCATAAGCACGGAGTTGCGAGGGCTGTCGGACGCGAGACAATCCTCGTCATGCTTGGTCCAGTCCTGAAGTTCAAGATATGGCCTTCACTGTATAAGCGCCTGCACGCTGGCGTTCGCGACGCGGTCGAGAGCAGGATCTCTCCGCCCGCGCCGAACCTGTATTTCCTCTGATCGCATCGTTCCGGACTGGCTTCTGCGGCCTGTCTACCGGCCGACGGCCTGTGCTGCCCCGTCGATCTCCATCTCACGTCATCGCGAGAGTCGAACGGGCTTCCAGATGCTCATGCAGATACGCCCGGGCCCGGCTCACGCGGCTCTTCACCGTGCCGGTCTGACAGCCCAGGACCTCCGCGGCGGCCTCGTAGGTCAGCCCCTGCGCGCCGACGAGTAACAAAGCCTCGCGTTGCGGCGCGGGGAGCTGCTCCATGCGGGAGAGAACCACCCGCAGGTCGGAGCCATGCTCCTGGGGAGCGGGTGCGACCAGTTGGTTCGCGATCGCGCCGTCCACGTCCTCGATCTCGCGCCGGTACCGCCGGCATTCGCTGTAGAACTGGTTGCGCAGGATCGTGAACAGCCACGCCTTCAGCCGGGTGCCGGGCACGAAGCGGTCCTGGTTGGCCCAGGCCCGCAGGAGCGCTTCCTGCACGAGATCGTCGGCCCGCGCCGCGTTTCCGGCGATCGACTGCGCATAGGTCCGGAGGGCCGGAAGCGTCGCCATCAGTTCGTCGCGGAAAGCCGCGCCGCTCGCAACCGTCCGGGACGTCAGCTTGAGATCGAGATTCGCGATGAGATCGAGCAGGCCGTCCGGCGGATCGGACCGGATCACTCCACGATAGGCGTCCTGCAATTGCATACCGAGATGGCGCCGCACCGACAGGGGCAGCGTGGCCGGCTCCGCCGGCGCTTTCCGACTTGGGAGAACCGGATCAAGTTCGATGGCCTGCAGCAACTGGCTCAAGCGACGTCCCTCCGACTCGTGAGCCGCAGGCTGACGCCACGATCGGCCCATCCGCTGTACAGTGAACTTCTAACTCGCTGGATCGGCGGATCGATCCCGGGCGCGATGGCGTTTCACACGGCCCTGAAGCCGGCACGAGGGGCGGATGGCGCATCGGGTGACTTACAGCATCGTCGATTGCGCCGACGGGCGGTTTGCGGTGGTCGTCGTGGCGGCCTCCGGCGCCACGTACCGGCGCGGCGGGCTGCTCACGTTGGCGGAGGCCGAGGCGTGCGTCGAGGTTCTGCGCGTGGCGCTGGCCGATTGCGGCGTTGCGCTCGTGCATCTCGACCGCTCGGCCGAGACGCCGGAGATAGGGCCAGACTGATCCGATCCGGGACCGGCGCTGCCCGGCCCGGCCCGGCGGTCGGCGAGCGGGCGCTCGGCAGGAATGCCAGGACCCCGGGGCCGACGCGGTTGGCCGCGCGGGCGGGTGTCGGGAGACGGCCGTCCGGACCCCGCGGGGACGATCTCCGGAATCCGGTCTACGCCGTACGCCGCCGCGACAAGGCGTCCGGGCCGCACCGGTTGGCAGGAGCGGGGGAGCTCCGCCGGTCGGCTTCGGAGCGGCCCCGCGAGGCTGCAGACGCCGGGATCCCACCCGCTCGCGCTCCATAACGGACGCGGCCGGGACGGATTCATCCCGGGCCCCGAGGACGTTGCCCCATTCGAACCTGCGGCGCGGGCCCTTATCGCCCCGGCGGACCCGATACCTGCTCGCGCATATAGGCCTGCGGACTGGTCCCGAGCCCGATCCGGAACGCGTACACGAACGCGGACGTCGAGCCGTAGCCGAGTTGCATCGCGGTCTCGGTCACGCTCAGGCCTCCCCCCATCAGCTCGACGGACTTGAACAGGCGCAGGCAACGCCGCCAAGACCGCAGGCTCATGCCGATATCGGCCTCGCAACGCCGCGCCAGGGTCCGCGCGGACAGCCCGAGTTCACGCCCCCATTCCTCCGGTCCGCGGGCATCGGCCGGATCTGCGTAGAGGGCTTCGCAGAGACCGACCAAGGGTCCTTCTCGCGGCCAGGGCAGCGCTCCCGGCAGCGGTCGCGCCCGCCGGAATTGATCGAGGATCAGGGCGGTGACGCGGCCGGCATAGCCGCCATCGTCCGTTGCGTCCTCAAGCGCGACCGCCTCCAAGATCAGGGCTCGCAGCAGCGGTTGGACGGCAAAGACCGTCGGGCGTTCCGCCACGTCGTGTCCGGCCTCGTCGGCGACCCACAGGCTGCGGAACTGGGCGCCCAGGAGTGATCCGACCCGATGGCGGACGCCGGTCGGCAACCACACGGCCTGCTCCGGCGAGATCACGAAGGACCGCCCCTCCACGGCGACCGTGAGCACCCCGGACGTGGCGTAGACGATCTGGTGCCAGCGGTGCGCGTGCTCGGCGAAATACCCGCGTGCCGGGATGGTCTGGGCACGCACCGTGATCGGCTTGGGCGGCCCCAGCCCGGGCGGCGCGTCGATCGGCTCCCACAGCATCGCCCGCTCCCAGGTTGGCAGCTATTCTACACGAGTTGGCCTCTCGTTGAGATACGGACGGGCATCCCTCGTCTATAGCCCTTGCGACCCGCCGAGCCCGGCGACCCGTGTTCGCTGCGCGCCGTCCGACCCTCGGGCAGCTATCTGTCGAAATCCGAGCGCCTGATGTCCTACGCCTCCCCGTCGACCGTCGACCGCGCGCCTCCTCCCTCGGCCCGCCCCGGGGCAGCCAACGTTCTGAGGCTCGCCATCGCGCAGGCGCTCGCCGGGGCGAACTCGGTGGTCGTATTCTCGACCGGTGCGATCGTCGGCAACATGCTGGCACCGAGCAAGGTCCTGGCGACGCTACCGATCTCGATCTTCGTCGTCGGCATGGCCGCCTGCTCCCTGCCGGCCGGCAGCATCGCCCGCCGCTACGGCCGGAACGCCGCCTTCACGACCGGGACGGGCTGCGGCGTGCTCGTCGGGCTGCTGTCGGCCCTGGCCATCCTGACCGCCAACTTCTGGCTGTTCAGCGCGGCCATGTTCTTCGGCGGCGCCTACGCCGCCGTGGTCTTCTCCTTCCGCTTCGCCGCGGCGGAGTGCGTCGCACCGGAGCGGCGCGCGCGCGCGCTGTCCACCGTCATGGCGGGCGGGATCTTCGCGGGCGTGATCGGCCCGCAACTGGTCACGCACACCATGAACCTGTGGCCGCCCCACCTGTTCGCCGCCACCTTCCTGGCCCAGGCCGGGGTCGCCGCCCTGGCGGCCGTCATCCTCTCCGGCGTCCGCCTGCCGCGCCCCGCCGCGGACGATCTCGACGGCGGGCGGCCTCTGGCCGAGATCCTGGCTCAGCCGCGCTTCGTCATCGCGGTGGTCTGCGGGGCCGTGTCGTACCTGCTGATGAACTTCGTGATGACGGCCGCGCCGCTGGCCATGCACTTGTGCGGCCACGCGCAGGAGGACGCGAACCTCGGCCTTCAGTGGCACGTGATCGCCATGTACGGCCCGAGCTTCTTCACCGGACGACTGATCACGCGCTTCGGTGCCTCCCGGGTCGTAGCGGCCGGTCTCGCCCTGACGGGCGCGGCCTCGATCATCGGCTTGGCGGGCGTGGACGTGGCGCATTTCTGGCTGTCCCTGATCCTCCTCGGCCTGGGCTGGAACTTCGGCTTCGTGGGCGCCTCGGCAATGGTGCTCGAGTGCCACCGGCCCGAGGAGCGGACGCGGGTGCAGTCGGTCAACGACTTCATCGTGTTCGGGATGGTGGCCCTGGGTTCGTTCTCGTCCGGAGGTCTGCTGACGAGCTACGGCTGGGACGCGGTCCTCTGGGTCTCGTTCGGGCCGCTGACCCTGGCAGCGTCGGCGCTGGCGTTGATGGCCGTGCGAACGGCACGCCGGCCGGCTTGAGGCGGCGGGACGGCGGCCCCTCCGGTCTGTCAGAATGTCCGCGCGCGCCCCTGAACCGCGCGGGTGCCGGCCAGGACCGCGAGGCCGGACGCCGCCGCGGCCGACCTACAACGCCTTCTCGACGGTCCCCTCGATCCACTCCGGCTGGGTCTCGCCCACCGAGCGTCCGGTCTCCTTCTCGCCCTTGAAGGTGATCAGCGTGCTCTGCATCGTCGCGCCGAACCGCCGCAGCACGTCCTTGCGGCTGTCAAAATCGACGTCGAAGACCTGCAGATCTTTGAACCGAGGCTGAGCTTCCAGCTTGGCGAGGATCGGTTTCTGCGCGGCGCAAACGGTGCACCACGGCGCCGTGATGTGCACGAGGATCGGCTTGCCGGCCTTCTGGGCCGTTTCGAAGTCAGCCGGCGTGTAGGGCCTCTCGGAAGCGATGGCGCGGGGGCCGATCAGGCAGGCGGTGGCGGCGAGGGCGCCGAGCAGGAGGCGGCGGGTCGTCATGGTTCAGCAAGCTCCATGAAATTGCGCGGATGCGGGATGGGGATCAGTTCGACGCCTGGGTGACGGCGCGATCGGCGTTCACGCGCTCGGCCCAGTCCCTCGCTTCGCGCTGACCCTTGAGGTCGATCAGCCGGGCACCACCGACATCGACGTTCTTGAAATCCGCGCCCGCGACCGTGGCACCGGTCAGGTTCGCCCCGGACAAGTCCGAGCCCATCAGCACCACGTCGGTCAGGTCGGCATCCTTGAGATTGGCATATTCCAGGCGCGATCGGCCGAGGTTGGCTCCCCTGAGGTTGGCGCCCGCGAGGTTCACCGAGGTGAACACCGCTCGCATCAGGCCCATGGACTGGTTCTTGATGTCGGCGCCGCCCTTGAGGTCGACCAGCGTCGCGCCGCTCATGTTGGCGCCCTTGAAGTCGCCGATCGGCACGGAGCGGCTGAGGTCGGCGCCCCGGAAGTCGGCGTCGCGAGCGGTGATGCCGAACATCTTCGCGTCCGCGAGCTTGGCGCCCGACAGGTCGGCCTTCAGGAACCACGCCTGTTCGAGATTCGCGCCGCTGAGGTCAGCGCCGCGCAGATTGGCCTTGTTCAGGCGCGCGGTCCGCAGGTTGGCACCGCGGAGGTTCATCCCGGAGAGATCGAGGCCAGACAGCGCCTTGTCGTGCAGATCGACGGGCTTGCCGTCCGCGGCCTTGATCATCGCCGCGATGTCGGCGCGGCTCATCTCCGCCTCCGTCATCGCCGGCGAGGACATGTCGGCCCCGAGCAGCAGATCCTGTTCGGCCGCCGCAGGGCCGGCGGCGGCGGCGAGCAGGAGGCTGAGGGCAAGGTGGCGCATCGGTTCACTCCCGGCGGGCGCCGCGCAGGGTGGGCGCTCGTATCGTGTTCGTTGTGACGCGATGCTATGCCGGGCACCGCATCCGGTCGGTGACCCAGGTCACACAAGTCCGGTGAGGCGGCCGAGAAACGCAACGCGCGCCGGACGATCAGCCCGTCGTCCTGGCCGGGGACGACGCCAATCATGACGGACGCGCAGAAGGTCGAGCGCTGGATCGACCGGTTTCCGCTTCTCCAAGCGCTCAACCCGGCGCAGCTTCAGATCGCCCGGGGGACCGTTCACTTCCCGGTGCTGGACGCCGGTGCCATCGCGTACGAACTGGATGGCGAATGCGCCAACTACCTGATGTGCCTGGAGGGCCGCACGCGCATCTTCCGCATGTCGGAGGGCGGGCGCGAGGTCCTGATCTACAAGGTCGGCCCGGGGGGCACCTGCGCCCTGACCACGCAATGCCTCCTGTCCGGTGGCACCTTCCCGGCGCAGAGCGTGGCCGAGGAACGAACCGAACTCGCGGCTCTGCCGGTCGGCACGTTCCAGCACCTGATGGGCGAGAGCGCCGCCTTCCGCAGCTTCGTCATGGAGGATTACACGCGGCTGATGTCCGGCCTCTTCACGCTGATCGACGCGGTCGCTTTCGCACCGCTGAAGCAGCGCCTCGCGCAACGCCTCGTCGCGGAGGCCGACCCGCGGGGCATCGCCGCCGTGACCCACCAGAAGCTCGCGGACGACGTCGGCAGCGTGCGCGAGGTGGTGAGCCGCATCCTGGCGCACTGGGCCGAGGCGGGCCTGATCGAACTGCGCCGGGGCGCGGTCGCGATCGTCGACCGTACCGGCTTGGAGGCCGCGGGCCGGCGGTGAGCTGGCATCGGCTTCGGTGGCCGAGGCGAAGCGAGCTTTTCGACCGCGTTGGGCTGGCGGTGGACCGTCTGCCCGGGGCCGAACGGCGAAGATCCGGTACCCGCCTGTTGCAGAAGCCCGGACGGTCCGTGCCCGTCACGGGGTGAGAGCGGCCCGACGAGGTCGCGTGGCAGGCTGCCGGAATCCCGGATGATCGCGTTCTACCGCCAAATGGCGCATAAGGGGTCATCACTGGCTTTGGTCCCGGCTGCCAGTGCCTGAGAGCAGCGTGCGCTCCCGCCCTGATCGCGCGGAGCACGTCTGTGTTCGACAGTAGACCTTTAGCCATCCTCATCGCGGAGGCCGATGAGCTTGTCCGAATGGTGACGGCCGACATGCTGGCAGATGTCGGCTTCCAGACCATGGAGGTCCGTTCCGCCGCTGAGGCGCTGGCCGTGCTCCAAGGACCCGTCGCCGTGCGCATGCTGATCACGGGGCGAGGCATCGTGGGCGATGGCGTTGCCCTCGCCCACCTCGTTCATCACCGTTGGCCCGCCGTCGGCATCATCGTCACCTCGGGGCTCGGAGCGGATCTCCAGCACGAGTTGCCGCCGGGCACGCGCCTGCTCAGCAAGCCGTACGCCTTCGCGGATCTCATCCGCGAGGTCGAGGCAGGCGTCGCTCCCGTGGAGGAGGAGCCCTCATCGGCCGCCGTCGTTCCGAGCGGCGTGCCCCCCCATACCGGCACCTCCATGGGCAACGGCCTGGGCGCTGTCGCCGCCCCCACGACCGAACCGGATAAAACCTGACCCCGCTCCCGGACAGGGCATTCCGGTTACCCGCCTTGGCGAGGTCAGCCGAGATCCGTCGATGCGGCCCCCATCGCGCGCCGCTCCGCTCGTCCGCCTCCGAGAACGGAGCGCACCATCGTCCCCGGCCGCCAGGGGTCGGAGGCCGCATGGCCGTTGAGGGCCGGAAGCGGGAAGGCCGC
>Ga0160427_10001503_pt1 | contig 14262 bp, 10 predicted proteins | sample SolpanmetagenomL_FD_108194 | JGI IMG/M metagenome (GOLD analysis project Ga0160427, IMG submission 108194) | Solar panel surface microbial communities from Lawrence Berkeley National Laboratory, California, USA - L | ecosystem: Engineered > Built environment > Solar panel > Unclassified ...
CTACCCAAGTAGCTACTCGGTAGCTACCCAAGTAGCTACTCGGTAGCTACCCAAGTAGCTACTCGGTAGCTACCCAAGTAGCTACTCGGTAGCTACCCAAGTAGCTACTCGGTAGCTACCCAAATAGCTACTCGGTAGCTACCCAAGTAGCTACTCGGTAGCTACCCTAACCAGGGCTAGCAGCTATGCAAGAAGGGCAGTTTCGCGCAGCGAAACTGCCCCCACAACTGCCCAAACTGCCCCCACAACTGCCCAAACTGCCCCCACAACTGCCCAAACTGCCCCCACAACTGCCCAAACTGCCCCCACAACTGCCCAAACTGCCCCCACAACTGTCCAAACTGCCTGGCTTTACGCCATACTAGCACCTTCCTAGTACTGGAGCACAAGCAGGTTGGGCAGTTGTGGGGGCAGTTTGGGCAGTTTCACCTCGCACCATCACGTCGAGCTACCAGTTCCGGGCTTGCACCCTGCTTTGCGAAAGCCTGCACATCATTTTGCAGACGGAACTAGGCACTTTTACCTTTAATCTGCCCCTTACTTTACGTATAAGAAATTATAGGACACTTTAGAAGGACGCTTTTTATGCTTAGACCTTATACCAAGCGTCGGTTTACAGAACTGTTCGTTTCTTGCGCGAGGCGTTATAGAGATAGCCAGTCTGGTCGCTCTCTAAGTAGGCATCGTCAAGAAGGTCAGTTAGCAACTTAGCATCCTGAACAGATGATAGACTGATTTTACCATCTGCATCTAAGGGAAGCTGTTGGCTATGCTTTTGGGCGGTGGCCAACATTTTGGTTAAGCGGCCGGCATCGATGGTCGTAAGAGAGCCTCGATTACTGAGCTGAATGAGACGGTTGCGAAACGGCGTGTTCTTAGCGCAGGCTTCGGTAAGGTGTTCTAGACCTTTGATGCCGCTATTAGCAGTCATGGCGGCAATAATTTCCTCGGCGCGGTGCTGGTATTGCTCGTCTAGGCCAGCAATTTGCTCAAATTTGTCTTTGTCGAAGATGTAGAATTGGTCCTGATGGAATAGGCAGTTGATATAGCACTCAAAAATGAAGGTGGGTCCCGTAAGCAGGTGTAGCTGGGTATTGGACGTGAAGTTGAGCACCCGCTTTTTGGCATCAAGGCCCGCGATGCGGGAAGACGAGTAGCGCTGGAAGCACCAGAAGGGAGCGTGAGCGGGGTCGTCGGGCTGAAGCTTGACGCAGTAGGCCCATACCTGCGGCAGAATGCTTTCAGCATTGTCGCGGGTGAGGCGAGGCTCATCGGCCCCAGTTTGCTGACTGAGAGAGACCGATTCGCCAGTCATCGTATCAATTAAGTCACCGAAAGCGCCGACATCGCCTTGGCGGGGACTACGGAATACGATGCGGTTTTCTTCGGCTGGAAAGACCTCAAAGGGCGTTAGCTCGTAGTGCTGGTCCACGAACGTAGCCATACGCACGTTCACGCGGTCGAGCACGAAGGTTTGAAGTTCGGCATCGGCATCGACCCGGTAGGGCTGAAAGTCGAACCGGTTGTAAGCCCGGCTCCGCACGGGCAGCCCGGGCTTTAACTGGCGCGTTATCAGATAAATCTGAACGTGGCGGGGCTGAAACTGTCGAATATCGGCTACCAAATCAACTAACCCGTAATCGGCGGTAGGAGTGGGCGTAGTAGAAGGAATTGGCATGCGGCGAACAAGTTAAACCAAACCGAAATAAAGACGGGGACCAACCGGATAGATGCGAATCAGGTCATCAGCTTCGAGGTAGCGGTTGTTGATGATGAGCATTCCGGTTTTCGGCACAGCGGAAGCATCTTTAAAATCAACCTCATACAGCGAGTAGCGCAAGGTAAGCAGCGGATTGATGAGCAGAAGCGTGGAATGGATGTAAATCTGGTAAACTAAGCCGAGTAGCAGCACAGTGGCTGCATTCTCATAAAGGGTCTTATAACTCTGAAACAGAAAAGGAATGATGTAGCTGCCGATGTAGCCGATGGCCTCGCTATTGCGGTTGCGCACCGCTACCAGCCGAATAGGGTTGCCGTTATCGACCGTGCGTTGGCGAAGTAGGCGTAGGAAATAAATTAACCCAAGCAGACTAAGCGCTATCAGGATTAGCAAAATTGTCGAGAGCAGGTAGTTGGTGACCCAGGTTTTTAGTCCAACTAAGCTGAGGCCGCCCCAATGCAAAAAATCAGGATTATCGTTGAGTTGTTTGAAGGCAATGAGGCCAAAAAGAGGCGTATAGGAGGTTGCAAACAGCGTGAAACGGAACAGGCCGGAAAGCGAATGCTGACGAGAAGCGGCCATAAGCAATGGAAAGTGAGGCGCGTGAAGCTACAGAATAAGATTCAGTTAACGAGCTTTTGCCTAAAAAAGTTAGTAAATGAGCGCATTTACTGCCAAAGAGTTGTCTAATCCGATTTGCTTTTAAGCCACCAGTTAATAAATAATGGGTAGGGACTTCCATGCTTCGACTGCGCTTAGCATAGAGGTCCCTACCCGTTATCGTACTACTTGGTTAAATCAGTGGCAAACCTAGCTCGGCCAAAAACTGGTTGTGCCGGGCGGTGGCTTCGGCGGCCGTTTTCTCGATTTCTACTAGCTGCTGGTGTACGGCCTGCAAGTCGATTTCCTCGGCGGAAGTGGCCGTGCTCACGTAGCGTGAGATGTTGAGGTTGTAGCCGTTCTGCTCAATCTCGGCCATCGGCACGCGGCGGGCGTAGCGGTCTTCTTCGCTCCGCTCGCGGTAAGTGGCCACGATTTTACTGATATCGCTCTGGCGCAGGAAGTTTTGGCGCTTGCCTTTCTCGAAGTGCTCGCTGGCGTTGATGAAGAGCACGTCGTCGGGCTTCTTACACTTCTTGAGCACGAGGATGCAGACGGGGATGCCGGTGCTGAAAAACAGGTTGGCGGGCAGGCCGATGACGGTGTCGATGTGGCCGTCGCGCAGCAGCTTGGTGCGGATGCGCTCCTCGGCCCCGCCCCGGAACAGCACACCGTGGGGCAGAATGATGGCCATGGTGCCCTCGGGGCTGAGGAAGTGGAAGGCGTGCAACAGAAAGGCAAAGTCGGCGGCCGACTTGGGGGCCAGGCCGTGGCCCTTGAAGCGGAAGTCTTCGCCCAGGGCCTCGGTGGGCTCCCAGCGGTAGGAAAAGGGCGGGTTGGCCACGATGGCGTCGAACTCCAGCTTGCGGGCTGGGTTGGGCTCGTTGAGCAGGTCCCAGTCGTTTTTGAGCGAGTCGCCGTGGTGGATGTCGAACTCGGTGTCCTTCACGCCGTGGAGCAGCATGTTCATGCGCGCCAGGTTGTAGGTGGTGATGTTCTTTTCCTGGCCATAAATTTTGCCGATGCCGTGCGGGCCCATGTGTTTGCGCACGTTCAGCAGCAGCGAGCCCGAGCCGCAGGTGATGTCGAGCACGCGTTCCAGCTTGGCGCGCTTCCCAGCGGCGGGGTTCTGGCTGTCGAGCACCACAATGTCGGACAGGATGGTGGAGATGGGCTGGGGGGTGTAGAACTCGCCGGCCTTCTTGCCGCCGCCGGCCGCAAACTGGCCAATGAGGTACTCGTAGGCGTCGCCTAGGGTGTCGGCGTCGGTGGAGAAGTCGCGGATGCCCTCCGAGATTTTCTGGATGACGGTGCAGAGCTTGGCGTTGCGCTCGGCATAGGTGCGCCCGAGCTTGTCGGAGCTGAGGTTGATTTCGGAAAACAACCCCTGGAAAGTGCTGTCGAACGACTCGTTTTCGATGAACTTGAAGCCCTCGCCGAGGGTCTTCAGCAGCTCGGCATCCTGGGTGCGGGCCAGCTCGGCGATGTGGCTCCACAGGTGCGGGGGCTCGATGACGTAGTGCACGCGGCGGCGCATGAGCTGCTCAAACTCGGGCACGTCGGCGGCGTTTTGGGCGTACCACACGGCCAGCGGGGCGCGCGGGTCGGTGGCGGGCAGGGCGGGGTAGTCGGCACCCAGCTCCTTGCGGGCGGCGGTTTCGTAGTTGTCGGAGAGGTAGCGCAGGAACAGGAACGACAGCATGTAGTCGCGGAAGTCGTCGGCGTTCATCGCGCCCCGGAGCTGGTCGGCAATGGCCCAGAGGGTTTTGCCTAGTTGTTGGCTTTGGTGGGTACTCATGCTGTGGGTTCGGCGGCAGCGGGAAACAGGCTCTGCATTAGCCCTTTTTTGAGGAGTTTGAGGGCTTCTATTTTTTGGCTTTGCGCGGTGATATTGCTGTCGAGGGAGGAAAGGCAATCAGCAATTTTTTGCTGTTCCGCTATTTGTGGAAATAAAATTTTTATTTCACTCAAATGTTTTATTGACAAGTTAGCTTGCTTTGTTCCGCCAGGAATGGAGTATAATTTCTCCAAAAAAACCTCATGCTTGAGCTGATGAAGTACAAATTTTTTGATGTAGTTATTTTTAGGTGTGATTTTTAGCACTCGTTGATTGAGAAATAAATCAGAACATTCTTCAGGAACTTGCACTACAAATCCATAATCCCTTTTGCCAAGGGTTCCTGTCATGGACATCAATAAATCTGAGGGATTTACTAGAAAGCTGGAATACTTATTTTTAAAGGATGTTGGCAAAAAAACAGGAGCTCTATTCAGCTGAAGTTCACTCTGATAAAGGTTTCCCAATCTGATAAGTTGTATTCCGTCTTCTGTAAATTCATCACTTCTAAAAGCATTGCCCATAACAAATTCCAGTACGCTACCCAACTTCTTCTCCTCCCATTCCTCCACATCCTGAAACTCCGGAAACCGCAGCTTTGGCACCGTTTCTCCTTCGGCGGGAAAGAGCCCCTGCATCAGGCCCCGCTTGTGCGCTTGGAGGGCGGCTAACTTGACGTTTTGCGCGGTGATGAGGTCGTCGAGGGAGGAAAGGGTGGCGGCTATTTTTTGCTGCTCCTCAATCGAGGGAATAACCAGCGGGAGAAGCTTTATTCTCTCTGCGTTCAAGTTCAGTACTGCGGCTCCTGCGGCATTGGATACGAAGTACGTCTGGCTTGCTTCCGAAGAAATAGAATAGTACAAGTAATCCGTCAGCACTTCGTCGGCTATCTGTCTAATTGCTATCCATCCGTCATGAATACATGAATTTGTTTTCATGATATACGGCCTGCCGAAGCTCATAGAGTTGGACAGAATCAAATCGCCGGGAATTACTTCTCGGGTTTTAGATAAAGCTTCTCGGATAACTTTCTGCTGCGTTTTAAAAATATATTTGGCTTCAGACGCAACGTCACCAATTTTCAACCAGTTTAATCCGCTAGGGTCAGTTGTAATAAAATCTTCTATTGGACGGGGAGAGCCGCCGCGGACTATTTCAGAAACTTCACCAAGTTTATTTTCTTCCCAATCATTCCTACCCCGGAACTCCGGAAACCGCAGTTTCGGCAGCGCCGTCTTTTTCGTTTCGTTACTCATTGGTTGTCGTGGTTGGCCGGCAGTTCGCGGCTTAGGATTTCGTGCAGGCGGGCCTGCAACAGTTTTTTGTCGGGTAGCTGGAGCTGGTACTGGGCGATGAGCGCGGGCGAGAGGTTGCGGGCCAGGGCATATTCCACTACTTCCTCGTCTTTGTCGCGGCACAGCAGCACTCCGATGCTGGGGTTTTCGTGCGGCTTTTTCACGTCGCGGTCCAGGGCTTCGAGGTAAAAGTTGAGCTGGCCCAGGTGCTCGGGCGCAAACGAGCCGATTTTCAGCTCGAAGGCCACCAGCGCCGCTAGGCCCCGGTGGAAGAACAGCAAATCGAGGTAAAAGTCCTGGTTGCCCACTTGCAGCCGGTACTCCTCGCCGATGAAGATAAAGTCGCTGCCCAGCTCCAGGATAAACGCTTTCATGCGGTGCAGCAGGGCGCGTTGCAGGTCGGCCTCGCGGTGCGCCTCGGGCAGGCCCAGAAACTCCAGCACGTAGCTGTCTTTAAATACGCCCTTAATGGCGGGGTGTATTTCTCTCACCGCTGGTGAGAGTTTTGCGCCCAGCTGGCTGCGCTCAAATTGGGCGGCGTCGAGCTGGCGTTCTAGGTCACGCTTGTTCCACTTCTCCGCCACCACGGCCCGCAGGTAGTACGCGCGCTCTTCCGGGCTTTTGCAGCGCGAGAAAATAAGGGTATTATGCGTCCAGGGCACTTCGCGCACCAGCGGCGCGAGCACGGCGTCGCCCGCGTAGGTTTCGTAGAATTGCTTCATGCGCCAGAGGTTTTTGTCGCTGAAGCCCTTTAGCTCCGGCGCGTGCCGGGCAATGTGGCGGGCCAGCTCGGCCACCACGCCCTTGCCCCAGGCCTCACGCTGCACCTGCTGGCTGATGACCTGGCCCACCGACCAGTACAGCGCCATCAGGGCGGTATTGGCCTGCGCAAACACGGCCTGCCGCGCCTGCCGGATGCGGTGCAGCAGCTCGTCGAAGGCCGGCTGGTAATCGGCGGGCAGCTTACTCATAGGTTTTCAAACCGGATATTTCGCGGCCCTGGGCCAGTTTCTTCAGCAGCGGAATCAGCTCGGCCATCAGCTCCTTTTCCTTGGCGGCGCGGGTTTTCCAGCCCAAGCCCAGCGGGGCCAGCAGGTCGCCTAGGGCCTCGCTGTCGAAAATCATCCGCCGCAGGATACCGGCCACGAAGGCCGTGAGGGCCTCCGGGGCCAGGCCGTGCGTTTGGGCGATGGCGGCCTGCGCGGCGGCGGTTTGGGCGGCCTTGTAGGCGTCAAATCCTTCGCGGATTTCAGCTTCGGTGAAGCCCCGGTCGGTGGGCAGGCCCGCGAAGTAGGCGGTCAGGTCGTCGGCCTCGTCCATGAGGTTGGCGCTGGAGCCCAGCAGGCCGATGATTTGCTCGCGGGTCATCTTCTGCTTTTTCGGCCCTGGCGCGGTGCTGGCGGCCATCAGGCCCAGGATGTAGTCGTAGTCGATGACGGCTGAGGCGAAGAGCACAAACTCAAAGTCGAGCTGCTCCACGCCGGGGTCGGGGCTGGGGCCGCCGCCCTTGCCCTGCTGGTCGCGCAGGCGCTTGGCCGTTTCGAGGTACTGGCTGCGGAAGGCGCGCAGGTCGTCGGTAGGTAGCAGGGTTTCGAGCTGGGCTTTTTCGGGCTCGCCTAGGTCGGTGTACTGGTCGAGTTGGGTGCGCAGGCGCTGCACCTCCTTGAACTTCTCAATAAACTGGCCGCGGGCGGCGTCGCCCTTCAGGTTGGCTACTTCCTCGGGCGCCACGGGCAGGCCCTGGCCCTGCAGAAAGGTTTCGAGCTGCTGCACGGCGGCCTCGTAGCGCGCCAGCACTACCGGGGCGGGGTCCACGAGCCAGATTTCCTTGGGGTCCTGCTTGTTTTCGAGGCCCGAAAACAGGGCAATGGCCGCATCCACGGCCGGTTGCTGCTGCCGGAAGTCGAGCACGTTGCCGTAGGGCTTGGTGTCGTTGAGCACGCGGTTGGTGCGCGAAAACGCCTGGATGAGGCCGTGGTGCTTGAGGTTCTTATCGACGTATAGCGTGTTGAGGTACTTCGAGTCGAAGCCCGTGAGCAGCATGTCCACCACGATGGTCAGGTCGATGCGGTCCTTGCGCGGGTAGTCGGCCACCGGCCATTTCTGAGCCTTGATGCGCTGCTGCACGTCCTGGTAGTACTGGTCGAACTCGCCCAGACTGTGGTTGGTATGGTACTGCCGGTTGTAGTCGGCGATGATGGTTTTCAGAGCCGCCTTCTTACCGTCGGGGTCTTCCTGGTTGTCCTGCTTTTCCTGGGGCAGGTCCTCCTGAAGCTGGCGCACGTCGGCGCTCACCTCGGCGGGTGGCGAAAACACGCAGGCCACGTTTAGGGGCCGGAAGTCGGGGTCGGCGGCCTGCCGCTCGGCCTGCGCCTGCTTGAATAGCTCGTAGTAGGCAATGGCGTCGTTGATGCTCTGGGTGGCCAGCACCGCATTGAAGCGCCGCTGGAGGGTAGCCGCGTCGTGCTTGGCCAAAATGGAATCGACCACGGCCTGCCGCGCCAGGTTGGTGCCGGGCTTGGGACTAGCCGCGCCGTCGGGCTTGAAGTAATCGACGTGAAAGCGCAGCACGTTCTTGTCCTCGATGGCATGCGTGATGGTATAGGCGTGCAAGCGCTGCTGGAAAATGTCTTCCGTCGTTTGGTACGACGCGGCCAACTCGCCCGTCACCGGGTTGGGCCGGCTGCCATCGACTTGGGTATAAATAGCATTTTCCTCAAAAATGGGTGTGCCGGTGAAGCCAAATAACTGGGCCTTCGGGAAAAACTCCTTGATGGCCTTATGGTTTTCGCCAAACTGCGAGCGGTGGCACTCGTCGAAAATGATTACCACACGCTTATCGCGCAGCGGTTGCAGCTGCCCCTTGTAGTCTTGGCGGTGGCTAGGGTCGAGGGCGATACCAAGCTTTTGGATGGTGGTGACAATGACCTTGTCGGCGTAGTCGTCGGAAAGCAGCCGCCGCACCAGCGTCCCGGTATTGGTATTTTCCTCCACGCAGTTCTCCTGAAACCGGTTGAATTCCTCGCGGGTCTGCCGGTCGAGGTCTTTGCGGTCTACCACAAACAGGCACTTCTCAATATCGGGGTTATCCTTGAGCAAGGTTGAGGCCTTGAACGAGGTGAGTGTCTTGCCGCTGCCGGTGGTGTGCCAGATGTAGCCGTTGCCCCGGTTCTGGTGGATGCAGTCCACAATGGCCTTTACGGCGTAAATCTGGTAGGGGCGCATCACCAGCAGCTTCTGCTCGCTTTCCACTAGCACCATGTAGCGGCTTATCATCTCCGCCAGCGTGCACTTAGCCAGGAATTTCTCGGCAAATTCGCCGAGGCGAGTGATTTTGCGGTTGTCTTCAGCCGCGTACTGGTATACGGGCAGAAACTGCTCGTCGGCCGAAAAGGCAAAGTGCTGGGCGCGGTTGTTAGCGAAGTAAAAGGTGCTGCTGCGATTCGAGACAATGAAGAGCTGCACGAAGCACAGCAGCGTATTGGTGTAGCCGTTGCCGGGGTCAGCCTTATAGTCCACAATCTGCTGCATGGCGCGGCGCGGCGATACTTGCAGCGTCTTCAGCTCAATCTGCACGAGCGGCAGGCCGTTGAGCAGCAGCAGCACATCGTAGCGGTGGTGGCTGCTCTCCGTATTGATGCGCAGCTGGTTCACCACCTCAAAGTCGTTCTTGCACCACTCCTTGATGTTGACCAGCGTGTAGTGCAGGGACGTACCATCCTCGCGGGTAAAGGTGTTTTGCTGCCGCAAGGTCTTCGACGCCTGAAACACGTCCGGATTCACGATTTCATCGCGCAGGCGGCTGAACTCCGCAGCGGAGAGCGTCACGCGATTCAGCGCCTCGAACTTCTGGCGAAAGTTGGCTTCCAGCGCGGCCCGGTCGCGGATGTCGGGGCGGGGGGTATACTTAAGATTTGTGAGCTCGCCGATGAAGCCGTACTCAATTTGTTGTTCGTTGACCATAGCAGATGTAAGCAGCAGACCGGGGCCAGATGCGCGAGCTTATCTCTAAAGCGCTTGTACTAAGCGTAGACTTAGAAGTGTCGAATAGAGCAAGCATGATGTCCTCGCAGCTTAGCAACGCAATATCGCTAGAATAGTCCAGGAAGTTGGGTGTGGCTCGCTTCACCCACAACAACTGTCTTTTCTTGCTTAAAGACATGTGCTATACTGTTCTACATTGTACTAATCCTGAGATGGTAATTAATCTAGCTCCGTAAAGTCAGACTGAGAGGTGCCAGCGAAGAACTTCGAAACTGTCCTATAATTTCGTATACGTAAAGTAGCGCGAGTGCCGACCTAGCATGCTCACAGGCACTCGCGCTACTAGGCTGTAGCCGTCCTACTCAGGGCAGCGGACCTATATCGCTTCGCCTCCCCCACTCCGCGCCCGAGCCTTACTCATTGGCGTTGGGCAAGCGCCGGGGTGCCGCGGCAGCGTTTAAGAGGGGAGGTGTCAATTGCGGGATGTCTAACTCGAAGACCCGGGTAAACTCCGCTTGCTGGTTCAAGGGCCACAGCTGCCCGGGCGCACACTCCCAGAAGAGGCATCGCAGGGTGGGCTGGTAATAGAAGCGCCGCCCAAAGTATTCGAGCTGCAAACAGCGCTGCGGCGTGGGCCACTGCGGATGCGTCACGGGCAAGGAAGCGGCGGGCGTGGCGAGCACCGCCGCGGGAAACCAGCCGGCCGGATCTTCCCGCACCGGGGCCACGGAAACGGAGACCGGGAGGGCCGGGGTGCTCGTAGCAGGTGGCGGACTACTTAGCAGCTTATCGGCCACCCGCAGGCCGAGCGTACCCAAGGCTGAGCCGACGGCCACTACCCCCACCGTTTTCAGGTCAAAGGGCAGCGAAGCCGCTGGGGTATCAGTTGGCTCGGGGGCGGCCAGGGTAGCCAACTCCGTCTCCGGTGCAGCGGAAGCGCTAGCCGCTCGGCGCCGGGCGTTACTCGCCAGGGTTTTGCACGAGGGGTCGCAGTACATCCGCCGCCGGTCTACGGCCTGGTAGGGATCCCCACAGTGGGTACAAATGCGGGGACTGAGAGGCTTCTTCTTATAGGCCATTAGGCAAGAATCGAGCAAAGGCGGTTGATCTTCGGATAAAAGTAGCTCTATTTATCCGAAAATCAACCAGCTTTGTTCGATTTTAGGGATACGCTGGCTGGCTATCCGGGTCCCAGCGTCCGAGTGTCCTGCTTCTTTTTAGCCACTCGTATGCAAAGCGGTACGACATGGCATCTAGTCTCTGCATGGCTCGCCGTTGAGAAGGCACCCGCGCGCTCACCCACTCTCACCCCCGTTTCTTATGAACCTACGCCTACTGCTGGTCCTGCTGCTGGGGCCTGTTTTTGGGTATGCCCAGGCCTTCCCTGTCAAGGGCGTGGTACGCGCTCGCAGCGACCGCGCTACGCTGGCCGGCGTGACCATCCTAGAAAAAGGAACCCATCACGGAACCTCCACCGACGCGAACGGCCGCTTCTCGCTTGTCACTACCCATCCCGCCCCGCGGCTGGTGGTCTCCTTTGTGGGCTACGTCACCCAAGAGGTGACGCTAGCCAAATCGGATACGGCGGTGGTCGTGTTGCTACAGGAAGATACCAAGTCTCTATCGGAGGTAGTGGTCGTGGGCTACGCAGCGACAGCGAAACACCACGTGAGCGGCGCGGTCTCGACCCTGTCGGAGACAAGCGATGCCTTGGCGGGCCGCGTGGCGGGGGTCCGGATCCGCGGCATAAGCAGCGCCCCCGCCCCGCCGCGGGCCCCTAGCAGCGACAAAGCCTTCTCTGCTGTCAGCGCCCCGCTCGTGAGCGCGGGCACGCTTACGGCGGGTGAGCTCAACGACTTTGGCAAGTGGACGCTCTGGGGCGACATCGCCCAGCGGGACTTGAACGAATGGCGCCACCGCTGGCACCTCAGCCCCCTGGAACGCTACGCCGCGCAGCTCGTCACGGAAGAGGGCTTTCCCGTAGTGGGCGCCACCGTGTACTTAAAAGACAGCCGGGACTCGCTGCTCTGGCAGGCGCAGAGTGACAACACGGGCAAATGCGAACTCTGGAATGGCCTCTTTACCGGGGCCGCGGGACAACAAGTCGCCTCCCTGCAGGCAATCGTAGACGGCAAACCCTATACCTTGAGCCACCCTACCCGTTTTCAGGACGGCCTGAACGTGGTGCGGGTGTCGCGGCCGTGCGTAGCCCCCTCGCTCGTCGACATTGCCTTTGTCGTGGATGCCACCGGCTCGATGGGGGATGAAATTCACTACCTGCAAGCCGAACTCGGGGACGTCATCGCCAAGACGAAGGATTCGCTGGCTTCCTCCACCCTGCACCTGGGCAGTGTCTTCTACCGCGATGCCGGGGATGCGTATGTGACGCGCACCAGCCCACTGAGCGCCAACGTGGCCCAAACGCTGGACTTTATCGGCCAGCAGCGAGTTGATGGCGGCGGCGACACGCCCGAAGCCGTCGACCAGGCCTTAGCCGTCGCCATCAACTCGCTGGCTTGGTCTGCCCAGGCCAAGGCGCGGCTGCTATTCCTCATCTTGGATGCGCCCCCGCATGAAGAGCCAGCGGTCCTGGCCTCGCTGCAGCACTCTATTCGCCAAGCGGCGGCCAAGGGCATCCGCCTCATTCCCATCGCAGCTAGTGGCACGGACAAGAGCACGGAATACCTAATGCGGGCGATGGCCCTGGCCACCAATGGCACCTACGTGTTCCTTACCGATGACAGCGGAGTGGGCAATACCCATATTAAACCGACCACTGACAAGTTCGACGTCGAACGGCTCAATACCCTCTTGGTCAAATTGATTACCAGGTACGCCCACACGGTCGACTGCCAGACGGTCTTCGCTAGCAAGGATAGCAAACCCGGCACGCTTTCCGGCCACTACCAGGCGGTAGCCGATACCCTCGCGAGAGCCCCCAAGCCGGCTAAGCAGAGCAAAGGGTATGCCTGGACCTGCTACCCCAACCCGACCTCCGACGTGCTGCATGTGGAGCTAGAAGGAAAAATAGCCGAACTCTTTATCACCGATGTCACGGGTAAACTCGTGCTACGTGCGGTTCCCGTGCAGCATAAAGCGGCTATCCAGTTGGGTAGCTTTCCCACCGGCGTCTACTTTTTGCGATTCTTCACAGGCCAGAAATGGGAACAAGCCAAATTCCTCGTCAGTCGATAGGGCGACGGCGTGGTAGCACAGCCCGCATCCAGGCCTTCTTACCTGGATTTACTAAACACCAGTGTGTTTAAGGTTCCGGTACGGTCGCCGCCTCCGTAACTACAGGTTAAGACATAGCCTTGCTGAAAAAGCTCCGCAAATAATTGCCGGGTGGCTTCCGCTCGACCATCGGTTGGTGTCCCACCCAGTCGACTCAGCTCCGCCGCCACATAGTCCCGCATCTCTACTTTTCCATTGCCTCGGGCAATAGCGAAGCGTAGATAACCTTCATCCTCTGAAACTTTTACGACTACCAGATCCGCGCTGTGGGTCGGCCTCGTTACCGCACAGGAAGTTAGAAGTAACACGCTGGTCCCGAAGCATAGTAGGTTTTTCATGCTTGCGAAGATATCCGTCTGTATCTCTCTGCCATGGGGGTAGCCAGCGTGTGGGAGAGTATGCCGAAGCCCAAAGCCTAACAAGCAGACAATAACCAGTTGGGGTTCTAGGTGACTAACACAGCGCAGGCTTCTCTTTTTGAGCAGATGCTCCCTTGCTTATTCGCACGAAGGCCTTGCCCAAATAGCCTAGCTCCGACAGGTGTGCAACACTAGGCCAGCACTAGCCAACTGGTCGTACTACCACAAATTGTCAGCTAGAAGGATTACGGCAACCGACCATCCGAAAAGCCCTAGTAGCAGTCCCGCAATGCCCAGCAACACCTTTCGCCAGATACTAGCGGGGGCAAACCGCTTACGGGCGAGTAGGGCCCCGTTCATCAGGGACAAGAGGAAGGCCCACACCAGCAGCAGTGGCAGTAAGAACATGCCGGCAAGCTACGTAACGAGACTTTTTAAGCAGGAGCGTTCAAGTTGTGTGACAAACTTCCGTTACAAAGCTTTTCTTCAATATGCGTGGAAGAGGGGCGGTTGCTGACTTTACTCAAAATCCTATTGACTGAACGCCCAGCCGACCATTGTGACAGGCCGCTAGTGGATAGCCACTTCCCACTTAACAGAATCTAGGCCTGCTTGCGAGAGGGCGAGCATACGGTAGAGGTTTCGTTCGATCAACAAATCGATGTTGTCAAGCTTTTTCAACGTGGCGTAATCGTAAATGATGACGTTGAGCTTGTGATTGTAACTATGAGCAAAATCGTAGTTCCAGGCATTTCTGCCGGGCCTTATTTGCCGCGCATACGCCCCGGGCTTGATTTCGTGGCTCAGGTAGAAGGCGGTATGATTCACACTCGGATACTCCGGTGTTGCGGCCAAGGAGGTCCACACAACAATGGAATGGGCCGTGGTATTATGAATTTGTAAACGGTCATCATAATAGTCGCAGCTCGTGCACGCCAGCAGGAGAAAAAATAGGCTCACGTTTTTCATCGTATTGCGAGGTAGTAAAAACCAGAGGCGGGGTAAGAGGAGCCTCTTACGTTAGACAATGACAACCCTGCTTGCTCTGCGAAAGGCCTACCTTGGTGAGATCCCCTACCCTTTTACGTGTTGCAAAGGGGCATTTACAGAATCCTATGTTCACGCACCGGCGGTAACTTGGATGGACACGAAGGAAAAGGGTGGAACAAGATTCTTTGCAGTAGAGGGCGCCCGAGCCCGTTTTACATGACAATCCCCACTCTTTTCTAGGGC
>Ga0160427_10001504_pt1 | contig 14262 bp, 16 predicted proteins | sample SolpanmetagenomL_FD_108194 | JGI IMG/M metagenome (GOLD analysis project Ga0160427, IMG submission 108194) | Solar panel surface microbial communities from Lawrence Berkeley National Laboratory, California, USA - L | ecosystem: Engineered > Built environment > Solar panel > Unclassified ...
CGGCAGGTACCAGAGCTGTATTGACATCATAAGGAATCCGACCGCCTCCAATACCTACAAAGCTGTTAGTAAATCGCCTGGTGATCGATGACATCTTCCTCACCATACGTGCTGTCTCGCCATTCACTATCGATGTGATTGTGTTGTTAGCCTAGCATGCGCATAATCTTGTAGTGTGCATCTCCACTTACCCCACAATTTGATCTGGTTTGAGGTGAATCAAATTTTCCTTTGTTTGATTCCCAGGCTGCGCAAATGGACCGGATGTATTCATGACGTGCTGTGCATTAACTAGTGCCAACTCGTAGTATGTCATTCCTGTATTATATGGGTCGTTTGACATGGCTACTTTCTTGTTCAAAAAAGCATCTACCCGCTTTTTGCCCTCAGGGTTATCCAAGAGATAAGTCGCAAGATCTAAAGCAAATGAATTAGCTCATACAAAGCTAATATGGTCATAGCATGCTATTGTTGTGTACATACACACTTGCAGCATATAGTCTGAGTCGATCTATTCACTGTCAGCTCGAGCGATGATTATACCACGCAACAATCAGACCATTTTGTAATCATATTGTGCTTCTGTACTGGTGATATTATTTTGCAGATTTAGATAAGTTGCATAATCCCTAATTGTTCAACATTAGAGTCAAATTATCAATCAGGATCAAGATTTGATCTTTTCTTTCGAAAGGAGAGAACCTTACCCTATAGTTTCCTATATTCTCACACGCAAACACATTAGAATTCAATATTGTCAACATAATATAAACCTTGTACAACCGCAGATATACCTCATGACACACAAAACCAGCTGTCTTGTTGACTCGTTCTAGAACGGCTCCAAGACCGGCCTCGAGTGCAGACCCCTCGCCAGCGCTCAAGATGGGATCCATGAGCATTATGCTCAAGAGGGTGTCACGACCAAAATATGTCAAGAATCTCCAAGTTCCCTGTGATACATATCAATACGTAGTACAAGTATAAGTGAAGGTACACTTACTGCCAGTAGCTTCTGTGTTGTCGACAAGAAACTCAAAGATGTTGTCCATTCTCCTGTTATGTTCCCAGTAAGCAAAGATTGCGATTGTTCGTTCAGAACTTGTTGAGGTGACAGTGGCTCTAACGATGGATAATCTAGCGTGGCATTAAAGTAATAGTCTCCTTTGGTGAAATATACTAAATCATCCTGTTCGTAGATATCCTGCGAATTTTCTGTTCGCACAAACGACAAGGTAGTGGTTGTCACATTATCTAACCATAATCTCTGAAGAACGACACTGGAATTGCTTGCACTGCTTCCTGATGAGAATTTGATAGCATCCTGGATAACCGGTCTGAGCAAACTTGGACCCTCAACGAAATCACGGATTGTGCGTATAGAACCCAGAATTGACAACGTTAGGATGGCAGATGTGTTAAATGAAATGACGCCAGAAACTCCATATATCGGAGATCCCTCACTTTGAGGCCTGTAAACAGTTTTTAGAGCTGTGGTCGGCTTTCTATTAACCGGCAGGCTTGTGCTGCTAGAGCCTTGCTCCAGAAGTCGTAGAGCCAAGGTACCGTTTTCACCGCTGGCAGGCTTGAAATAAGCAGCTACTCCTGAATTACCAGACGGCCATGCAACAATCAACCTTGGTCCTATTAATGCGAGATTGGATGTCGTTAATGGAGAAGTAACTACGACGTGGGTCTCTCCATGACAATCTTTCAAGAAGTAGTTTGAATAAGGCGGGTCTGACAAGAACAGAGTCGTTGGGTCGGCAGGACATTGAGCAGGAGCTGTACTTGTCGACGAGGCTGCTGAGCCCGACGTTGTTGCAGACGAAGGTGCAGCGTTGGAGGCTTGAACCAATTGACCATTCGAACAAGAGTATAGACTTGGTAGGTAACAGGCGTCTCCACATCTCAGGGTTTTGACACCATCAAGTATAGGACATAGAAAGGTCGAATCATAGCAGGTATACTAAAGATTCAAGTCAAAGTCAGACATTGTATCTAGCACGTTACATAGACAGCTTCACCGCCTGATAAGAACTGATGATGACATGTAACAGAATTTGTTTACTCACTTGACTCTGCTCGTACCACGCATCCCCACAAGGTTTCAAAGTCTTGTCCACTGGAACTCCAACTGCATATCTTTTATGAATTGCGTTTGCAAAGATTTCTTGGGAGAAGCAGCACCCCAGCACCAGGAGGATCGACTGTAACTTCATCATCACGTATGTCGGCTTTTCAAAGAATGGGAACTCAAACGAAAGATGGATGACAATATCCCATATCCCCAACATCGACCCTCTCCGCATTCTATATATACTACCCCCAGCGCTGGTGGTAGGAAGATTAATATACCTGTAATAAGGAGCGCCATTTTATCTCGCCAATAATTGAGCCAATGAATGAATGCAAAGAATTCTGGGCATGTATCCATGTTTACTCGTGTTGTGTCACAATTGTGTTGAGCATCTGCGTGTCTGTGTATGCTCCATGTGCATTAGCCTTTAAACTTTTTTCTTTTTGTCCTTTTTCTTTGCGACAGGAATTGAAAATCGCAATATCTCCAGATGTTATTGAATTGCGGGGTGCAGCCAAGTACTCGAGTCATGCATGCATGCACCTCAGTCACATTTTCAGCCCGATTCCGAGATGGACGATGATGTCAAAAAGACGAGACAGTGTGACGGATGGGGTGCTACGTAGAGTAAGGCCATAGGAATGATACTCTCAGATGCGCTCACTCACTTTTAGCTTATCCAATATTGATACCCATTGACCAATGGACGTTGTGCTTGGGTACCACAGATTGCAAAGGTACCTCCGCATTTGTTTTCTTCTTCTTCTTCTTAATTCTAAGTATGCTTGGTATGAATTTGAATGCCGCGAGACGAAGCCCGAATAGATCCTTGGCGGCACTTGCTGACTTTAAACAAACAGCATTGGTGTCGCATCCAAACGCGACAAAGTTTAGTAGTAGATTTTTATCTTTTCTGAAGATTACCGGCATCGTGACATAATAATATACAAATGGGTCCCTGGATTGTGAATTTCAAGTTTTTGTATCTATTTATGTCCAATTCGTATAGAACAAAGAGTGTCAAAGAGCGTGGAGCACATAAGTAACGTAATTGTTTTCAAGATTTGAGAAACGTTAAATTCACTTCTCCTATATTCTTGATGCACCATTTCCTTTCCCAACCCCAAATCCCGTTTAAATGTAAACTCCTTCAGAATGAGTCAAGGTGAATTTAGCAAATACATCAGTAGAGACGTATTCAGAAACGAAAGCAACAACAGAAGACACATAACCCTAAATGATGGATCGAGCGGAAACGAGAAAGAACAAGAAAAACCATGGAAAAAACTCAGTATAAAAGCGGAATCGTCTTCCAATTCATGGGGAGGCTTCTCCCATACGCAACGCCAAAAACGCTCTGACATCTGTGACGTACTGTAAACCTTGAAGCAGTGGAACTAAATGTAACAAATCATGGTCCGTAGGATCACTTATCCATCCTTCTATGGGTATCGCATTATCTGCAGAATTCATTAGAAGAGGGGCTGGCAAGAAGAGAATCAAAAATCATATCTACCTTTATGAAACAGATAGCTAGATGGGGAATTGTCCACAATCATCACTTTTGAGAGATCCGGCTCTACAACCGAAATATCTTTAACATAAACACCTTCGCGCAGGGTACAATGCTGTCTATAAAAGCGCGCTTTGAATAAAGTGTTGTCTGAGTCTAACCAATCAATAACTGGGTCGGCATATTCCTGAACTGAGGCGGTGAATATAACCACGTTGTACCACTTGCACACCTAAGACGTTTGACATGTTCAACATCCATGCAGCAATACAGGCCATGGGGATGCATCGACTCACCTTCCTAAGAAATTCGTCGCAAAAGGGCCTTTTGTGTACCCAATACAAAATAGCATGTTGCCTATCAAGCTTCACCTCTACCATGTGTCCCGATGTGTTCCTCGGCCCTTTGGATATTGAGTGTATAAGAGTTTCGTCCAAATCCAATATCAATGTCTTTTGGGACAAGTTCTTTGTTAGTAAAGGTCGAGGTGGGCCAACATTTTTGGGGTATCTTGTCAGACGTAGGGACGATGAAGGTGATGTAGGCGATTTTATAGAACGAGATTTTTGCTGTAGATTCTCTTGATTAAAGAGACGGATCCTTACGGAACGACGGGGTGCCGTATCTTCTTCTGAAGGCAAGGCAAGTCTTGGTTGTGTTGTGAAAGAGTTGGAATCATTCTGTTTTAATGTTGCTTTCGATTGTGAATATTGTGACAACAGAATTGGCCGGGATTTTGAAAAACTGTAATCGTCCTCGTTTAATGTTTTTTCGATATCATCATCTATAGAGAAGACCTGAGATTCTTCTGTGATATTGTATGATGTGTTGAGTGCGCTGCTGTCGCGAAAACCGAGCGGTCGAAGAAGCGTATTGAAGACTAGGTGTAGAGGAAGGAGAGGTGAGAACCGTTTCTCGTCGTTGTAGAAGCAAGAAGTCAAGTAGTTTGTTGAGAAGATGATGGATGACCATAGCCACTTAAAAGGTGCTTGAAGCGCACACGAAAGTCTTTCCAAACGTATATGGTAGATGCTTTGATGAACGACATTATTCTGTTCTTCGAGTTTGTTTTCTTTAGTCAGTAAAGGTGTCGTTACCTCGTCCACATCATCTTCCGCATCTCCCTGTTCATGGTCCCTATTGGAGTCTCCCTGCGGCGATGTCGCATCGTCAGATTTTTCTGATTCTGTTTGACCAGATTCCCCAGTTTTTGATTGATTTGTATCTGGTACAGAGGTTGCTAAAGAGATTGAAGAGCGGTTGAGGTTGTTGCGCTTAAAACTTGATTCTGATCTTGGTGAAGCTGGTGGTGTTGTACCGATGACGCGCTCAACTTGTGAAGATAGAATGCTGAGAGAGTTCATCGTCACCTGTCACTAACAGGCCATAAGGAATTGAAGGAACCTCGTCTCTGCGCCTACTCTCTACCCCTGTGCAATTTTGAATATAGAAGTAATCTGTAGCAGGTGAATGAAAGAAATACTCAACAGCTTGGTTGGATGTTGTTGATTTCAAGGAGTGTTTCACAAATCTAGGTAAGATTTTACAATTTTTCGACAGCTCGACTCGCTGCTTCTCGTCAAAAAGCCCGCTTCAGTTCGTTCTAGCGATGGTTGCAAGACGTTTCAGATTTATAGGATGACGGTACAGCTACTGTCAACTTTTGATGTTTGTGAGAGAAAATAATATACGGCAAAGAGTGGAAGCAATCTGTTCAACTATCAAGACGAATGATGGTGGAGGGGAGAAGGAGAAGGACAAGACTAAGATTAGATGGTGAAGATGGGGAGGAAGGGATGGATGGACAGTCAATCAGCCATCAATGGATTCAATAGTACAATCTATCCGTACATCCTTCTCCTCCTCCTATTTCATAATTCAGCTAGGATTAACAAAATAATATCAATGATAATAATATGATGATAATGAATGTAGATTACAGACTTCAATTGATGGCCATAATTACATTTGCGTCACTGTCGGCTTACATATATGAAACTTGCCCACATACCAGGTACATTCCTTGCCTGTTGGGAATTGAAAAGATGGCTTCTTTCATATCGTTGCCCTTGCACCCATGCCCATCTATCGCTGTGGCACCTGGGACTAGTACTTGCATTCAGCTGCAGCATCGGAATGCGGGAAGGTTTAGAGGGGGGAAAAGAGCTAGCTCTAACGGTCTAATACTCTAATACATCCGCTCTTTAAGTCGTTCAGAGCGGTATCCTCATTCCTGGATACCTAGATATTTTCTTGCCTCTTGTAGCTACTACTTAGCATAGATATTCTATTTATACGAAAATATTAACCAGGATTTTTGATACTCTAATTAGCTTAGTTTGGATAATGATGAAACTTGATACCAAGATTTTATGTGTAATGCTGCCGGAATACTTACTCAGCAGGTAATTCATAGCATTTAGGGTATTATAAGTTCTGGAATATGTAACATCTGCATCTCAATTATCTCATATTCATTAGGGTTGATCCGCCTTTTACCTAAATTTGTATCTCTATAGAGGATCCTAGGAGCTATATATAATTGTGCAATTAAGTAATTGGTACTGTTGGTCAGGACTGTATATACATTTTCTGTCATGTACCTAGGTATATCGTACTGAGGTTGCCTGGATTCGCACGTCAATGTATAAAGGAAAATTTTATCAACTGTAGCCCTCATAGTACGAAGTTTGAGGTTCAGTCACAATTTCAATTCGATGACATCTTTATTATCCTCGCTGCAACTGATAAATTTTGGCCTCTAGATATGAGTTTATGAGGCTCAACTTCGTTAACAAAACTCTGATATTTTTCATGAGCTTTTTATGCATACGCTTAAGCTAACACAACATGATTCTTCTGCAGTCGATTCAGCTTGTTATAGGTTATCAATGGAATTTCCCAAGGGTCTATTTTCAAAGCCATACAACAAAATATATTGGTTTGAAAGGTATAGCCTGAGATCCTGTGAAGATAATTAGCTCAATTCGAGTCTTTGCCTTAGATGCGTACCTCTGCGTGCTTGTTCGTCTTGATCTTTAAATTTATATAATTTATTACAGTTTACCACTTCCCTTAGTGCTTTTAGTGGTAACATCCAGGAAATTTCAAGTACCCTTGAAGGGCAAGTAACATTTCGTGAAGGTGTTTTTATGCCTGGGTATCTTTTTGACTCTAGATGCCTAGTTGATATTCGCTAAGAACGTGAGCTAGCTGTAGAAGCGAAAAGTAGCCGTTGCACATGTCTCCCTTCAAGGTTCAAGGTTCAGCAAGAACAAGCATTTGTACATATATTGTGATTTATAGTGCATCACATGGATTAACGGAAATGCAAAGGTGAAGGATATCTTAACCTTGGATATCATACTACAGGTGTTGATATCTACAAAGACGCCGTCATAATATTAAGCTACATAACCTCTTTTTATACGTATATTGAATACTTGATATGTTGCTCAGAAGTGGGAATATATACGATACGGGTATATAATTGTCGGTACCAAGTCACAATTATCTATTCAATATTACAATTTATTTTTTTCTGAATTGCAATATATTGGTGGTAACACAGGTCTTTGCTGTTGGTCGCCAAAACCCACAAGAACCTTTTGTAACATGATAAACATATACATATAGATTTGTGAGCATCAGAACAAGAGAAATTCTCGAACTCAAACCCTGCTTGACGAAACCTTTCCTACCTACGATGACCAGTTTTCCGGTCCATTTATTATACACACGTAGCGGGCAGAAACTGAATAACAGTTGAGGACTTTAGATTATCGAGCAATAACTTATGAGGTTTTGTGTTGCACATCACGTGACGGGGGAGTGTCTCAGCAATTTGACTCAACACCAAAACTCTACGAGCAAAGAAATAAACTATTGTCACATACTGGCATCTTTATCACCATTGCAATTCTTGCTCTCACTCGTTCACTCATTCATCCACGCCAGCCTTACGTATTCATTCTGGACCGCCAAGAGCAAGTCACTGAAAAGTTGATTTCTTCATATGCATCGCATCTTCAAGCCACTCACTGCAGAAATATGACAGAAGATTCTTTGACAATCTGAATTGTGAATCTTCCATAGCTTCTTGGAACACAAACCATCGTGGTTCCTCAGATTAGAGTACGTAAACTATCAACAAACTTTCTTTGCGAAGCACCTCAAGAACGTTTCACAACATATCTCTTCGAAGATATGTGGAGTTATCGGGTCTCTTGAATAATTTTCAATCCTCGAAGCTTACTTTTTGCCATATTTTAGTACTTCACCCATTTATACAGAAGATCAATCGATACCACTTCAAGCTCATCATTACAAAATGGTTAGTTTAGCAGAGATGTCAATATCAGATAATACGCTCAAGAGTCAAGCTGATATTGACGTGATTGGCGAAGTCTCCCAAGGGATACACTTCGACCAGAATAATGGGGTTGGTTTCGATCTGGATGGGCTCCATCGGGGAAGCCAATCCACAAACTGGACCAACCTCAACTTAGATATTGCACAATCGGACGGACAAATGCTTGAATACGTCGAGGAAGTTGATTATGACGAATTGATGGAACAAATCGATGCTATGGGAGATTGTCCTATAATGGAAGAGAATGAGGAGAAGGAAATTGGGGAATTTGACTATCTCTTCGAAGACAACGAAGACGAAGCATCTACACAATTATCAACAAACACCCTACCCGTATGCGACGTTCAAGTTGTCTCCAGCCAATTGACCAATTCGTCTCCACACAATCCGGACAGCGAACAGAATCTGCCGTCAACAAACTCTCCAGGCAACACGATGGAAGCTGTAACACACCATTCTACTTTAACGTTCCCACAGGCAATACCTGCTAGGGCTCCTTCTGGTTCATCCGTAAACACAGATCAAGGATCACCCTTTAGTAGCGGCACTGTATCAGCAACAACCCATCCTTCTCCACTGAGTCCAATATTAGATTACCCACTTGAACAAATGGATGTCGCTTTTGACTTGTTTTCATCAGTGGATTTTACAGCTGCGCCATCTAGTACATCAAATGTCGATCTCACACAAGAGGACTCTGTAGCACCCACTACCAGGTCTTCTGTGCATATAGATGTGGGACAAAACAAGTTGTCTGGGAGAAAGACAAGAAGGGGGGACCAAGAAAAACGCGATGGTGAAATTGTTATAAATTCTCTGATTCAGGAGCACCAGCGGCATCACGTAGCGTCAGCACTAGGTATACATCTCATCAACCCATCGCGTCAAAACTTTTCTAATCAACTTCGTTTAGATACCAGAAGTGGTGGTCTTGCAATTCTTGAGACGCCTGTAGAGTTATTTGACTGCTCAACGATGCCAGCTGGTTCCATCAAAACCCTTTTCGAGGAGGCATCTCGGCTTAAAGAAGAGAACAGGAATCTGCATGCTTCGGTGGAAGGTTTAAGGGCGGCCAATTCGACGCTTGAGCATATCCAAAAGCTCGATCAAAAGAATGGTTTGAAGACCATGTACATGCAGTTGTGTGCAAAGTCAGAAGAAGTAAGAACTCTGGAACACCAAAGGGAAGTTCTTCGAAAGTTCAACTATTTGCAATCAAATGAGAAACAGAAGGCACTTATCGCGGCATGGGACGATAAAATGATGCAGTATAGCGACAAGATTGGAAAGCAAGATTTTGATGATCGGGTCAAAGAGCAAAAAGTTGAGAAGCTATCCAAAGAACTCAAAGAAAAGGTCGATCTTGCAAGCGCTCGGACTGAGATTATCGTAAAACAAGCAGAAGAGCTTACTAGAAAGACTTCAGAAATTGAACAATGGAAGTCGAAATATGCTGCGTTGAATGCTCGTTTCTCAAAACTTGAAAAACGTAAAGCGGCGTCATCAAACTCATCTTGCCAGGATCCCAATCACGTAAATTTTCAAATCGTTTTGACAAAGTCTATGGAAGACAACAAGAAACTCGCTGTCCAGGTTGTCAAATTGAAGAAGGCGCAGGAGATGATGGATGCTATTCTCAAAAATGCTGTAGCACAAGCAAAGAAGAGGAAACTGAACAATGCAAAAAGCACTCCAACTCCTCTGCAATTAGCACCCAGTCGTAGGCCGAATTTTAATTTACACATTAGTAGTTCTACCACAGATACAAGCGATCAGTAAGTTCTTACATCTTGCAATGTATGAAAAATCCGTTGGTCATCCACTAATTAATACGCAAAATCAGAATGTCTCCAATAGTCGAAACAACCTCCACTGACACAACAGAGTTGTCTCGCTCCGATAGCATAACAAGCAACAAGAGGATGTCCTTGGATCTCTCGTGAGTTTCTTTTTTTCTGTATTTTCCTGTAATGCAATGGCTCATATCTGTTCGATAGTCCTCTTAGTATTGCGAAGCGAAGGAAATCTGGTGACGATAATGCCTCTTAGATGAGTTTCTTTATGAATACATCAACTCTCATAGCCTTATCAAGGTTTTTTTAGTACAGTAGTGTCTTTAGCATAAAGCTTTTCTCTACTTATTAGTCCAAGATTTCATGCATTCTTCAACGACGGGTCGTACGACTTTGTTGTAGAATACGAAGATTGTCATATTTCTACTTCTTACGAACATTACGAGAACATACGAAATCACTGTCAAGGTTGGGTTGCGTTCTTCACCATTTGAAGATGACCAATATCAGTCTGTATCTTTTGATGAAGAGACAATTGAAGGATATAAAAGCACAAGATATGAATTACATATTTCACTCAACTCTATACAAAATTCTATTTACAAGACTATTCTACAAAACAAAAGACAAAAGATTCCTTACAACAGAAAGATCATAATCAAGGACACTGATGAAAACCCAATGAACGACCTGAAAGGGGATATTTTGAAAGAAAGTGCTCCCGCAGATATCTTGCCGCAACAACCACCAGCGTCTGTATTGTTGTTAGCACTCAACAACAATTTTATGAGCGTATTCGCATAATCAGGGGGTCAACATACATGTGACGTTATTTGCAGCAGCTGCTACATAAAATACGGATCCATTATCTGGAATATTATAGTAATCCACAAGCAAAAAGTTTGGTGGGCGTCCCCACATTGCTATCAAACACAAGTGTGTATCATTTTAGCATTTGGATGTTCTGAGACTGCGATGGATTTTTTTCTCCAACAAGAATTAAGAATCAAACTCACCAGCACAATTATTGCTCTGTAATCCCAAGCTACCAAATCCTTGTTCGCCGTTGGTCACATTTAGCTCGACCGTGTTTGGTACCAGAATCGATGCGCCCGCAAAATTGATCTCGGCATTCAAGTTATGATTTGCCATGTACAAATAGTCTGAAGGATTGGGCTGGTTCTCCGGTCGCTGTACTACACACGGAAAGCTCCGATTTGTTTGCGAAAAAGGCGTCTCCCACATTGATCCGCCAAATTCGTCAATAATGTAGTCAACTTCTGTCTGATTCGCTTTGTAGTCCATAAATATAACAACTCGCTTTCCTGAAAGGATCATCTCTCCTAAGGTGGGCCAGTCTGTGACGTTCATGACTGGCTTGGGTGGGACAAATGCCATTCTTGCAAGACCAGACTCCTCAAGTGGTTGTTTAAATATGTTAACGTTGGAGTAGTCACCGTTACCGATGAGTAGAGTGACGACTTCGAATGGATTTTGTTGAAGGAAATTGGCGACTTTGAGAAAATAATCGACTGCAGGACCAGCATCAAGAAGGTCGCAACTTGTGTGACAGAAATGTACGACTGTACCGTTGACGTGTGTTTGTCCTTGTACTACATTTGTTCAGCGCTCTCCACGTTTTCATGAAGACAAGAAGAATTAGTCCTCTATTTTGTGTTTTGTAAAATTATCGATACAAAGTATAAGAAAAAGAGAAAGAAAAATCATACATACACATTCGTATACCATCCGCCAATTGTACAGAGACATCCAATGCCTGATTAGAAGCAACATTATTCTGTCGTGCAAACGGACTATTGTGTGCACCAATATACGTAATGTTGGAATACTTCCTTGTGCAAAACTCTACATGCTGATTACATGGTTGTGTGTTTGTGGGCTCCGGCGCTGCTGATATAGTGCTGGCAGCAGGCGCAGAATAGGTCAATGTTGATGTCCTTGCAGTAGCATTGGATCCCGCGCTACCACTACTACCGCTAATTATAACAACTGAGGTCGATACAACGGCAGCTGTCGAGGTTGTCGCACGTCTTGTTCCAGAGAGTAAGAAATTTGTAGCTGTTGTAGAGGAATGGATTGATGAGGAGGTTGACGACGACAATGATGATTGTAAACTGCTGGTTCCATTGGCGGTTCCAATGATGGAGTTTGTGAGAACGGATATAGTGTTATTGGGTACGAGACTGCTTAGAACAGATGCTGGGAGTGTTACTGAGCTATATTCTGTGCTCTCGGTAGTTTGAGATTGTGTTTGTGTAGTAGTGAGGATGGAGAGGAGGCCAATGTTGAGGGAAACGAAGTTGGTGAACCGTGAAAGAAGCTGCATTCTTTTTTTTTTTTTTGTTGGAACACCTGGTTCTTTCTTTGTTTGTTTAAACTCCTCACAATTGTGACTTTGAGAAAGAAAAAAAGGCCCTTCCGATGGTATAATTGGATACTGTTGGTTTAAACCAGAACACTCAGAAATGCAGCAGAGATTAACAAGACAAAGCAGCTTGAGGCTTCTGGAATATGGAAGTCAAGATTGTTCATATGGCAATGCTCCCAAGGCCAAAAGTGTGAAGACGACAAAGATGACGACCCAAAAGAACAATAATGAATGAATGAATGATGAAACCTTGCATACCGAAAACTAAAGAAGGTGCATCACCATTCAATCTGCAGTACCCATCCAAGTCATCATTCCGATATACCCTGGGAGTGCTACCATCTGGTCAAGACGACAAGGAACCCGACAAAAATGTATCAGCTTAGAGCTTCTAGCTCCCTGTATATGCAGTAAACAACGAGGGCAGCTCGGGAGTAAGTGGGATGGAGATGGATCTCAACGGATTCAGCCAAAGCAAAAAAGGTTTCAGGTACGCGCTTTCATTCCTTTCCTTTTCTTTTTCTGCATGTTCCAAATCCGCTACTCGACATGCTTGTATGCATTTATGACTTCTATCTGCCTATCAATTAAGAGTCTGGATACCAGATAGCCATAGAACAGTTACTGTGAGATGTGATTTAGAACAGTCAACATTGATGTATGCACTTATGTTATTCATTGCCAGTGATTTTCTACACCGATCAAATAGAAAATGATTAGAGCACGAGACGTGTATGCGATTCAATTTCAAGATTTAGGCTCATTTGCAAATCGATGATAGCTTCTTGATCATTGATTTTTGCAAAAAGAACCTTATATGTTGATCGATACCGTGATCCTGGTGTACACTCCCGATAATTACAATAGAGCACTATGAGAACGATCCCAGTTTAGAAAAGCTACGCCAGTCTCAACTTGATTCCAAGATAAACACGCTAGTTCAAACTTCTTTAACAAAACAAATGCAGCGAGGAGGAGAAAAATATAAAGTGTCCAAAACAAGTTGTTCTTTTCAAACTACCGCCGAAGACGAAAGCATGAGTTTGTTATAATGGAAGCGGCTAGCATCCTATTTAGCGATTTGCGACTTGTCAACATTTGTCGCTGTCGCTGATGGTGGTGGCGTTCCTCCTATAACTCCACTTTCTTGAGGACCTGTTTTACCCGCAGTTGACACTATCGGCGCCTCGTGCTCGTCGTCACTATCACCTAGGCTAAAGGGATCATTGTTGAGTGGAGTTGGCTCTACCGCCGCCAGTGGTGCCCATTTGCTTGTTGGGGCCGTTGTCGTTACTGGCGATTGCGTTTTCATAGCTGAGACCGGAGCGTTGGTAGATACATTTTGACGATTGGTCGAGGCGTTGTTGGAATACAGATCATCATCGTCCTGGTTTTGGAAAGCAACTTTTCGTGGAGCCGGTGATGTGCTGTTGGAATCAAACAGATTGGGGTTTGCGAGAGGTCGATTGGATTGTCGTGGCTCTAGAAGGATTTGGTGAGTATTGTCATCACGTAAAGTCGTGTGCAGAGAGGTCATTACTCACGATCTAATCCCTCTCCGGTATTGTTACGCAGCTCAAGATGACTAAAATCGTCTTCCAATAGCCTTGGATCAGCGTCATAATTATCACCAGATCTGTGACTCGACTGTCGTTGTGGATATGTTTGTTGCGTTGTAGTTCGTCCACCGCGGGCGCCTGTGGAGGAGACTCTGTTCGCTCCCGAGCCGCTCTGGTCGTTCATGTCATCCAGATCATCTCCATCCAAACGCTTCTTGAAGTCAACCACCCATTTGTTGACTTTTGATTGCGTCTCAAAGAAACCCTTCTTGATGTTTTCTGTGATAGCAGGCAAATCATCTGCGAAGAACAAGTTGTCAGCCATATGTAACCGTGTGACATCAATATTGAAACGCACCGTCTATGAAGGAACGTTCTTTGTCAGTTGGAATCTGTTCTACTTGGCGGCGTTGACCTTGAGCTGTCCTCTGTGGATAGTCTCCCCGTTCTCCACGCACCCGTCTACCCTCTGAAGCACCACCATAATGTTCTGCCAGTTGTCGAGCGTATAACTCATCTGCTTCGAGCTGTGTCATAGGTGTAGATGTTTGGTGGC
>Ga0160427_10001506_pt1 | contig 14261 bp, 14 predicted proteins | sample SolpanmetagenomL_FD_108194 | JGI IMG/M metagenome (GOLD analysis project Ga0160427, IMG submission 108194) | Solar panel surface microbial communities from Lawrence Berkeley National Laboratory, California, USA - L | ecosystem: Engineered > Built environment > Solar panel > Unclassified ...
GAGAATTTGTGTAAACGTTGGTCTCGTCCGTTTAGCAGGATAAATCAAATCATGAACCATTGTTGCTCCTGGTTTGAGCATTTCATTCGAACAATGACCGCATCGAATTGACATGACACCTGCGGTAGTCAGTGCTTGTTCCATTTCCGGCCCATGTCGAAAGCTTTCTGCGAATGATCGGATAAGGTACCGGTTTGTAGCTTGTATCATTGCTGTTGGACTGTTGTGCGTGAATTCTTCCAGCAGTCCCATTGTAGCAGTCTCGGATAGACTACTAAAAACCTTTAAAAGTTACTTGCTTGACAGTTCATACCGGTTGCTTTCTCCAGCATGTCCGTTAGAAAACCAAGCTCGCAAAGTAAACAATTGTCATATAAACATGCGGTTGCAGTATGTTGTAGACAAAGATTTCTAATCGTAGGAATAAATCGAAATAATTGTAAAAGTGAGTTTGTATAAGAATTGGTAATATGCGTTTCCAAACCAGAATATCTTGTTCGATTGAAATATCTAACTTTTGTCAGATGTTGCTAGCATCGTTCAATCTCATGTTCAAACTTACTCAAAATCAAAGTCATCAACACCAAATTTACTATATTTGATCTCGACATTTTTATAAATCACCGGTACGTTATCTACAGCCAGACTAGCCAGAACTTCGAGAGCATCGCTAATGCGTCTTTCTCCTTCCTCGTCCACTCTTGCTCTTTCGCTCAAGAATTTGGGAGCCGCGAGAGTATCTTGAATCCGCTGGAAAGCACGAGTATCTTCGAATTGATATCTCCTTGTCTTTCGAGGCCAAGGTGCAAAGTCTGATCGTTTAGTACTGGCAATAATATCTGGATCGATCTTTGCCGGTTGTGCACCAACTTCGGCAAGTAAATGCTTCGGCCAAGCAGAGAACAATGTCTCTCGGTAAAATGGCATACCTATCAAATTCAACGGACTTTTTACACTATCAGCACAAATAAATATCGAACACATCATAAAACTCACATGTCTGAACCCCAACCTATGGGCACGTTAGGTTGTGAAGGGTCTGAAAAGATTGTTGGATTACTATACTCCGTGAAATGACACTTCAACGGAGATCCCCAAAGGTGGATAGCAGATTTTCCATCAGCCAAAGCCAATGCCTCCCCAGAGGGTGCAAGATCCATACATGTCAAATGAGTATCATAGATGTTAGCATGTTTCATTGATGGTGAATCTGAATTCATAATATCGACAGCATACATAAAGCCAGTTTGTGAGGCTATAATACAGGTCGTTGACATGCGAGGATGCATTCTGACAAACGCAGCGCCTGGAGGAAACGGTACCGGTGGTAAAGGCATTAGAGTCTTGAGATCAAAGACATTTGCTAAATGATCCAACATGAAGCCTTGTTGCTGACGCGGAGACCATCCACAAGTGACCAAGATATCGGACCGAACATCCATATCGTTGATCCATCCAGAATGTGCTTTCCAGGTTCGAATAGTCTTGCAAGTTGTCGAGTCCAAAATGTGAATGATGCCATCAACCGAGGCAGCACAAAGATACTGCATCCCTCGCTTCAGAAGTGTAAAGGGAGTTTCAGTAATAAGCTGGCCAACAATCAGATCGTGTTCAGTCTTTCATGTAGTGATGCAACCCACCGTCTCCAATATGATACCTTTGTCAATATCAATACGATACATATTCTCCTGACATCCCGCCACGAGAATTTCATTTGTGCCTTTTGTCATGAAACTCAGACATCTGAGGTCCAACATATCCCCAGTACTGTAGATCAATTAGAATATGCACATTCAGTACCGGCAAATCAATAATGACCTTATATGCCATTGTGTAAGACCCCTTCGAGAAGTCAAATGGACACTTTTAGAAGATACAGATAGTATGCCCTTGTCAGATACAAGAATCTGTTTGACAGGTCCTTCATGACCTTTGTAAGAAGTGTATTTATGTAGTTCAGTGCTATGAAAAGATGTTATACGGCCCTGTCACGATTAGAAGTCAGACGTAATGCGTTCAATATGGTAAGCGCATACAAATTCGTTGCCTGCCCAAAGAAGCTCTTGATTATTATCAAATGCCAATGCTGTCACCGGACTATGGATACTATTTGGTCCTGGCGGTGGCAGAGGTATCCTCGCAACCTGGCGAGATAGTTTAGCATGGCTGCAAGTCCTGTATCAAATGTCTAACCAACCTCGTCCCAATCGGAATCCATCCGCAAATATATGCCAAAGGCGATGTAGTACGAATAAGAGATCCCATGAGGATCTATCCAATCATAACAAAGGTCGAGCTTAAAAGATTATTACATGCTAGTTACAAGCAGAATACAAATATATGGTCAAGGCATGAGGTATTATTAGAAACATGCATGAAATTTATGGTTGTCATGAGTGATGCATTAATAATAATTTACAATATCTATATACAGTACATGAAATACAAAAGTCAATCATTACACAGGTCTGCTTCTTGTCCGTCTCATTGCTGCACCACCGACATCAGCCGAGCCCAGACCCACGCTGGTAGCTCTAGAGACAGGTATGTTATCACTATTTACAAATGGTGCAATCGGAATACAGGCTGGATCAGCAAATCCGGTAGCACCTGTTCTATTTACGCCGTCCTTTATCAAAGCAGGTCCCAGATCTGTCAAGGGTAATCTAAAAGGTTGACAGGCTAATGGTTCCCGGCACGCTTGTTGCAAAAACATATCACGAGCTTCACCAACTGTCAGATCGTTATTTTGATTACCATTTACTGGCCCGCGAGAAAACAGATCAGAAGGAACCTTGTCAGCTGCTGTTTTTGTCATGATCGTCAAATCCATTTGTATATCCCTCGAACTGGCTCCTGGTGGTGTTGGTGCACCCTTGTCTGTTTTCGTGATGGCAATCATGGCTGGAAGAAATGGATTGATTGTTGTTTGTGGAAAGCTGTAAGTCCCATCTGAGAAAAGCGCAAATGGGTCTCCTCTAGTTGCCCCTCGGGTAGCGTAATTCGAGACTTGTCTTTCCATTGCCGTGGATTCTGGCTGGGTGGCTTGTCTTTCCATCGCCGCTGATTCGACTTGCGAACCATTTGGCAGCTCAATTGTATTTGCGACCAGTGCACTTTCGTTAGTCGTTGGATCGTTAATAGTTGACGCTTTTTGTTGCTCTTGAAAGAAATGCTGAGTTGCAAATTGTGCAATATTTGAAGCGTGAGCCAATTCTTTCTCCGTGAAAAGACTGTCGATCGAATATGCCGGAGCCTCTTGCTGTGCCGACAAAGTCTTTGCGCGATGCATCTGATACGGTGAAGGCCCCTCCTGTGTAGTCGGGCGTTCTTCTTCTTCATCGCTAGGTACTTTTCGCTTTTTGCCCCGTTCATCATCGAGCTCGCCCAGTCTTTGTCGCGTCAACCTTGTTTTTCTTGTACTATGTATACCACCAGGACTTGCGGTGGTATTCATGGAATAATGATTGGGATGGAGCAGTAGGGAATTACTATCGCTAATGTCAAATTGATCTTTTTCGCGTAGGAGACGATCACGTTTTTTGGTAACGGTGTTGATTAGCCTCTGTCGGATAGTAGATGCTAGTTCTTGATGTTCACGTTGAGCGACTTGGATTTTGAAATTCTTGGTCCGTTCGAGTTCGGCATATGCATTATCATATTGTATCTAAATGGAAATATTAGTCCCAGTTCATGAGATGATCCAAAGATAGTACCTTGAGCATTGTTAGATCTGCATCTCGTTTCTCTTGTGCTTGATTGATTTCTTGACAATATTGGTAATATCTACGACCCGCAAGCGCATAAAAATCTTCCCGAGCTGCCTTTCCACTAGGAAGTTTATCGCCCATCACTGCATCGACAAGCTCTTGTATAACAGCGGGATTATCCTCCAGCGGAGCATCTTCGTATGGATCGGCTCGGATGACGAGGGTCATGTCCACTTGTATGGCTTGTAATTGGACTCGATAATGCTGGCTTTTGTCATTTTTGAAGGTAGATATCATATCCTCCAATTTCTCCACAATATTATTGCGCTTTTTGTCCCTTTTTGATAGATTCTGCGGATTCATGTGAGAGCCAGACGTACCGGGTGAGCCCGGTCGAGCCATGGCAGCCATGAATTTCGAATTGCCGAGAAGAGTATACTTATGGAAACGATAACTTACTGTTAATGTGATGCTTTGCAAGACACAATGATAAATGAAAGTCTGGGGTTAAAATCCGGGGTAAATATATCTGGTGCCAAGATCCTCGAGCACAAGACAGCTTTGCGGCTATTTTTGGTGAATGTTCTAAATCCGGATCGAAGCTTGTTCTTTGTCTCCGTCGATCATTTCAAAGCCTTGTGCTGACCGTGTATAGAGGGGGAGCTCGAACACATCTGATGCTATCTAACTCCTCATTCTAAATATCTATATCAACCATATCAATCCCTGTCGATCATGGCAACTCCAATGGCTTCTAATTCTAGCGATCAATTGACACCAGCCCAACAACTCATGCAGAAGCATATTTCTAGCGACGATCAGCCGCTAAGTGCCAAAGTTGAGGAAGTCGTCGATCAAGACGATCTTGAGCATCCTCCACCGTCATCTACTCTGCCACATAGACCCGACCATGATGCTGTCTTACCAGAGCAGAAGCCGACAGCAAAGAAGTCCACCACACTTGATACAACGTCCGAAGAATTATTCCCATCACTTGGCGGTCCAAGATCCGCATCGGGCACTGGTCAATCGCATACATGGTCAAAGAAGCCTTCAATAATGACGATGAACAATCACCTGAATCCAAACAACAACGGCCCGGCCATACCTGGACGAGTATCTGCTGGAGGCATGTCTCCAAATGGCTCGGTGACCTCACCAGGTCCTCTGCATCCAAAGATGTCTCTACCTGGACGTTACAGCGAGCAGGTCGTATTTGCGCCTTCTCAATTGTTGCCGAGATCTCAACTCAAGAAACCTGTTATTGAAGTCTTGCGAGAGATCAACAAGCGCTCCAAAGCAGAAGTCAAGATGTCTAATGGTCCAAATTCGTGTGTCATCTTTGAAGGAACTGGTCCTGTTGATGCAGTGCGACAAGCTCTTAAAGATGTCGCGAAAGAAGTTGGATCAAAGGTCAGAACTATAATCAAGTGTTAATCTACATTTACTAATCCTTGTCGCTAGCAATCCACCAAAGTTACCATTCCAGCCTCAGTTCGACCTCATATCATTGGTAAGGGAGGCTCCACCATCTCGAAGCTAAGTCAAAGATCTGGTGCTAGGATCCAAGTGCCTCGCCAAGATGCCGTAGATGGACCGCTGGAAATCGGCGACGAGGACGACTCAGCCATGGTAGATATCATTATCGAGGGTGATGCCATATCTGCAGAAATGGCGCGACGTCAAATTGAAGAGATTGTGAATGAGCGCACATCAACCTTGAACCTGCGAATGAATGATATTCCCCCAGAATTTTACCCTTTCCTTGCGGGACCGCTATATCCGGGAATTGAATCTATTATCGGTGGTCGAGATGTTCGAATCGATATTCCGAAGCACATGAGACATAGGAAACATAAGCAACCCACTAGTATTGTTGATAAAAGCTTGCATAATCCCATCAGGATTCAGGGGGAGAGACAAGCTGCGATGGAATTGCGACAAGCGCTTGAGCAACAAGTTGCACGACTTCAACAGCAATTCACTAGTGATCAGCTCTCAGTAGAACGCGGTCGCCATGAATTCATTATGAATGATGTTGATGACGTAATGAAGCAGACTGGTTGTGCCATTATCTTTCCTGCGGAAGATGATGACAGTGAATTTATCACGATTGTTGGACCACCTGATAATATAGAAGCTGGTACAAACAAGGTCATAGATATAGCATCATCCATGTCTATGTCAAGTGTAGATATCGCTCGACAACATCCACACGCACCCCGTGGGGCTCATCATCACGCTAGAAATGTCACACGCTATTTGAAGCGCAAAAATGCTTTGAAGAAGCTCGAGCAAGCTCACTCAGCTCGTGTCCTTGCTAACAGCGCTCCCGATGCTCCTACTGCATGGGAGGTGTTTTCATCCGATGCCAAGAATGCTATGCGAGCAAGAACTGATATCATGAATTTGGTATCAGCTCATCCTCCAGAACGCTTTGCTCCTGTTCAAGTTGATCCATTCTACCACCAATATCTTGCAGAAAACGCTGCTCAGCGAATTCGGGATGACCAAGGTGTTTTTCTTGTTCTACCTGACGATGACCAAGAAGATAGCTCAGAAGTCCTTCTCGTATTTGAGGGTGGACCATCTGATCAGTATGAAGTGCCTCGAAAACAAGCTACACAGCAAGAAGCTCAGCAATTCGGTCAGTCGTTGCAAGATGCTCAGAACGTCATCCTTCAACTCTGCTCGGGTGGGCAAGAGATTGTTATCCAGGATATGGAAGCGCCTCTGAAGTTTCACGACAAAATCCGAAAACACGTCCTTAAGAGACATCAAGCAAGTAATAAGATACCCGTCCAACTTCGTACTGGCGCAGATGCTGCTAAACGACGCAATCTACCACACAGTAACCATGTCTCGATGCGCGGACCTCAAGACGACGTCGCTGAGATGATGACAAGCCTCATGGCATTTATTGAACAAGAGGAAAAAGATGAATTAGAACGTGGATTTCAACTATCTTTCGATTTTCCACAAAACTATGCTAATCAACTTATCGGTAAAGGCGGCTCGAATATCAAAAAGTTGAAGGAAGACTTTGATGTCGACATTCAGGTAAATGAGGGCAAAGTCGAGATTACTGGACCAGAAGCCAAGGCAAACGCTTGCAAGGCACATATCAAAGCGCTGGAGAAACGACTCGCAGATGAAGCAACTCATGTTTTGAAAATTGCTCCACAATTTCATAAGGATCTGATTGGTGCAAAGGGATCGCAAGTCAATCGGCTACAGGACAGATATAATGTTAGAATCAACTTTCCTAGATCTGCTCAAACATCTAGTGAAGGTGGAGAGGAAGACTCGAGAAGAGCTAACCAACCGGCTGATGAAGTTATTGTTAGAGGCCCCAAAAGTGGAGCGGATGGTGCTCGATCAGAGTTACTGGACTTGTTGCAATATGTCAAGGACAATTCTTTCGAAACATCCATTTCTGTTCCTCAGACTCAATTACCTAAATTGATCGGAAGTAATGGACGTGAGTTGGAAGCTCTGAGATTGTCAACTGGAGCACATATCGATATTCCCAAGAAGACGGAGAATGCTTCGGCCAATGACAAGGTAGATATCAAGATTAGTGGTACTAAAAAGGCAGTAGATGAAGCATGCAAGTTTATTAAAGAGGCGGTCAAGGTCCATGAAAATACCATTTCTGAAGACTTAGATATTGCATCAGACAAGCATGGTTTATTGATTGGAAGAAATGGTGACACACGTAGCAAGATTGAGAGGGAGTTCAATGTCAATCTTGACATTCCTCGACAACACACCGGAGGTCCAGCCGGTAGCATTGTGAAAGTCAAGGGTGATCCTGCTGCCGTAGAAAAGGCTACTAAATACATTTTCGAACTTGTCAAGGACCACGAAAAGACTACAATTCACGTTCCTTCTAAATTACACCACATGATGTCTAACAATGGTCAATTCTTCCGCGACTTGAATCGTGACTTTAAAGTCCGTGTTGATCACGGTGGAGTTTCAGTCCCAAGTCGACCAGCTCCTATCTTACCTCGGTCTTTTCCTACGGCTCCATCTACAGCCAATTTACCACTCATTACAGACGAAACGCCTTTATCACCCGATACAGCCTCGGAACTAGTCCATATCTTTGAATGCCTCCCTCTCTTTTCTCCCAACTCATCAGCCTCTCAGTCTGAGAATGATTTGGATTCTATGATCCCATGGATCCTCAGCGGTGCGGATTCCGAAACATTGTCCAAAGCAACGACTCGCGTCGAGAATGCAAAACAAGCAGCTGAACGTAACAACACGATTGGATTCTTGACGTTGGCGGATCCGAAATTATACAAAAAGGTCATTGGACAAGGTGGAAGTACGGTTAAGAAGTTGAGAGAGAAGAATGGCGGTGTGAAAGTAAATGTACCTAAGAAAGAGTCTCATCACGGTCATGGTCAGGGTCAAGGTCAACATATTAGAGGTTCAGGATCAGAAGATCAGCAGCAATCTGAAGCCATTGAATTGATAGGAAGTATGGAGGGTGTAGAAGGAGTCAGAGATGAGATTTTGAGTCTAGTCGGTGGAACACTCAGGATTATCTAGACCTCTTTGTAGAAATGTCATTTAGAACATGTAAACCAGATATCTAATTCCTTTTTGTTGAAACTGTTATACAGAAGGATGTCGGGGTAGATTAGATTTCATACAGGTTATTTTTTCACATTTGTTTGTATTGCTAACTATCTAATCACCCTTTTCGATCACATAATCCTGAACATCAAACGTAAATCCACTTTCAAGTCAACATTTACAATTTCTGTTCCCAAGTTTGGAGGAAATGATCATTAAATTCGTTTCTATATTTATGACTTGCCATGTGAGATAATTGTGACAAAAGAAATTAAACTCCAATGATTCTACATTAATCATATCATCAATCGTCATACATTCCGAACAACCCATACAATCTCCTTATATCCAAGACATGACAGTATCACGACTTGCCAACAATATTGGGATTGTAGGACAACCATTCTTTCGCCAACAGGACGGTTCTTTCTAGTCCTGTCATCAACGCCGGAATGCCTCGTTGAGTATTTGGTGTCCCGAAAGTTCGGGTCCAGACATACCATTGATTGTCTTTGAACGGAACGCTTCACAAATACTATCCAACTCCGCACTGTTGAGCTGTAACCCATGCGCGATCGGGCACGTCAAAACTGATCCATCTGTACCCACCGTAAAGAAATCTTCGAGTCCATTCGCAGAAGCATTGACTTTTGCGAGAGCGTCTTTACACGCCTGAGACATTTCCAGAGGCGCTGTATCGTTTGAAAGAGGGGCAGGAGCAGGTTTTTCAGAAGAAGAAGAAGAAGAAGAAGAAGAAAAGTCTGGAAATGCAAGTGGAGCGGTGAAATCGTATGGAAAGGAGTCGTTGAAGAATCCACCGTCGAAATCTCCGTGGCCGATAACGGCGTCTTGAGATTCGCGATAGTTTCCGAATAAAACTGGGTCGAATTGGTTGCCGTTTTGAGAGGCGAGCCATCCTATCCCGTTTAATGTAGTTGGTGTTGCTACAGCTGAATATCAAAGTTAGTATAAAATATATAAATGAGAAGAGTGATTGGTTTGCTTACATGTGTTGGAAGAAGTCATGTTATTTGTTGTAGATGAAAGCATAGTAATTGCCGAAAGAGGTTCTTTTGGAGGAGAAGGATGATGTGATGAAGGAGGTGATGTGTCGGAAGAAGATGCACGGTTAAATGGCGATGGAGATGCATGTGATGAAGAATCTTGCTTTGACGAGCTTGATACGCTGTTGAATCTAAACACTCGAGGGATTCCACTAGTGTTATCTGTTCCATCATCTTTAGAGCCAACTTGAGTCTGCACGTTGATGTTCTGTTGAGTATTGTTCGATGTAGCCGATACCGGTTCGAGATTATTAAGAAAATCAGGATTGAAGAGCGTTTGAGTTGGAGCAGAGTTTCCATTGCATTCTTGAAGTTGTGATAGTGAGCCATTACCACAGAAACTGTCACACTCTTGCTTTGGAATACACAATGGTGCATTATCAGGAGAAGACTGCTGATCCACCCCGAATGGTGGAAAATCAAATTGTAACCCCAAATTATCCGCAACATTCATCTTTGACGGAGACTTTGGTCGATTTACATCCGCCGACAATCGTTTCTTATAGTTACCAAGCTCAGAAGTAAGTCGCAAGACCTGCGCACGCAGTAATCCATTTTCATGCTTTTCTGACAATGCCGATTTTGTCAACTCTGCTACTCTTGTCTCCAAATCATTCAGATGCCTTTCTTTACGTTCTCGAAAAGCTTTTTGAGCCGCTCTATTCTGTTGTTTACGTTTCTATCAAGTGTTAATGTTTGTACAGAGTCCGATCTTGAAAAAAGTCTCACAGTTGTGGGTTCTGCCACTGCAGATTTCCTAGAAGGTCTTTTAACTTGTTTATCATGCCCTTCTTGCCGTTTGACATCGTTTTCATGATCAGCAGAATCGTCATCAGTTTCTGTATCTGAATGCTTTCGCTTTTCATGAAGATCTACATCATAAGTATTGACATGGTCAAAATCCGCTTTATCCAACCCGAGAGACGTTTCTGCTTCTAGAAAACTAGAGTAATCCGAAGAATGTGAATCAAACTTGTTTAGAATACTCGGTTCTATAAAGGAGCTTGCTAATGTAACATCACAATCCAAGGGATTTGCATAATCGTCCTTTTGTGGAGGCAGATTGCTTGCAATAGCAGCGTCAAGGAGATCTTGTTGGTATTTTGTGAGATTTATCGGTGCCCGACCGTATTGATCGTTGATCGTAGTCATGTTTGTATTAGCGCGAGACGACTGGTTGTTAAGACTTTTACCATAATATTCTCCAAAAGTCTAAGACAAGTCCGGATAGAATGATGGCACATGGATAGCGAAAGAACGAAAGAAGGGTCCAATAATACGGGGGGGTTTGTATTTGTCAGCGGTCACGTGTAATAATACTAACCGAACATCATCACCATTCTGATTATTTTTATGATCAACGCCAGTTAGTCAATTGTATATCGACAATGGCCACTATATCAGAGCTAGAGCAACAACTACAAGCTCAAGATGACAATGTAAATCTCTCCACCTCTCAAACATATTATTCAAATCATGTATTAATTATTGTTAGCTCAAAGAAATTGAAGAAATACTGGCAGTCATGCCAGACGAGCAAGAGGCTCTCGAGATGAAAGCACAGGTTCTTTCCACAAGACGAGAAATCGAGGAAAAGATCTCATCACTAAAGTCAAAAGATGTAGCAGACTTGTTAGCAGAAACATCACCACCACCACCACCACCAACAACAACAACAATCGCACCGTCAGAATCCTCCGACATTCCACCACCACCTAACCCCACATCTTCCACTTCGACATCCACACTTCCAAACCCCTCCAAACCAGCAGAAGACTCTCGACCCATCATCGTCTTCAAAACCAACGAGACCGTCTCTGCGAAATACAAAGCCGACAAACAATGGTATCCCGCTGTGATAAATTCCGTCATGGGCTCCTCTTCCGCACCGATATACACCGTCAAATACAAAGGGTATAACGAAACCGTCACGCTGAAACACTACGAAGTCCGACCTCTACATCCCCCAAACCACACTCCTGGCAATATTAACAACAACAATCAAAAACGGAAAATCGACGACTTGTCACCTCTTTCCACTGATATATCTTCTTCTTCTACCTCCATCCAAACGCCTCTTTCTGCATCGACTGCGTCATATACTCCCACCGGCGGGTCGATTTCTGCGCCGGCAGTCATTGATTCGAATCTAGCGGATGCGGCTCGTGCGGCTGCGGCGGCGCTTTCTTCCGGTCTTGCGGCTGGAGGAACGAATGGAAACAAACCGCTGGCGAAAAAGGTAAAGACGAACAAAGCGCTGGACAAAGCAAAGGGGAATTGGCAGGATTGGCAGAAGAAAGCGACGGGAAAGGTTGCAAAAGTTGTGGGAAAGGAAAGTATGTTTAGGACGGGGGAGAGTAGTACTGCAAAGGTCGGATTCACTGGTTCGGGACATGCCATGAGGAAAGATGCGGGTAGGATTAGACATAAATTTACGAGAGATGGTAATGAGTAATCAAAATGATCAAGTTAAAAATGTATATATAGAGACATATTGTTAAATGAGGACGAATAAAGAATAAAAACAAAATAATAAAAACTATGCAAAAGAATTGATACTATACTATGCTATGCTGTAATATCAAATGATAATATACAAAGTACTACCGTATGCAAAACGAGGGATATATCAAACAACAACTTTTATCAGATTATCTACACCCATGCTCCCAAAATTACTCAAACCATCACAAACCTCTTCCACATCTTCCATCAGATCAAGTTTTGCATGATGAGTAAGACCAGAAATTGGACTATTACTAACGCTCCTACGATATTCTTCCACTGACCTAAACCATGCTGCTTCCTCCTTCAACATCAAAGCCTGCCTACTTGCAAAACTAGATCGTTTAATCGGCATTCCTTCCACACTTGGCGCCTTTGATAAGAAGGAATCAATAGAGTCGGGACTGTCAGGCGCATTAATCAGATCAGGTTCTGATTCTTCATCTATTTCAATCTCATCATTTGCTATAATATCATATTCGCGATCCAAATCAGGTTCCTCTAGTATAACGTCATTGCCAAGGTGCAGACATTGTTTCCGTGGCGGAGTCGATGGAACTTTATTACTGCTAGTCAGCGAATTGGATCTTGGACATCTAAGAGTTTGATTTGATGTTATCGAGCCAGTCGTGGTTATTGTTGAACTCCCAGCAGTAGTACATTGATACATGAGATCCTGCATTGCATTTTGTAATGCGATCGACTTTGGTTCCACTTGTGTGAAATATTCCGGACCCCACAGATCATCGTCGGCCATGGCTTGATCTATGGAACGTATAAAGAATTCAAAAGATGGTAATGTCGCCTTGAAAGAGTTTGGATCTGATGGAACCGATTGACGACGTGACACTGATTGGTTCTGTGCACTCGCAGCTGCGGATAATAGACAAGCAGATACAAGAAGTCGAATAGATGATTCAGAATCCATAGCATGAGTGACAACACATGTAGGACATCCTGTAGTCAAACACCATTGTGATTCATGGTGAAGAAACGACTGTAGCCAAACAAACGCATTCCTCCCATTACCATAAAAGGCATATTCTAACGACTCTGATCCAAGCACGGGTAACGTATCTTGAGCCACCAATGATGCATGATCTTGAAGAGCGACAACCGGCGCCAACAGAGCGTGTAGTATATCTCTTGCAGCAATCCATGATTGTGCATCTTCTGTATCCTGATATTCCTCATGTTCCGAGCAGAACTTTTGACCGGCCGTGTGACGAAGATGTGCGCGAAGTATTTCGAAACCGGACGAGTGATCTAGAAGCAATGCTTCTTGTACGGAGATGATGAATGGTGTTGGATTTGGCGACGCCAGACAAAGACAACTTGGAGCTTTCATTATGAAAAGAAAAGGTTTGAGAATGTAATGAATTGAATCGATCGAATGCTTGGATACAAAACAATTGATACGAAAACATACCAATAATTATAGGAAGTAACGACACAAATCGTAGGCACAAGTTCTTATATCAGATCGTAATAACAAAAAGGTAATCAACCTACTTCATGTGCCGTATACTAACTACTTACATAACTTTCCCAAAAAGGCTCACCGATCATATTTGGCACTAGCGAATCTTTCAGGACCGGTCAGACCAGAAACCATCATAAAACAGGATCAAAGCGAAAATAATGCAACGGATATTATGAAAATCGATTTTACAATTTTCAGTAAACAGCCGAGACTATCAAGGAAAGGGATTGATCAGATGGCCGAGAATAGTAAGGAGAGGGCCCGAATGGATAAAAAGCAAATTACTTTATATTGATAGCAGATGCGACCCCTCGTTTTGTGCCGTTCATATCGAACGACTGTAAGGACGAATAACGTTTTATGTAACGGTTCCAGCGTGGAAAAAAAAGCGGTGACGAATTTTCTTTTCTTCTTTTTTTTCCGTTGCACCAAACACTGTTTCGTATGAGGTACGGTCTGTGATCGATCTGTAAGGTAAACGTAAAATATCAACGGGCATGACAGGAAATGAATAGATCACGAGCCGCCATTTGAACGTTGGCAGAATTGACAGGTGACATGTTCACGATGGGGTCAAGTTCGAATGCGGATACAAAGTCTCCACTTTTCAAGAAACCATATCTTGGCTTTCGATGATCTGGAAGCAAACAATTTACCGATCCTGGTAATTGCTTCATGGCGGTGAAGAGTATCTGTAAAATATCTTCCTTTTGTGTCATATATCAGCATATTGACATAACATTATATTAGACTATTCATCCTAATATCATCATGTCAGACTATTATACCACCCTACATTTGATCACTACCCGAAGATCGTTAATTTGATCCTCACAATATGATACTTAATCTATCAGGGTCTTTACTGCCTTTCTCGTGCGGTCTAGGCTTCACTCTCCAATTCATCGA
>Ga0160427_10001507_pt1 | contig 14249 bp, 13 predicted proteins | sample SolpanmetagenomL_FD_108194 | JGI IMG/M metagenome (GOLD analysis project Ga0160427, IMG submission 108194) | Solar panel surface microbial communities from Lawrence Berkeley National Laboratory, California, USA - L | ecosystem: Engineered > Built environment > Solar panel > Unclassified ...
GTCGCGCACTGCCCGGCGGTAAGATGGGTTCTTGTCCACGGTGATCGTGCGCAGTTTGACCGTGTGTGGCTGGCGCAGAGCCTTGCGGAAGAAGCGCTGGGCTGCGGACGCATTTCACCGGGCATGCCGTGTGGACGCCTGAAGATCGTGCGTTGGTTGGAGATTACTGGGCTGGCTTGGCGCTGACGGACGATCACTGGCGACTGTTGCAGCCGCTGGTCCCGCCTGCCAAGCCCGGAGGCCGCCCGCGCACGATCGAGATGCGGCGCATGCTGGACAGCCTGTTCTACCTGCTGCGCACCGACTGCCAATGGCGACACCTGCCCCCACCACCCGCCTTCCTGCCGTGGACGACCGTGTATGGCTACTTCCGTGCCTTTTTGGACGCGGGCGTATGGGAGTCCATGGGCCATCACCTTGTGGTCATGCTGCGCGAGGGTGCAGGCCGGGAGCCAAGCTCCACAACCACAGTGATCGACAGCCGAAGCGTGAAGACCACGGAAGCCGACGGCCCGCGGTTACGACGCGGCCAAGAAAGTGACGGGGCGCAAGCGGCACATCGCCGTGGACACGCAAGGGCTGCTGCTGGGCGTCGTCGTGCATGCCGCCTCCGTCCAGGACGCGGACGGCATGGCCAGCCTGCTCGCGCGCCAAGCCGAGGCGTTCACTCGCGGCGTGCTGGGGTTGATCGGGCTGGAACTGCGCGTTGCCTGACCACACCACCCTTTCGCGCCGCGGACGGGCCTTCGCCGGCGGCACGCGCGCATTCTAGGTGCTCAACCGCATGATCCACGAAGCCAGGCCGGTCACCATACGCCAGCGCTGATCAGCACCGGGTGGGGGCCAATCCCGTCGCAATCAGGTCCGTGCACCACAGCCGAGACAACGGTCATACCGCTTTGTGCGGCACCATTCGCCATGCACGAATGCCGGACTTTTCCAAAGAACAACATCTCCATTGCGAGTTGGCTGGCTGCCGCTGTCATCCACCACTTCGTCCATCGTCGGACCACCGCCTCCGTCATTTCACCTCCTGCCGGAACGCCGCGGCGAACGCGTGCATGACCGCTTCGAGCGCCGGTCCTGCCGGACCCGGGGCGCGCAGCATCCAGACGGCCCAGGGTGGCGGCGCGTGGCCGTCGAGGACAGTCATAAGCGCGCCGGAGGCGAGGTGTGCCGCCGTGCCCTCGCTACCCACCTGCCCGATCCCGGCTCCGAGTATGATCGCCGTGCGTAGGGCGTCCGAACCGTCCACGACGAGCGCGAAGTCGGGCTGAAGGCGGTGCGTGCCGCCAGGTGCGCGGAACAGCCACGGCATCATCCGCCCCGAGGCCGGAAGGCGAAGGCCGATCAGCCGGTGCTGCGTGAGGTCACCGGGTGTCTGCGGCACGCCATGCCCGGCGAGATAGGCCGGGGAGGCGAGCGTGACGAGAGGCAACGGTGCGAGGCGCCGGGCCAGGAAGCTCGCATCGGCGATCCGGGGCGCGATCCGCACGGCAAGGTCCCACCGGCCGCCGCCAAGGTCGGCGAAATGGTCGTCGAGCGCGAGTTCCACCCGCAGCGCCGGATGACGCTCCAGAAGCGATGTCAGGGCTTGCAGCAGGGTCGAGGCGAGCGAGAGGGCGGCGGTCACGCGGATCGTGCCGGCGATCCCGGCCGGTGCCCCAACACGGCTCGCAGCCGCGGCGAGGGCAAGGGCCGGGCCGCGAACCTCGGCCAGGAAGCGCTCCCCGTCCGGCGTCAGGGATAGCGTGCGGGTCGTGCGGCGGAACAGCCGCGCGCCGTGCACGGCCTCGAAGCGGCCGATGAGGCGGGCGACCGCGGCCGGGGTCACGCCCAGCAGGCGCGCGGCCGCGGCGAAGGAGCCAGCCTCGGCAACGCGGAGGATGACGACGACAGCGCGCAATGTGTCCACAGCGCATTCGATACATCAGGATGCTTCACATGCAACACCGCCTGTTCTGCCCTGCTCCGCCCGCTGCTCCTACTTCAAGCAGCTCAATGGAACGGGAGAGCGGCGATGCGCATCGGGATTGTGGGGGTTGGGCCGGTGGGACGCACCCTGGGAACCATCTGGGCGCAGGGCGGGCACGCGGTCGCCTTCGGCTCGCGTGATCCGGCCCGGGCGGCCGAGGCGGCGGCAGGACTTGCCGGTGCGCACGCGACGACGCAGGACGGGGCCGCGGCGTTCGGAGAGGTCGTGCTGTGGACGCCGCGCGGCGTGCCGCCCGCCGACCCGGACGGGCTCGCGGGCAAGGTCGTGCTTGATCCGAACAACCGCGAGTCCGGCCCGGATGGCAACTACGCCCTGCCCGGCCCCGGGGAACCAAGCCTCGCCGAGCAGCTCCAGGCGGCTGCGCCCCGGGCGCGCGTGGTCAAGGCGTTCAACACCGTGGTGATGCGGTTGCTGAGGGAGGATCCCGAGCGGCTGCGGACATCGGGGGCGCAAGTGTTTCTGGCCGGCGACGATGCGGCGGCAAAAGCCGTGGCTGCCGGGCTGGCGGCGGAGACCGGGCTGGGCGCGGTGGATCTGGGTGGACTCGACGCCGCGTGGATGGCAGAGGCGCTGGCCGACACATTCCGTCAGGGGATGAAGACGAGTTCAGCGGGATGGCGCCAGGCGCTGGTATTCGCCGACCTCTCGAGGACGGGGCGCTGACGCATGTACGACCACGTCATCTGGCCTGAGCCGTTCCACCCCGGGGTCTCGGCAATCTACGGGCTGAACGACATCGACGTTGGAGCGTCAGCAGACACGGTCTGGCGGCTGCTGGTCGATGCCGAGAGCTGGCATCTCTACTTCACGCCGGAGAACCAGGTCAGGGTCCTTGGCGGGGAGCGGGAACTTGCCCTGGGAACCAGGCTCACCCGCGTGACGGGAGGCTATCCGATGAGCCTAGTGGTCACCGAATGCATCGCCGGCAGACGGCTGGCATGGGCCACCACGGTCGACGGCGACGACACAGGCTCCACCGCTTACCACGGCTGGGTCATCACCCCAACGGCGGAGGGCTGTCACGTCCTGACCGAGGAAACCCAGCAGGGTCCCTTCTTCGTGGAGATGATCGGCCGGCGAAATCCCGGTCTCCTGTATCGCTACCATCAGGAGTGGGTGGAGACCCTGGCGCGCGCGGCGGAGCAGGAGCACCGCGCGCGTGCGCGCCGACCCTCCGATCCAGATGCAGGACACCGGCCATGAGCAATTCCGGATGGGGGCAAGCACGTCCGGCGGCACCCTCGTTCGACCTCTCCGACAAGCGCGTCGTGGTCGTCGGCGGCAAGAAGGCGATCGGCCTCGGGGTTGAGGAGGCCTCCCATGCCATGGGCGCTGCCGTCACGGTCGCCAGCCGCCGCAAGGTCTCGGCCGAGCTGCGGCCTGACCTGGCCCGGTTCAACCAGGTCGTCCTGGACATCCGCGACGAGGCGGCCGTGCAAGCCGCCAACACGATCCGGCCGGGGTTTATCGATATCGACTTCTGGACGCCCTGCCCCACCGACCGTGGAGGACATCCGCGCCAAGGCCTGCCGGGCTTCTTGCGGAAGGTTATGGCCAATGCTGCCAGAAACTTGGGGGTGCTCGCAGCGACTGGTGAACTATTTGGCCTAGAAAGCAGGCAGCGGAAGAAGTGCCCCATCCGCGTCACCCTCGAGCGCGATGGCGGGAAGGCCGATGGTGGGGCGGGTTGCCGACCGCCGTTCTGTCTCGTCGTGTCTGGCATCGCCCTCTGCAAGCCTAAGCCGCCAGCGACAGCTGCTGACCGAGACAGCCGCTCGCTCCAAGGCGGCCAGTCTCCTCGCGTAAACTTACGTAGGGTTCGTCCGAATGGTTGGGGCCCCTGGCGTGTGGGTAAAGCTGTTTCGTACAGCTGCAGGAGGATCGAATGAACGTCGTCGCATCTGGTGCAAAGCTACAAGTGCATGCTTCGCGAGCTATTGAGAGCGCGCCCAAGATCAAGCAAACCTGAGTCGTGGTGCAGAAACGGCCTGGCGACAGCAAGCAGTTGCGCAAGTGATCTCGGGCGGCAGAGATCAGCAAGTCTGCTGCTGAACCAACCGCCGCCTCCTAGTAAAATAGGACCGACACCTTCTTATTTATCTGTTTGTGTCGCCCGACCAAGCCCATCCGACGCGCGTGAACTACGTTTCAAGCGAACAACGCAAGGACGTTACGATGAAAGCAGTTGTCTATAACGGACCGCGCGATGTTGCAGTCCAGGACGTCCCTGACGCCCGAATTGAGCGGCCGACCGATGTGCTTGTGCGGATCACGAGCACCAACATCTGCGGCTCCGATCTGCACATGTACGAGGGCCGGACCGACTTTCCGCGAGGCGGCGTGTTCGGGCACGAGAACCTCGGCCAGGTGGTCGAGGTGGGCAAGGCCGTCGATCGGGTGAAGGTCGGTAGCTGGGTCGCCATCCCGTTCAACATCGGCTGCGGGTTCTGCAAAAACTGCGAGCGGGGCTTGAGTGCCTTCTGCCTTACCACGGCGGACCGCAGCGTCATGCCGAACATGGCTGGCGCTGCGTATGGCTTCGCAGGGATGGGATCGTACCGAGGCGGCCAGGCTGACCTGCTGCGGGTTCCCTACGGCGATTACAACTGCCTCAAGCTGCCGCCCGACGCGGAGGAGCGGCAGAACGACTACGTCATGCTCGCCGACATTTTCCCGACCGGATGGCACGCCACCGAGCTAGCCGGGCTGCGTCCGGGCGAGTCGGTTGTGATCTATGGAGCCGGGCCGGTCGGACTGATGGCTGCCCATTCGGCAATGATCAAGGGAGCCTGCATGGTTATGGTGGTCGACCGCCATCCCGACCGGCTGAAGCTTGCGGGCTCGATCGGGGCTTTGCCCATCGACGATTCCAAGGGCTCTCCGGTGGACCAGGTAATGGAGCTCACGAACGGGATCGGCGCCGACCGCGGCTGCGAGTGCGTCGGGTACCAGGCGCACGATCCCGACGGCCGCGAGCATCCCAACATGACCATGAACAACCTGGTAAAGTCGGTGAAGTTCACCGGAGGCATCGGCGTCGTCGGCGTGTACACACCGCAGGACCCGGCACCCCAAGACCAGCTCTATAAGCACGGCGAGATCGTCTTCGATCAAGGCTTGTTCTGGTTCAAGGGCCAGCACATCGGCACGGGGCAGTGCAACGTGAAGGCTTATAATCGTCAGCTGCGAGACCTGATCTCAACCGGGCGCGCGAAGCCGTCGTTCATCGTTTCGCACGAGCTGCCACTGGCTGAGGCACCGGACGCCTACAGGCATTTCGACGCGCGCGATGATGGCTGGACGAAAGTGGTCCTCAAGACGGCCGCATGACTGATCGACGAAGGTCAGACGGTCAATTCGTTGACCGTCCCCCCCTCTCTTTTCCCGCCGCCTTGCGCATCGAGGATACCATGCCGTTTTACGAGTACGACTGTGAAGCGTGCGGGCCTTTCACCGCGATGCGGCCGATCGCAGAATTCCGTGCCTCATGCGCATGTCCGGCGTGCGGCATTGGCGTGCCGCGTGCGCTTCTCAGCGCGCCAGGCATCGCTGGCCTAGGTTCCATACGGTGCGATCCGCTCACCTCGAACGAGACTGGTGCAAGCAGCCAAGGTCCCTTGAAGGCGCCCCATCCCGCTGGCTGCGGCTGCTGCATGCGCCGATCTCCGATCCCGGGCGCGCTGAAGAAAAGCGGTCGCGTCTTCTCGTCGAGTGGGCCGCTGCGTCAGAGCGTGCGGTGAGCATCGTCCCTAACAGCCGCCCTCAGTCATTGACCTCCCCCCAGTCGCACCGAGGAACAGACATGTCTGCTGAAGCGCTTAGCCGCCTGAGGGTTGCAGTCCTGGTGAAGGACGCTTCGAGATGACCGAGCCGCGCAAGGCGCTTGGCGAGGCAGGTGCCGAGACCCCGCCTGTGTCGTCCGACGACGCCACGTTAGAGGCCTGGAAGTTCACGGAATGCCACGACGCGTTCCGAGTGGACATGCCGCTCGGCAGCGCCCGACAAGAGAGCTTCGACCGGCTCCGCCTGCCCGGCGGTCTCATCAATCCCGACACCTTCGCGACCCTGTCCGAGGCGATGGCCTTCCCGCGGGCTTTCTTCGACGCCGGCAGGCCCGCGGCATCGATCTGTCCTAGGCCATGGATCATTACCGAGGCTGGAGGCACTCGCAGAGGGCATCTGACATCCTGGCCATCGCTGCCCACAGACCTTCAGAGCGCTGGAGCGGAGTGGGTGGACCGGAACGTCGTCGTCGATCATGACCTGGTTACGAGCCGCAAGCCCGACGACATGCCTGCCGTCAACCGAGCGATGATCCGGCTGTCGGCGAGCGCACAACGCCAATCGCGTCAGGCGGTGGCGGAATGAGCCCCGCACCCGCAGCGGGCGCTCCTCAGCATGCGCCACCCTCGCCCAAACCAAGAAGCATGGAACGACGCCTGTTCGGTCCTACAGCGCGGCAGGTCGCGGCAATCGGCCAGGGCACTTGGTACATCGACGAGGCGCATCGCCCCGTCGCAGTCGCTGCCCTGCGCCGCGGCCTCGATCTCGGCATGGCTCACATCGACACCGCAGAAATGTACGGCGAGGCCGAGGTCGTGGTCGGCGAAGCGGTGGCGGGGCGGCGAGACGAGGTTTTCCTTGTCTCCAAGGTGCTCCCCAGCAACGCTTCGCGGGTCGGAGTCGTGGCGGCCTGCGAGCGCTCGCTCGCGCGCCTTCGCACCGACAGGCTGGACTGTTACCTCCTGCACTGGCCCGGCTCTCACCCGCTCGAGGACACCTTCGGCGGTTTCGAGCGGCTTCGGGAACAGGGCAAGATCCTGTCCTGGGGGGTCAGCAACTTCGACGTTGCCGACCTCGATGCGGCGTGGAAAGCCGGCGGCCAGGGGCGAATCGCTTGCAATCAGGTTCTCTACAACCTTGGTGAGCGCGCGATCGAGCACGCGGTGCTGCCATGGTGTGAGCAGAACGGTGTCGCGGTGGTTGCCTACAGCCCGTTCGGCCATGGCGCCTTCCCCGATCCGGGTACGCCAGGCTATCGCGTGTTGGAGGACATCGCCGCAAGCCATGGTGCGACCGCGCGTCAGGTGGCGCTTCGCTTCCTCGTGCGCCGGTCCTCGGTATTCACGATCCCAAAGGCATCCAGTGCCGGACACGCCGAAGACAATGCCGGCGCGGCTACGCTACGGCTGACGGAAGCCGAACTCGATCGGATAGAGGTGGCGTTCCCCCTCGGCTCCCGGCCGCGCCGCCTTCCCATGCTGTAGACCAGCGATGCATCCGTCCATTCGGATCGTCCGATGCCGCATCAGCGTGGCGCAGCACCTTCCCCGGCCCATCGGGGCACACGGCTTGGAGCTCAGGCACAGGATCGCTGACGACAAGCTTGAAGCGAAGAACGAACGGTTCGAGCCAGGGCCAGCCACGCCACGCACCGGCAACAAGGCTGCTATCTCGCCTGACCCGGACGGCATGGCGGAGCCGCGCCACAACTCGAAGACACAATGACGACGCGGCGCGGCGCGTTGGTGTTCGACATCGCGGTCGGCCTGGCAGGAGGGTTGCTGGCCACCGCGGTCACAAACCTCGTTCAGGGTCTCTTGCGTCGCCTGACGCCAGCGCGCATCCGTTGCCGGGAGCGGCGTGTCTCCCCGGCCCGAACCTCATCGCTGGCTGCTGCTGAAAAGCTCGCACCCTTGCTGCCGATTGCTTCCTCCCCCAAGAGCAAGGAGGCGGCAGGCGTCATCATCCATTTCGCCACCGGCATGGTCTGGGGTCCAACCTACGGGCTGTTGCGCCGCTACACGAGATGGCACCCTGTTGCCGCTGCCGCCGCGAGCGGCACAACCATGTCACTTGTGCTGGACGAGACACTCGTGCCGCAGCTTGGCCTGAGCGCTCCCTACCACGCCTATCCCGTGTACACGCATCTTCGCGGATTGGTTGCCCATCTCGTCTATGGCGCCGCTTTGGCCCTTGCTGTTGAGATGATCACCCCCTTCGCCAAGACTTGGGTCAGCCCGTCTCTGACCTACCAAGCGCGTTTCTTGACGGGTCGGACCAAAGGTTTTTAGGCCGCCCACCTTGTCCCGATCGAGCGCGCGGGCGGTCGGCGCCATCGGGCATTCCCACGGTTCACCGACGACCTGGCCTGGTGGACCGCTGCGGCGCGCAACCAGCATGCACGGCGGAAGCCTCCGTATTGAACCTCTGTGGTCCATGGCCACCATCGTCACGATCTCGATGCCGCGGCCCTTGCAGCCCGGCCGGTCGATCGATCTCCGGGTGAAGGCCTTCCCCGCTACGGCCGTGCCGTCTGGCTCGAATTGGCGGCGCCAGGCAGTGAAGGGTCAGTCGCCATCGTCATCCGTCGATTGATCAACGTGACGTCCCAACTTGAAGCTGCTGGCGGATGTCGGCGCGGACATGCGGTAGCCGGCCGACTTCGGTGCCGATCAGTGACTGACGGCACTGATCGTGAGAACAAGCTGCTTTTTCTATTCCATGCGGTGGAATATGCATTCCGTAACTCGATCCGTAAACGCAAGATGGACATCTTGAGTCGCCGTTGCTTGACCAGACCATGAAGGAATTTCGAAGCGTATGCGTTCTAGCCAGAGTGGCGTGGTGGTCTTGAACAGTCGCGATACCGCGTCCTTCAGCTTCGATCGCTATGTCCTGGATCTCCGTCGCGGCACCCTGCTCCATGGCGGGGTGGAGCGAAGGCTTCGGCCCAAGCCAGCCATTCTGCTGCGCTACCTGGTCGAACAGGCCGGCCAGCTGGTCGGCCGCGACGAGATCGCGGCTGTCGTCTGGCCGGGCCAGGCCGTTTCGAACGCGAGCATCGACCAGTGCGTGCGCGCGGTTCGCCAGGCCCTCGGCAACGATGGACACGAGATCCTGCGGACGGTGCCGAAGCGCGGCTACCTGCTGGCGCCCAGGGTGACCCGGCATACTCCTGCTGCGGCAGGGACGGTGTCGCCCGATCCTGTAGCGGGCGTCGGGGTGGCGGCGCTCGCTCCGCCCCGGCTCTCCATCGCCGTGATGCCGTTCCACAACCTGAGCGGCGACCCGGACAATGGCTACTTCGTCGATGGCTTCGTCGAGGAGATCATCGCCTCGCTGTCCAGCGTGCGGCTGCTGTTCGTCGTTGCCCGCGCATCGAGCTTCAGCGTTCGCCAGCAGGCCGTGAACGGGGCCCAGGCTGGGCGGGACCTCGGGGTGCGCTATGTGCTCGAGGGCTCGGTTCGCAAGAGCGGAGAGGAATTGCGGATCACGACGCGGCTGATCGACTCCGAAACCGGAGCTCACCTTTGGGTCGAGCGCTTCGACGGTGCGTTGCAGGACCTGTTTGAGATCCAGGACCGGGTGGCGGCACAGGTCGCCGGGGCGATCGAACCCACCCTGCACTCTGCGGAAGTGGAGCGTTCCGTCGACCGGCCGACAGCCGACCTCGGGGCCTACGACCTGTATCTGCGGGGCCACGCCCTGTTTCTGGCTTCGGCCCGACAGATCGGCGCGGCACTTCGCCTCCTCGAAGAGGCCATCATGCGTGACCCGAACTACGGCGCAGCCTTGGGGCTGGCTGCGATGTGTTGCCAGCGCCTCGTGGCGGACAGCCGCAGCGCCGACCCGGGCCGCGACCGGTCGAAGGTCATCGATTACGCGCGACGTGCGCTGGAAGCAGCTCCGAACGACTGCAGCGTCCTGGTCAACGCGGCGCTGGCGCTCGCCTATTTCGGCGAAGACATCGACGCGATGCTGACCCTGGTGAACCGGGCCCTGACGCTCAATCCAAACTTCGCACGCGGCTGGCACGTCAGCGGCCATCTGCACCTTCGGGCCGGGCTGCTCGACGACGCCATCGAGCACACCAGGCGCTCACAGCAGCTCAGCCCCCGCGCCCGGGTCGGCAATGGAGGGCAGGTGACGATCGGTGCGGCGCATTTCTATGCTCGCCGCTTCGAGGAGGCCGTGCCCCATCTGCTGCAGGCAGCACAGGAGGATCCGGAGAACCCGAACCCACACCGCTACCTGGCTGCCTGCTACGCCTGCCAGGGCAAGCATCACGACGCCGCCGCGGCGATCGTACGGTTGAAGGCGGTGACTGACACGCTTATTCCCGACGTCACTTACCTGCGGCACGACGCTTACCGAACGTCTTTCCTGGAGGGGCTCGCTCTGGCGATGAGAGCTTGACCGGGAGCAGACCGGCCGTCCTCCGACCTCTTCCACCTGAGTGCCTCACGATGCATCGTCGCACCCTGCTTCAAGCCGCCGCTTCGCTCGCGCTGCCCGCTCAGGCCCGGGCCCAGGGCACAGGGGTGCTTCGTTTTGTCCCGCACGCCAACCTCGCCAACGTCGATCCGGTGTGGGGTTTCCAGTACGTCGTCCGGAACGCATCTCTGCTGATCTGGGACACGCTGTATGGCATCGATCGTCAGCTGCGCCCCCAGCCGCAGATGGCGGAAAATCACGATGTGTCCCATGACGGCAAGATCTGGACGTTCCGGCTGCGCCCCGGCCTGATGTTCCACGATGGCGAGCCGGTCCGTGCGCGCGACGCGGTCGCCAGCCTTCGCCGCTGGATGGCGCGGGACACGATGGGCCAGGTGATCGCGGCCCGGCTGGACGCCATGGAGGCGGTGGACGACCTGTGCTTCCGCCTGCGCCTGTCGCGCCCCTTCCCGCGCCTGGTTTCCGCCCTGGCCAAAGCGAACACGCCGATGGCGTTCATCATGCCGGAGCGGATCGCGTCCACCGATCCGTTCAAGCAGATCCAGGAGATGATCGGCTCAGGGCCGATGCGGTTTGCCGAGGACGAATGGGTTCCAGGCTCCCGCGCCGTGTTCCGCCGGTTCGCGGACTACCGCCCGCGGGACGAGGCTGCGGACTGGCTGGCGGGCGGCAAGCGGATGCTCGTAGACCGGCTCGAATGGCACGTCATGCCCGATCCGGCCACGGCCGCCGCCGCCCTGCAGAACGGCGAGGTCGACTGGTGGGAAACGCCGCTCCCGGACGTGGTCCCGCTGCTGAAGCGCAACCGGAGCTTGGCCGTGGATATCGCCGACCCGCTGGGTAATCTCGGCACGTTCCGGATGAACCATCTCCATCCGCCGTTCAACGACGTCCGGGTGCGCCGAGCGGTACAGATGGCGCTCAACCAGGAGGATTACATGCATGCGGTGGCCGGCGACGATCCGGCGCTCTGGATGCCGCTGCCGAGCTTCTTCACGCCTGGCACGCCGGACTACACCGAGGAGGGCGGGCACGTGCTCAACGGACCGCGGCGGCTCGAGGAGGCTAGGCGGCTGGTCGCCGCGTCCGGCTACAACGGCGACCCTGTGGTGCTGCTGGTCGGCATGGATCAGCCGATCATGAAGGCTCAGAGCGACGTCACCGCCGACCTGCTCGGGCGCCTCGGCATGAAGGTCGACTACGTCGCGACCGATTGGGGTTCGGTCGCGACGAGACGGGCCAGGAAAGACCCGCCGTCCCGTGGCGGGTGGAACCTGTTCCACACCTATTACGCCGGCATCGATTGCCTAAATCCAGGCTCCTTTAACGCGCTGGCCACGACCGGGGACAAGGCCGCATTCGGGTGGCCGAAGTCCGAAGCCGTCCAGGCCACGATCGACGCCTGGTATGAGGCGCCTACGCCGGAGGACGAGCAGGCCGCCGTGAGGGCGGTGAACACAGCTTCGATGGACTTCGTCACCTACATTCCGACCGGGTTCTTCCTGCAGCACCAAGCATGGCGGACCAACCTGTCCGGTGTCGCGAGGGCCCCCTTCCCGGTATTTTGGGGTGTCGCAAAAGGCTGAGGCCGGCGGAGATCGTTGCTGTCTATAAAACAGCGACCCTTCGATCCCGCTCCCAGCCTGCGAGCGTGCCGTCAATGTCGGCGGAAGCCGGTTGCCGCTCCTCTCAGAGAGCCAGGAGCGCCATGATCCTGTCCCGCCCGCCCTAGGCCCGGCGTCGCGATCGCATCGAGGCACGGTGGCGGTTCGCGGAACGTCAGAAGTGTCCGCGTGGCAGGTGGTGATCTTTAATTCACGCTTCAACGTCCTCCGGTTTCCAGGCTCGAATCAAGCACCGGCCGGTCATTTCAAGCAGCAGCGGCAACCTGTTCGGCACCGCGAACGCGAACGGGACCACCGGCTTCGGCACTGCGTCGTCGCCGATGTCTTGAGATGGTCGGATGGGCTGATGCCCGAGATCTCCAGGATCGGGCTGGCACTGGTCGTGGCACTGGGCGTGGCATTGGGCGTGGCACTGGGCGTGGCCGTCCTCCTGGCCCGCTTCTGCGCCATCACACCCGTCCGTCAGCCCACCTCTTCGTGTTTCCATCCTGCATGCGGTTTGAAACGGAGCCTCCTTTCGAACAGGCATGGCGGTGAGCTGGCTCAACTATGCCGGCGATGTATTCTGCGAACTGATGCGATCAGGCCTGTGCAAATATAGTGTAAATTTCAGCTTTCTCTCAGGTTTTTTTCAAGCGTTGCTTGTTTAAAGGTTGCATCAATCGCCTCGTAAAAGGCAGGCGACGAGACAGGGTGCGACCGGAGCGCTGCTCCAACCCGGTCTTTCAACGATCAACAGGACCGGCAGACAATGAACGTCGACAAGATGGCCTCTCCAGAGAGTGCACAAGGAAAGAGAGCCATGCGTATGTGGGTCGCGGCGGCTGGTTTGCTCACGGTTGGAATGGGAGCAGCGCATGGAACGACGCTCACCACCTTGGCGTCGTTCACCGGTGCGAAGGGTGCCTACCCGGGCTCGGATCCACGCGCGGGGCTCCTGCTGGACGACAGCGGAAACTTGTACGGCACGACCTCGAGTGGCGGTAGCGGCAGCCGTGGCACCGTGTTCAAGCTGACCAAGGCCACCAACTATTCCTTTGCCACGCTGCTCAATTTCAACGGAACGAACGGTGGCGGACCGGTCACGGATCTGATGGCCGATACCAGCGGAAATCTCTATGGGACCACCATGATCGGTGGCTCATCGTACTCCGGCAGTGCATTCAAGCTCACCAAGACTGGCTCCTCCTATACGGCGAGCACGCTTGCGACGTTCACCGGCAACAACGGCGAAGCTCCAACATCGGGGCTAATTGCGGACGCCAGCGGCAACCTGTTCGGCTTGACGAACGGGGGCGGCGCTAGCGGTTATGGAACCGCCTATCAGCTGGTCAAAAGCGGCACGGGCTACACGACCAAGACGCTCGCGAATTTCAGCGCGACCAGTGGCGGTAATCCGTTCGGCGATCTCGTGGCGGATGGCAGCGGCAATCTGTTCGGAACCACCAATAATGCCGGTCCGGGCGGTAATGGCACTGTGTTCGAGCTGGTCAAGACCGCGTCGGGCTACACGCTTCAAACGCTGGTCTCCTTCAACGTCACGAATGGCGCCAACCCCTATGGCGGCCTGTTGCTGGATAACAACGGAGACGTGTTCGGCACTACCTACGATGGCGGGCCCAACGACGCCGGCACGGTGTTCAAGCTGACAAAGGCCTCCGGATACAAGCTCAGCACGCTTGCGACGTTCACAACCGGAAACGGCATTATAGCTGGCGGACTGATTCAGGATGCCGTTGGCAACCTGTTTGGCACCACTCTTGGCAACATCAACAGAGGAGGCGGCGTCAACTTGGGCACCGTGTTTGAGCTGGCCAAGGGCACATCCGGCTACAAGCTGAATACGCTGGTGACATTCAACGGCACAAACGGTGCTTCGCCCTATGCCGGCCTCGTGGCCGACAGCAACGGCGATCTGTATGGCACGACGAGCCAAGGAGGGAAGAACGGTATCGGGACGGTCTTCAAGGTCAGCGACAGTGGCTTCGTGACGGCTTCGTCCATAGCCGTCGCAGAGCCCACCTCCATGTCCTTGGTGGCAATGGGCATTGTTGGCGCTCTGGTTTGGCGACGCCGAGCCGCGATCTAACGGCACGCCGGCGCCGAGCAGCAACAGCCTAACGTTGCAGCCGGCGCCAGAGGCTCGCTCGCATCCCGGTCTGGTCTCAACTTGCAGCGTCTGCGGCCACTCGAAGGGAATTCATAACATGTTGACCGCGATGGAAGTGTTGAGTGAGGTTTCTGAGTTTCCAACGTCTCCCGAGCAGAGGATCGACTTTCCTACCGGCAGCGTACGTTTGTCGGCTTGGAACAGTGTCGATGTAGCGTTCAGCATCCCAGCCGTTTTGGTCATCACTTGGTGCTTCATAGCTTCGTGGTGACATGAAGAA
>Ga0160427_10001509_pt1 | contig 14234 bp, 14 predicted proteins | sample SolpanmetagenomL_FD_108194 | JGI IMG/M metagenome (GOLD analysis project Ga0160427, IMG submission 108194) | Solar panel surface microbial communities from Lawrence Berkeley National Laboratory, California, USA - L | ecosystem: Engineered > Built environment > Solar panel > Unclassified ...
GATGTTCCGTTCCCCATATTTTTTCTCACACACCAGTTATAAAATTAGAGATTCATGCAGATGCATCCATGTGCTACGGTATCCATATGCATGGCTATGCAGCTCATATATATCGTCAGGAAAGAATCGCCCTTTTAGATTATCGTGCTTTCATAGTACATAGTAGATAGTAGTTCAGCTTCAATCTTGCCTTCTTTCAGATACAAACAATTGCAAAACGCGATTGAGCTCAAAATATGTCTTTATAAACAGGTACTACAAACCATGACAATGACAATTTTCAAAATCCATTCTCCAAAACCGCACTCTCATGACTCGGCCATATCACAGAATTTCTTATCAATTAGGAATTTAACGTAATAAACCCTAGGCCTGAAAGCATCAAACGATCTAACTTTCATATAAACTACGTACATACCCAGTTGTACGTCACCACTCACAAAAATGTGCAACCTCAATACCATTTCCATCCTGCTTGCCAGCACCCTCGCTCTTTCCACCACCGCCATAGCCGCCACCGTGCCTTCTTCTTTCTACCTCGTCACCACCACTTCACGCAACTCTGCTCACAACACCTCACACCTCAACAATGTTCAAGCGGTCACCATCTTTGACCCTCTCCACCAAGCCAATTATCTTATCCGTACCGAGGATCTTGGTTACGGCCAGCAGCCATTCTCACTATCCAACGGCGACCTAACAATATTGACCTCCCCACCATTTGGAACACAAGAGGTCATCTATACATCCCTGCCATTAGAGAACAACACACCACTACAGCTTAGCCAAGATGCTCAACCAAAGGGAAAGTTGAGTCTCGTCAAGGGATATCTGCTCGCAGCAGGAGGAAGTATTGATAATTGGAGTTTATGCACAGGACCACTAGAGCAGACAGTTGTAAGTACAAACCAATAATCTAAGTTATATATATATGATCCTTCGAAGCATAAGTTCTTCTCTAAGAGGAGAAAAGAAAGAGGGGGAGGCTTTAATGATACAACTGGTAAAAGCAGCAGTACCTTAACAAGAAACGTAATGGGCTAATCTAAACGAAAAAAATGTAGATTACATACAAAGGAACCGGTGCAAGTTGCAAAAAGACTTTTATACAGGCAGTCAAGGGTCCTGCCTAAATTGCTCTTTAAAACATCACAAGTCGAGAAACGAGTTCTTATTCGAGTAAAAGTAGTGATATATTGCAATCTTGAACGGATATGCATATATAAGAGGACAGAGGGCCACCTTGAATTGGTTATTAAATAAATAAACAAACACGACTATGTATGTTAACATGTCACACATGTATCGAATCAAAAAACAATCTCTTCAAGTCAAAAATATCAGAAAAGGAAGAAAATAAAAAGTTGTTTACTTTTGTATCTAATATCCAACATTCAGTGATGATAAGTCTAAACATGATAAACGTTTGACTCCCGAATTTTTCTTTTGATTTTTTGTTTTAAAACATAACCTCGATATGAAAGAATAATCATGAGGGTTTCCCTCCAAAGTTGACCGCAATAACCAAGTAGACATGTATACAACGTATATGCAGCCCCAAGATTTACCCAAACCAACACCGAAAATCCTGTGTCTAGCGACTTTCCAGGATGAGAACATAACGTACAGAAAATGTTACACAAATCCCTCCAAAAGAATGCAGGCATGTAAAGAGGACACTTACGCCGAGAAGCAAAGAAAAAAACCTAGAAAGCGAAAATGACGCAAAACTTGTTACGAAAGTGCTTCTATGCGCGGCGGCGAACTTAAAAGATGAAAGCATTATAATCGAAATGAGGTGTAATTGTAGAGATAAGTAGAGGGAAGTCATAAGAGAAGGAAAGAATTCATGAACAATTATTCTCCATTCTCATGAATTACCTTAATATCCTTCCACTGGTCACAGAGCGTACCCACTCGCTTGAAACTAACAGGTTTTGTCAAGAATAGATTGACACCACTAGAGAACGCATCCTGCTGCGTCGACACACTAGCTAATGCCGTCAATGCGATAATCCTCGCGGGATTTGTCAAGGATTGATTTTGCTCCACAATCCGTATCTCACGAGTTGCTTCGATGCCGTTCATGATAGGCATTGATATATCTATATTTTGCCGTAGATTTAGCTTCAGAGCTGTAAAATTTGAGGGGATGCATCTTATCAGTACGAACCCATAAAGATTAAATCAAAGCCGCCTTCCCGTTTGAAGGTCTCCACTGCTTCAAATCCATTACAGGCCTTGTGCGATTTAAGCCCCTTCCTTGCCACATACATCTCAAGCAACTATTTTCAATGTCAGACGGTGAACTGAGATATTGGTAAACCGAACAATAAGCATGTTTTACTAACCTTCATGTTGACTGCGTTATCCTCGACTATGAGAATTTTTGGGGGTGGATTAGACGATGATGTTGAGTAAGATGATGTGCGGCGAAGTACCATCCGCCTGGGTTTTGTCGATATAGAAGGTCCTGACTCGGAAAATGCATCTTCTAGGCCGTTATCCGATGGTGTCGTAGCTTGTGTACTACTAGAAGCTGGCGGCGAACTTGGACCTGATGAAGTCTCAACAGACAAGCTATGTTTTTTCTGAGTTGTCATTGACTCAAATGCTTTACATAGTTTGTGCGGTCCAATACTAAAGATTAAATCCATTAGAAACGGTGCATTTAATGCGGATTGTCGGGGAATACGTACGGAACAGTCACATGATGTATTTTCGCTGTATGGCCAAGAACATTTCGTAAATGATCAGATTTAGTACCATTACAACAGAGAACAATATAGTTCGATGATAGAGAGACTTCGTGTCCGAATTGAGACATGTCGAGTGGCTCTACCAGTTCTTCCACCATAATAAAGTTTGCTGACGGGTCAAAGCTCGGCAAAACGATCAGACCAAACCACTTGGATAGAGTATTTGACAAAGATTCGCGCCAACCTTTAACAGACTGCGCGCAACGTTGATCATCAAATCCTAAAAAGCTGACTGACTTGCCCTCTAATCTTGCCTTTAACTCTGGTAAAGAAATTGCATGCTTGGCGTATTGATTTGCGACTTCTTGAGTTTCGCTTGGGATAGTGTCTTCTTCTACTATTGGTGCTGAGCTCATCTCGATGGTCACGAGGAACTGACTACCAACTCCGACTTCGCTTTTAACTGTAATCTGACCTCCCAACTTTTGGACCATGGTCCAAACTAAGCTCATCCCAAGACCACTTCCAGGTGATATCGAATTTTCTTGCTCGAAAGGCGAGAAGAGCTTATTTTTGAGGAACTCTGCATCAATCCCTTTGCCAGAATCACTAACACTCAACGATATCTTGACCTTCCCATCTTCTGTGTCCAAAGCAGAAAGGTGAACCCGAATCCAGCCAGTTTGAGTGTATTTTAAGGCGTTGCTAACAAGATTCATAATGATGCGCTTCCATGCTCCAGGCTCTGTATCAAATACCCAATTCGTCCTCTGATCAATATCAACATAAAGAATTGGTTCAACTTGGGTAGTTGACGGATTACTGGACTTGGCCTTCTTGTAATCAAAACCCGTGTATATGCCGTTGACAACCTCCTCCAATGTGCTTGCAAGATCGATAAAGATGGAACTGTATTCGCTGTCCACGTTTCCAGGCTTTCTTGTTATGGCAGGGTCACGTTTCGACGAAGGTTGTCTTGAAAAGTCTAGGACATGGTTGATACAATCCAATAACGTTCTACCGCATCCTTCGATAGTTTGCGTCAAACTCTCTTGGTATTCGTCAAGATCGGTTTCGTGTATGAACTCCACCGATGCCAAGATTCCATGCTATAGGGTGTCAGCCATACGACCAGAAACTTTAACAAACATTAAGAGAGAGTGACAGTAACTCACCAGGGGCGATCGTAATTCATGACTTATTGAAGAAATAAAATCCGACTTGGCTTTATCGGATGTGATTGCATCATATCTAGCCACCTCCGCCATAACACAGTTTCCAAAAGCCGTTGTATAAGCAAACTCCCTCTCGAGCGTGAACATCTTTGTTGGAACAGTGGTGTATGCGAAGCCTCCAGCATGCCATCTCTCGCGGTGACTATCCCATAATGGGAAAAGAATACAACACCTCACACCAGGAAACATGTGACGGATAACTCTCGTTGCCATTCTGGACAACTCATCACGACTATACTTCTTGCTGTTTTTACTAGCACCTGGGACTCTGTCCCCATGCAGTTCATCGGTGTCCTCGCTCGAAGAAAGTGTATCGCCCTGATCAAAGTACAATATTTTGCCTTGCGGGTAGCGACGTAGCAGTATGTGCAAGAACTCCTCATCCATATTCGCGAAAGATTCTGATGGTTCGTCCCCTGCTAGAGAACTCCCATCTCTTGTTGCAAAGGATAGAATGTTCTGAAGGTTTTTAACTCGATTTGGCGAGTTGTCGGGCGACCACTTAGTCTCTTTGGGATTTTCTGCAGGCACAAGTTCAGGTGTGAGACCATTGGCCCCACTTTCTGAATCTGTTTCACCATTAGATAAAGTCCTGTCGCGTTTCTTATCGTATAAATTATCTTCTGAACCAGATTCACTTGAGCTTCTTCTGTTCCCTGTGCCTGGTTCAACTCTGGACTTCCTTATATTTCCACCAAAAGAAGAGATACTCGCGTCCATGAAGACGACACCTTCTATGTCCATTGCCTCACGCATGATCGACGACCCGCGTGTGAAGATATCAATAATATGTTTCGGATGACGAGCCTTTGGAACATCATCTTCAGAGTTTGTAACTTGAGGCGCGGACTTCAAACGTGACTCGACTTCTTTAATGCTTTGTTCGTGGTAGCCCTTGGTGGTCGTCGTGGGTTCGTTACCCTCTACCAATGGGGGTCCAAGTTCAGATATGGGCGACTTAGTTCCTTGTGACGATCCTGAATTCACAGAACCAGAGTCAGAGAGAACCCGCAGAAACCGACGCCGTCTACGTCGCGAATCTGCTTCTTTCTGTTTCCGCTTCTTCGTCCGCCAAGTGTGTCGCACACTACCATCGCCGTCAACAAAATCTCCCATACTCTTGATCATCGCTTGTGAGAGAACACTGTCTTCTCTAAGTCGTGATGCTTCCAGATAATCGACAATAGTATATGATAGATCGCTTAGAAACTTGTGTTGCACTGCGTCAATAGGTCGACTAGTTTCTCCCATAGCAGTGATGGCACCAATATTGTGGCCCTCAGGCGTTCTCAAAGGTATAGTCACAATAAGTTTTGTTTCAGGGTGCCTTTTGATTACTAGTCTCTCCCGGGTGATTGGATTTTTGTCGGCATCCTGGTAAACTCGTAAGGGTAGCAGCATCGTGAGACCTGTGACATCGCCAATATCCTTCTGGTCTGGCTCAGCATTGCTATGCGTACTGTCGAGAGTCAATTCGCAAACGCCATGGTGACTCGGGATGATGGTTGAGCCAAAGATGAGCTGGTCGGCATGTTCGTGAACATCATCACAAGTCAATGATAACGTTTGTGTGGCTTCTGCAACGATATATTGGTTACTATCATCAATCAGGGAGATGATGGCACGGCGAATATTTAGACGAAGCGTGACAAGTTGTGCAAAGGCTGTAAGAGTAGTGTCCACTGAGGAAATTGGAAGGTGTAAAGGTCGTTCCAAAGTGTCAAGCGAGTTGTCGTCATCCTCCCATAGACAGCTGAAATGGTCGGGAACAGGTGTTGTGTCAAATTCCACAGGGATGTAGTATCTATGTACGATTGTGTCTTGTCAGTGAAGGCCTTGTGTCTTTGATCAATTGACCATCTTGACAGTCTGGATGGAAGTAGGCTCTCCAACCTGTAAAGATCTCGCACTCGTTCTGACTCATAAATTGGATCATAACGCCGGCGAGGATTCTTGGATGTACTGTAAGATGCGACCAATGAGGGTTGGGATTTCATGATGTTGCATGTGCTTCGTTGAGTTTTTGATACTTGGTTATTTTCACTCCTTTCTTGCTTCAAAATTCCAAGCACACACCTCTTCTTCAATTGTGTTTGCTTTATCTCCGTTGTCGTTTTTTTTTTTTGTTTTTGTTTTTTTCCTTCTTTCCCTATCCGAGGTTGCAATTATAAGGGTCTGGTGAGAACACACCAGGAGTGATATAATCCACTACGAAAGAAGTGGAACAGCTTGAACCGGCCCGCGGAAGAGCAATGCAAAGAAACTCAAAAAATCTCGAAAGGCTTGCAAGACTGATTGATTGAATGAATTTTGGTGGATTGGCTGTGATGAGATTATATAGTGGGAGTAAGGATAAGTACCCAATCAGCCGCCCAAACTCGTAAAACAGAGGCCAACGAGGCCAACAAAAAGAGATGCGGACTAGAGGCAGAGATGTCTTTCCAGTGTTGCAGACCACGCTCGAGAAGGTTGCTAGGTGAGTGGAGGAGCAGAGGAGCGTCGATGTTGCTGCTGCCTGTCTTGTCCTAAAGATCGTGAAGTCTTGTCGGAGGAGAAGGACGATGAAGAGAGAAGGAGGAGTCCAAACATGAACAAGAGCAACAGCAGGAGCAGGAAGAAGAACAAGAAGAAGAAGAAGAAGCACCGCCACCGAAAACTACTAAGTACTTACCTGCTTACTTACTTGTTAAGTAAGTAATTACCTAGTAGGTACCTGATCGACGGACTATATTCCACATGTCAAGTTGAGTGTGTGGATCGACATGCACTCACTACCTACAAGCAAAACTACAAAATCAATGATAATCGAAATTTCGAAGTATTCTTCAGTCTACCTAAACATCTATGCAACAAGGGGCAAAAAGAACGAGGAGAAAAAGGAAAGAGAAGTGGAAAAAAAAAATCGATACAGGAATTTTATGGATTTATTGAAAGCAGCAAGGTCTGAGTAAAGATTAAGCATGATTATCTTTTTTACGTCAGACTTATGTGTTGCCTGTATATATATTTCATGTTTATAATTCTGCACCCAGGAAAATTGAAAGATGCTGACTTCAAAGGGATGCTTCTCTTTGTCCATGATGTATGCGGTAAATCCGTTCTTGCGAATTTTACAGAAGCTTTGCAACTACGGGCACTGCAAAAGTCCATGTCTAGTCACATCGAATTTAGAATCCCAATATCGTTCTTATGCTATAGGGTACCACTTGTTCAAGGACAAGAATAATTGGCTAGGATGGGGAGGGGGGAATTGTATTTTGTACTGTACATATAAATACTTAGTCAATTCCCCTCCGGTTATATCCTATGCGGTTATGGGTCTATGAGGAATCTACATGTAGATATAGTAATAAACTTGAGTACTAAACGAGCAAGTGCAATTGCGCAAGTCAAATCTACGCAGTCTAGACTCTTGCTGCTGCTCTATTTTAACAATGGATGAGTGAGTACCTGCATGACACTGAAATCGGAGTCTATCGTAGTGGCTTTTGAGTGAACGATTCGAATCCTATCAATTGGCATGTTGATACTCATCTATGAGATGTGAAGGAGAAATTTAACAGGTACCCAAAGTTGGATTGCCCATGCCATGTTTCTTCTGTTCTAACGTTTTGCCAAGCACACAATACATAGCACTGTGCGTACAGTACTCCGATATTCACCCTGTACGCATAGAAACCACACATAGAGAAAGAAACAGATAAGATGTCAATCTTCGAGAAGGAAGGGAGAGAGAAGGGAAGAGCAGACATTCTTAACCCCCAATTGCCAAATGACTAATTAAAGTCGACCAGGATAAAATGCGTAAGATGGACACCATACAGTACCGTACCAGAGTGATGAGAAAGTGAAGACCTGCACCATGCCATGATGGCCATAATATGTTCGTGATAGCAATTTCTCTGTTTGTAAAGTGCTTGCTAGCTGGAGTCTACGTACGCTTGGCTGGCTAGCTGGCTGGCTCACATTCGAATTCTTCTTCTTTTTTTTTTGCTCCTGTGGATTTTTGCTTTTGTGCTACTTATGTACAGTGCTGAGCTTAAATTGTTCAGCAGAGAGTTCCCTATCAGCCCCCCCCAAACGCCAAAAGTTTACGCTAGCGGCACAACAAGGATATTCGAAAAGCTACGCAGATCGATCGCAAAAAAGGGTCCAGGTGCTAGGCACTTAACTGGCTCACTCGATACCAATGCAACAACAATTCAAGCAAGTGGGTTATTCTCACTAGTGGAAAGTGTCTTCCCTTCCAACAGGTTGAAGGATACACCAGGAGAGTAATGGTGTACGCTAGTCTAGTATAGTATAACAATTACTGAGTAGCAGTATGGGAGCTTTTATTGGGCTGTTGGCTGTCATATCTTTGATTCAAAAGTAGAACTTATCAGTCGGGTAACGGCTACATCGCATGTAAAAGCTACTAGATTATAGTGGAGCCAGAAGTTATCAGCACATGACCTGGAATTCCTCGTGGGCATACAAAATTTGTTCTTTGCTGTTTTGTAATGTATATATGTGTGAGGAGCGCTATGAAAATGCTGGTTCTTTTAGATGTCTGCGTGGGCGACCAAATAAGTGAATCAAATTTGCAAAGCTCGCTTACGATAGTGTAGAGGAAGAGCAACCACCTACGTTGGAGACAAAATAAGTGGCCGTACTCACACTTTTTGTCTGCCACTATAAAATTGACCTTTCTACTTAGTGAATTATCGAGATCAGAAACCTACTTAAGCTATTAATGAAATAAATTAGTTAATGCGGGTGAGACCACTTATTTTATCACCCATCTACCATAGTAAATTTACTTACTGCTTAGTAAGGAATTAATCCACTGGCCAATTTCGTTGTGGTTGTCATTTCTTTGTGTGGTGTGGAGTGGTGCTCAGCGGGCTTTGATTCACTTATCTTGTCACTCTCGTAGATATCTCTGTGTTTCTTAAAATTTGCTAACCGACCTTTTGTTTCATTTTTGTTTTGTTTTTTAGATTCAATATACTTGTCACCAATGTAAAGCTAAAAAGCTCTCATCTCAACTTTCGCTAAGGTAGCAGTTGGCCTTATCTGTAAATATAATATGTGGGATATCGCGTTGCAAAATAATTGACCTGATTGTTCGAAAATCTAAAACATAGGTCTCTCAACAACTTTGAAACCAAGACGTCGTATGTAGCTAAAAGTCGGATAACAGATCTCCAACTTTCTTCATAGTTCAAACCAGAGCAATGAAAGAGGTCCAATTGTGATTCAATTTAGCTTGCATAGCAGACCTGACATAATATCACGTCCATGTTCTACACCTTGTCAAAATGGAATTACACCAAAGTCTTCGAAAACCCACTAACGACTTGATGCCTTAAACAGCTGCAAACACCCACATTCACAACGTCTTTGGTGGTTGTGTCACATATGTCAAGTAGTCACTGTCATAGGCCAGAACATTAGCTTGTTTTTGAGCAATAATAAAGACCAAGAACGAGAAAGCTTACCCATTAAACTTTTTGAAATAAAAGCCCAATCCTTGATGAGTGTAGTCATTCTTATTCCACTGATCTTTGTGATACTTGACCTTTTCCTCATCATCGAAACTTAACGTGACAAGCGAATTGACAATCTTTGACACATGGACACCAACCAGTGTGTATTCTTGTCGTAGTTTGAATGAGATTTCATTCGGCGTTGATGATACAATCTGTGTTGCAAGAGTCTTTGACGATGCGAATAACTTAGGGATACCTGAATCCAGAAGAGATGAATTAGCATCAAATTACACTTTCAATAATTGCCTTACAGTGGCAATTCTTTTTTGCAAGGCAGAGCAGCTTGAGAGAAGGAAAAGGTCAGTACACACCGTACCATTGTCCAGCAATCTTGTATCTTGTATCGCAATAAGACAGAGGGTCATCGTAGACAGAGACCTTTGCATACACTTGCATGTCTTCCTCACTTGCTGATCCGGAGTAGAGGTTACATATGCATTGAACGATTCTTTGGCGCTCAGCATCTACAGTAAGACTCTTCTCTGGATATGGCATATAATCCCCATCAGTGAGATTTTCCGTGTTGACATGAGGCTCGTAAGCTTCGCCTGGGTCAGTGTCTGGCATTTTGAATAAGGTTTTGAGATTGATTTTTAGGGTGCGAATAGTGGTAAGAGTATAGTGTGGTAGATATATATTAGTCCAATCTTGTGAAGCTTGAGATTTTTGCAATTCATTTCAATATTTATTCTTGCGATTGCATATTTGTGGTTGTTCATTCATTGACTGATTAACGGTGACGCCAGAATCGTTATTCCTTCATTCATTTCATGATGTCATGATCATGATTCGATCGAGGGCTGTTTACATGCATGTGGTCAAACAGCTCTGTTATCTGATGATCATGCAAATTCCACTAGCTTGTTCGAGCGGGATTAGATGATGATAGTCAATTGATGTATTATTGACGATGGCGATCATGAACTGACTTGATTACATGGTGTTGCGGTTGATGATAAGGATTACTTATCGCTTAGTAATATAGTCAGGTGATACTGTTTGATTGCGTTTGTTCAAATGTCTGTTGTGTCGAGTTCAACCCATGCCCCTGTGTATCATTGGAAGGGAGGCGTTAGGAATTTTAATCCATTCCGTCACCATCCACGAATCCCAGCTGGTTCGCATGTCTTGATGTCTTAAATGTCTATGCCTCGGTAGATATCGCGAGAGGCATTCTGGAACTAGCAGACTTCGACGGCGTAAACCATACTGTTTGTAAGTAATTCAACGTTTGGGGAAGGAAAAAAAATAGAGAGCTATGGTTCTTCCCTCACATGCAACAACAACATCGACTTCAAATAAGCTTCCAGTTTGGTCTCGTCCCTCCTTTCACCATGCTCGAACCAAAAAACTACCTGTCCGGTTCATCTTCGTCGCCTGTCAGTAAAAAATGGATATTGGATTGATCAAGGCTATCCTGCCAAAGGTTCCTTTCGTCGCTAAGACCGCCTTATTCCATACACTAGGACTATCAGATACTTCGTCCGTGTGGGATCTTAAGGAAGAGGTTATCATAAACACTATCCGGTCATTTGTAGTGGGACCAGATCTATTGCCGGTATCCACGCTCCAGAATTTGAGCCTCAAGGATCCAGGTATCAAAGGAAAGATATGGATCAGCAAGATTGTACTACCTAGACCAGAAGACGATGGATGTCGTGATGCTCTTATCAAAGCTATAGAAAATTTGAAGGAACCAAGTCAAAGCGAGGGGGGCTTTACGATACCCGACATAGTACCAGTCGAAGCTGAATGGACTGGATATCGGAAGGATGCGACAAAAAGTTCCCCTCGACCTAACATTTCAGAATCTGAAATGTATACCGAAATGATGAAGGAGGTCACATCTGATTTGACAATTTTGTATCTTCACGGAGGCGCTCATTACTTGATGGATCCCGCAAGTCATCGCCTTTCGTCCGTAAAGCTTGCGAAGCTTACAAAGGGACGGGTGCTTAGTGTTCGCTATCGACTTGCACCTCAACACGCATTTCCTGCCGCCTTACTTGATGCATTAATCGTGTACATGAGCCTTCTTTATCCTCCAAGTGGATCACTTCACACAGCTGTCCCCGCATCCAAGATCGTATTTGCTGGAGACAGCGCTGGTGCCAATCTTTGTATGGCTCTGCTACAGCTAATACTCGAACTACAACGTCAAGATACACCTGTCATATTCAATGGTGAAAGTCATAAACTTGTGGTTCCCGCGGCAGTGACCTGTAATTCGGCTTGGCTCGACATTACCCATGCGTTGCCGTCATGTTCAGAAAACAGGAAATACGACTACCTTCCCCATCTCAGTGCGCTACCGGACTGGCCAGACTGTTCAATATGGCCCACAAAGCCCCCACGACGACATCTATACGTTGAGGACGCCATGTTCTGTCATCCCCTTGTATCTCCTCTCGCTTCACAGTCATGGGCTGGAAGTTGTCCTATACTACTTCTATCAGGCCAAGAGATGTTGTCCGATGAAAGTGAATATGTGGCGCGTTTAGCCTCGAGTCAAGGTGTAACTGTTGTATACGAGAAATACATGGCAATGCCTCACTGTTTTAGTTTGATTTTTGATGGTTCACCACGAACACGGCGATGCTTCGATACATGGATCAAGTTCCTGCTCGATGCTGTGAACGATCCAGCCAGCATACAGTCAAGTGCTACAGTAATCGCTGCCAAGCCTCTAACAGAAAATGTGGTCCAGTTCGACACACTGTTCCCCATGACACATGAGGACTTGATGGAAGCTATGCATAAGAGTGTGGAGAAGAAACTGTACAGAGGCGAGGGTAATATGGCGAAACTCTAATTTTGATTTTTATTAGACTGTTTTATAGATTAATACAGACCTATAGTGTCAAACCTGTACTTGATTACGATACATTAGTATGAAAAGACTTCCTTGGACTGATCCAGCATTTTTCAAATCTTCTCCGAAACAGCGCAAGCTGCTCTGAAGTCAATTGTGATCACTCTCTTTGACCACGCATTGATCGTCCTGAAAAGGACAAGTCTTATACATAATTTAGATAGAAGTGTAATACAGCGTTGCTTGACAAAAGTTGTTGTGAACAGTCACTTAATAATTAATTGAACACGGATGGTGTGCACTTTCGTCAATCACTTTCGCTTACGCAAGTCGCCGCAGCAAACTTTTGCTATCAAATTTGATAGCCATATTAGCCCAGCCGATTTTATCATGAGGCACGACTGAGATATCAGGACTAGTAATATAGCATGAAAAACCCCTATATCTACCGCACACACATATCGGTAGCTTAGTATCCTGGTATGAACATGGATTCGACCCCGAGGATCTTGCAGCATGTTTCAATGGCAGGAGTCCTAATAGACGTACTCTGTGCAGGCACAACTATAGTGCTATACTATCCGACATTCTGGGCCAAAGCTTTGCGGGATGATCCTTGATCACAATTGATATTCATCAAGTTGAACAATCACTTCTATACACAATACGAACTCCAATCATCAAAGCTCAAGCATCTACCAATCTTGTGTCCGATTTCATTTGACATTCAGCCTTCATTATCTATTGCTACATCTGCTCATCGATATCTAAGGCTCAACTATGACATCGCCTTGTTGCCACTTTTGCGCAAAGTTGTGGAAGATTGCAATATCAAGACCATGAAATTTTATCCACTATCACCACATAAACAGTAGATGATGAACGAAATTATTGACGGGATAAGCTAAAACATTTTACGCTCGAAGTTGAATAGCCTGTTCCAAATCGAAATTATTGAGCAATGCTAGCGTCATCTGAGCTTGATGAAGTGTTCCACAGTTCAAGAGTGGCTGCGACAATCACTAACCCAAACAGTCTCGCTTGTTCGCCTCGACTTTCGTTTCGGGAACCACTATATTCTTTCGAGTGAAGGAAATGAGGCGTATCGGTAAACTCTTAGGAGAATTGATTGCTGAATTGCAATTGTGGCACAGGGATGTTCCCTACCAAGATACTCCATGAAGAGTCCTCTCACGTTCAAATTGCAATTTGAAGAGATTGCGTACCTGCAGGTACCTGAATTGTTTTTTTTGTTTCAGGGGAAGATTATCTCGATCTTGACAGACTTCGAGAAAGATCCTTGAGACGGGAAGCATAATGTCGTGGATATGGTCACGCACACACTCGCATGACCATGTGCTCCCGCCCCTATGGCGCTGTTATATAGAGCTGAACCACCCTGGCAACGATATTCTGGCTGTGGTTCTTCACCTTGGGCGTTTTCTGTATCATATATCATTTACGACTTCTCAAGGTCTTGGACAGATTTCTTAATTTTTCAACTACATTCTTTTACAGCGTCTCTTATTCTTATATACCATTTTAACGTAAGTACTAAAAGCTTCATGCGATTAGTTGTGCGTTGCTAATTATTTTTGTTTAGTATATTCACTCTCTACATACATTAATATTTTGCGCAACTTTACACATTGAATAGTTCGACTAATTTTCTTGCGCCTTGCCTCCACTGTCTACTTTTCCATACATACATCTTAAAGCAACCGACCTTGCACATAATTCTTAATATACGGCAAAATGCTTTATTCTCAACGCCGACACACTCATGTGTATAAACCTTCTCTAACTATCGTAACAAATTTCATGGAACCAACATCCTTCCTTTTATCTCCATCTCCTACAGGTCTTACAGGGAAGACCCCAGCAGCCGACTGGATGGATGCATACATTCATATTGCTTATGCTAGCCCACGAGAGAAACCAATGAACTCACTCA
>Ga0160427_10001510_pt1 | contig 14227 bp, 14 predicted proteins | sample SolpanmetagenomL_FD_108194 | JGI IMG/M metagenome (GOLD analysis project Ga0160427, IMG submission 108194) | Solar panel surface microbial communities from Lawrence Berkeley National Laboratory, California, USA - L | ecosystem: Engineered > Built environment > Solar panel > Unclassified ...
ACATTTTTATCTTTCTCTTTTCCATAATGTTGCATTGTGAGTCTTCTTCTTCCTCTTAATCACCCACTCCCATTACCATTGACCTCACTACTACCCAAACCGGTAACTTTTTGCATATAAGAAACATAATCGTACCCTTCATACTCTCTGTCTTCATCTTCCATGGGACCTCGGTGTACTGGCATGGTTTTGATGAGTTCTTCCACCATATGATCTGGTATTAGAGAGTGACGAAGGTCCATTTCAGTAACGTATTGCTGTTTTTTCCCCACATCAAGGAATTAGTTTTGAGTTTGATATAAAAAAAATGCAAGAGAGTGGCCAAGCGGAAATTAGAGAAGTGGAAGCAGAAGGAGAAGGAAAAGGATTGCTATTGGTGTAAACGATATTTAAAGAGGACGAGAGGAAGAGAGAATAAAAAGAGAAGTGCAAGTGTGAGTGAGTGTTGAAGTGCTCTGCATAATGAAATGCATTTCTAAAACGCCCAAAAAAACTAACCTTTCCATCAGCAACCTCCTTAAAACTCTGATACACCTGATCCGCACTATTCTGGTCCTCCGTAACTTCCACCATGAATCTGATAAACTGCTCAAACGACACGGTCCGCGCCCCACTACTAACTTTCGTGAATGTGTCGTGCATTGCTTCTTCATCATACACAAGTCCTAAACTGGCAAGCGCCGCCGAAAATTCAAGCTCTTGCAGACTATTACTGACGTCCTTGTCGAAATATCTAAACACACTTTCAAATTCTTCCAGTTGTATAGGAGTTAGATTTGTCATGTTGCGAGCGACTATTTGGTTCTCTAGAAATCCGAGCTTCTTAGCAGTGCTGGACTTGGCGAGACCATATTCGTATTCAAGTTCATCGTAGGCATAGACTGTGTAATCATTCTCTTCGATATTGGCTTGTTCGCAGTCGAGGGAGAGGCTTTCGATGATTTTGAGTTCTTTTTCGATGGCAAGGACATTTGAGTTGAGCATTCGAACGTGACGGAGTTGTTGCTAGAGGTGACAAAAAGTATTGTGAGAAAAAAAAGTGCCAAATCTTCTAACAAAAGGAGGTAAGGACATACTTCAAGTTCTCCATTCAGACCACTTATTTCAAGTTGAACAGTAGTTAGAATTAATGCAAACTCATTAGCTCGGTCAGCGAAGGATCGTCTCAAGTGTTCTTTGATACTATGAGGTTTGTTATTAGGGGCTTTTTATTTTTAATTGGAAGTCCCAATCATACTCTCTAATCTTCTCATTAATCGCCGTGCTTCGCTTCTTTTCTGCGACTAACAAGGCCGTCCACTCCTTCTCCAGTACCTCCAATGTTAGGTGATCCGGTGGATTATAGTCTTTCAATCGATATGTTGCGAGCTTCGTCTTGATGTTACCAAGTAGGGAGACCAATTCAGCCTTTTCGGCGACCCAAGATCTCTTCGACGACCGTTTATATTGAGCTATCTGCTGAGCTTGCTCCTTTGCATCTATGTATGTGCCGGTGAATGTGGCGTTCGCCCATGTTTCTCGCATATCTCGAACTTGTTTCAAGAGCTATTTGATGTAATGAGTATCCACTAGACTTGGTTAGAATTGATGTACTCATACCTTCTCCATTCTTTCTTCAAAGTTGTTCTGCATGTCCCAAGCACCTTGCATATGGCCTACAAATTTCTCCACTCTTCTACCAGCATTTTCAATCTTGTCGAGATGGCTGAAGGCATGAAACCAATAGGCAATATATGTCATGAGGGATTTTTCGTCTGGTCTTGTAACATCACATACATCTTCAACATCAAGAAGCTCAGGGATCCCTATCTCTTCGCTTGCTATCTTAAATGCTAATGCCATGTTACCCTTGTGGTCGTTCTTATCCAGCGAATCGTAGTCTATGAGATCGGGTCGGTGTATGTCGAGAAGAGCGCAGCTACAAACATGAGTAAATGTTGACACGTCGTCACAAGAGGACAACATACAAAGCTAGGCCGTCATTCCAACTTGCAGAGAAATCTCGGATCTGTACTTCTTCATAGCAAGCCGTTTTTCTTTGACACCATAATAACAATCCTTCTTTCGCCGAGAGACCTTCCTCACTATAACCATCTCATCAGCCGTATTTCTCTTGAGAAGTACCATGCCAGAACCCTACTTATCGTTATTGATTGTGAATCGCAGAATCAACGTCCATATCAGACCAAGGATCAACCGCAAGTTCCCATCCACTATATCCTCCGCTCCTATGTTGTGTAACTGTATACCACGATGCCGTATATACTCCAAAGCTTTGTTGACATTCTCCGCTTTTTGTACATACATGATGGGACGTAGCGCATATTTCCCTAAAGATTCGTTGCCTAAAATTTCGAGGAGGTGAATGAGCAGGACCTATGACAATTTACTGGAGATAAGTTAAAACTTCTTGGCGATGGCGGTAAGGGTCACATACTCCATCACAAAGATCTTTTTGTAGACTTTCTGCTCCTTTGATTTCTCGGACTTGTAGTTTCGCATTGAGCCTATGTGACCTTGGTGAGTTTCTGGAGTGGTTGACGATAAGGAGATGGATTGTTGAGGGAGGACTACCATTTCCTAAAAGTCTTTTCCTGGACCTGTATTGAACCTGAAGTTAGCGAAACAGTCCAGTCTAAGAGTTGCAGCTATTTGTTCAGGGGCCGTACGTACCTTGACCCATTGCTGCTGGGCCATGCTGCGAGAATCGGCCTTTTCCGCGTTGGACGAGTGAGTGGTTATTTGTTGATGTACAGGTTGAAGTGCAGCTCTCTCGTTCTATACGCTGTCTAGATACTCGAATAACTCTGTCTGTATGTTTTTCTGTCTGTGAGTGTCGAATCGCAGAGTGACAGTAGTAGTAGTAGTTTGGAGTTGGTAATAATGGTGATGAGAAAGGAGTTGAGTTGAGTTGAGTTGAGAGAGTGGATATGCTCTTGCAGATGGTCGAGCTCAGGAGGAATGGCATGGGACGTTGAAGCTTTTGCTTTTTTTTGATGATGATGATGATCTCTTGCTGCCATTCAATTAAATTAAAATAAATAAAAGATTGAAAAATAAATACACCATCGTCAGATCATCAAATCATCAACTACCAAACAATGCAAGCACAAACATGACATCTATCAGCGCACAAGAGCGAAAGGCCAAGACGGTATTCAGTCTCGAGGCTCCGTTGACTCTTGCTCCTCCTCAATGGCCGGTTCTCGCACAAGAAGACTCGTCCAATGTCATGGCCCTCTTGACCAATCTACTGCAACCTGTAGGCGACCACAAACGACATTTCAGAACCACTGCAAAAAAGGACGCACAACCTCAAGAAATTAAAGCAAAAAACAAGAAGAGAAAGCGGAATGAGAGGACTGGCCCAGAACAGCAGCATGTCCTTGAACCATTCTTGACCATTGGCTTCAACACAACAACATCTTGTCTTGAGTATATGACACAGAAACACATGCCGAAAAAAATGCCCGCGCATCTTAAAGATTGCAGCCCCGCACCGAAGCCAACACTATCTGCTGTTTTTGTTGCCAGATCCGATTCGCAACCGACAGCGTTGCACGCACATCTACCAATCACTTGTGCTTTAGCAAAAGTCCCGCTAGTCCAACTGCCAAGAGGGTCGGAGGCCTCGCTGTGTAAATATCTAGATACTGCTCGAGTAGGAGTCATTGGGATAGTTGAGGATGCTCCCGGGTCTAATGGCCTGCTAGATTTTATCAAAGTGAACAACATTGGCATTGTTGAACTTCCTTCTTGGCTTGCGAGTCCATCAAGCATGAAGTGGCAGGAAACAAAGATAAATGCCATACAAACAACTACACCCGTTTTGAGTAAAAAGCAGAAAAAGAACGTTGCAGCTTGAGTATATTGTATCCAAACATTGAAGCTCAGTTTTTAAGGGTGACCCCGATACAATGGGTCGAATTATCGTTACTCCCTAGGAGTGCGCACAGACACTTTGTACGATGCAATACGAGCCTGGCCAAGATATCGATTGAAGCAATACAAGGCTGTCATATCGAAATAACCATATGAGTAACTCTGGTAAAGCTGCATGCGTTTAAGTCGTGATTCTTTCCACAACCATTCGCAGACAGATACACAGGGTGATAGTAGTATACTATGGCATTCATAAAAAGTTCCTGGGCCAGAATTTTCTAGGCGATATTAAAATAGAACTGCAGCAAAAGAGTCAAATGAGCCGTGAATGTACAAGGTTCTATCTTTACGTTTGCCAAGCATCAGGCACGTCGATTATAATTGGATGCAAACAAGCGAAAATGCAGCATCAGGTTACACTCAGAGTCACTGATGTCCAACCAAAAAGTTCCAAACTGCAAAGCAACGAATTGCCCTAGTCACTCGACGTTGCTGCTCTGTCAGCAGTGGACGTACCTGCGTTGTGTGCACTCACCTTGTCAAACAAAGTTGTGCAGTTGAGATTGTTATATATCTATAGATATGTATTCTCAGTGGTCTGCAGCACAACTCTGTCAATTTATTTCACGGAATGACAAAATTATCCGTGCTATCCTTTTCTCCCCAATGCTGTGGACGAAACACCGATTACGACGGCTATGAGAATAATTTTTCTACTTGGTCTTACCTTGGTTCTTCAGGTCTCTTGTCGAGAGCTTGATGGTTTACCGATCTGTGCTGTAAGTAATTAAATCATTATAGTTTATCTCAATCCTAGTTTTGGAACTCTTTCATTCCTACAATTCAATCTCCTCCTCCCTTGTGTTTTTCTCTCTAATTATATACCTCATACTGTTTCAATATCGCAGCTTCAGCATAAATAAACTGACCCTGATATTCGTGATGTAGAGAACTGCTGTCCTCACAGGATTGGCCTCGACAGGATGCGCAATCTCCGATGTAAAATGCATTTGTTCATCGACACCATTTTTTGCCAATATTCAGGAGGAAATTAAAGGAACATGCTCTGTGCAAGACCAAGAAAGTATAGCCGCACCACCACTCTAATATCCTTTACATGTCATCACATCCACTAACAGGTAAAGTAGATGCATATCAATTCGCTGTGAACCTCTGTGCAAGTGCCAACATAACTATCGCCAATAGTGCTTTCACATCTATATCCATTAGTTCAGCGATAGTTACAACATCTGATGCTCTAACGATTATTTTTACTTCTGGGACTATTACAAGGACCACATTATCGACTGCAAGGTCATCAGTCAACTCGCGAATGGCATCAACAACGTCTGGTATAAGTCCATCAATTACATCTTCATCGACTTTAACCGCAATACAGACGCAGACATCAACACCTCCAAACGCAACTGCTAAACAACCTTCGGCCACTATCGTAGGTGGTATCCTTGGTGGTATGGTCGTGCTGCTCATCATGACTTTTTTCATATACCAAACTCACATAAAGAGGACGAAGAGGAGAACAGGCTGTTATGCAGAAGGTAAAGACACATCAGACACGACAGCATCGTTAGACAATATCAGGTTCAATTCAAGTCAATTGGAGATATGTGAGGTGGAGGGTGATAATGTGGCACGACAGGAGTTGGATGCATGTCCTGTAAGGCATGAATTAAGTGCAAGTCCGAGAACAGAGAGGCATGAACTGGAGGGATCGAGAGGATTTTAGCGGAATCATGAGAAGTGATAGTGCCATGTGTTATGTGGGCGGAGTGGCGGCGTTGCTAGTGGCTAATAGATTTCTCTCTCTCTCACAACCCTTCTTTTCTTTAATTTGATTTGCCGCGCCTATCCTATGGCAATGTGTACTCTATAATGTATAATGAAATCAGTTAAATATAGAGTCCAGCCACCAGCACTTTTACTTGCCAGTGTCATCAATACTCTCTGTATCCGCCAGGGCCTGGTAAATGTTCTGTCTTCTACAGTTAATTTGTACAGAGGGTCATGAAAGAACTCGAGTTTAGGAGCTCACAATTTGATTCTAGACGCCCTGTGTCAACTTCCTGGCAGCAGTAGAGGTGAGTTCATAGTTGAAATTGACCGCAATTTAGTTAGAGATAGAACCATAGACCAGCATCCCTATCATCATACATAGCTCTGTTCAATCTTGCTAGGACAAAGTTCATATAAAAAAGGTTTAGTAAAGTTGAGTGAAAACTTGTAATGATCGAGAGAACAGAGAAACACAAGCTGTATAATTTAAATATGTATTTGTATCAAAATTAAAATAGAGGCCTGGTATTATACTCATGTCTGAGTGAACTTTTTCTCTGAGCTAACCCTCCTCTTATCTAACGATAACTTTATTCCTTGCTTCCCTAAGTAGGTGAACCACTCAAAAGATTCAAGATTCCTTTTTTTGACTCTACATCCTAAAAAACTCTCAGATATACTCGTTCTCAAAGGGTTATTGCCTTCAAAATTCATAAATCTCAATCTAAATAGAAGACAAACGCTCGAACAACTACTTCCCAACCGTCCACGGAAATCACTAAACAATATCTCAATACTGTCAGAAACATTATCTTTACAAACCACTGGCAAGGCAATTGGCCCTTCAACTCAAATTTGATACCTCTCCCAATATGTCTGGTAGAGCATATTCATCTATCGAAAAGAAGTATTCAAGAAGGCAATTGAAGAAGCGTGTCAATAGAAGGGCGGCAAATGCTTTTTTAAAAAAAAGAGGAAGGTATCCAGCATCGTACTAAACCATCCCAGCAGACAACAATGTATATTAACAATCATTTGTTTAACTGTCAACTACAATCTCTGTAACATGAGTCTTCTTGTGAATTCATATCAATACAAATGAGACATTGTAACGATGAATGCATATGCAACATAGTTCAGCAAACGATTTACTCATGCTCTATATATGTGTGCGTGTATTGGGAGTGAAAGAAAGATAGAGGGAAGATCAGCTTAAAACACTCTCTTAAATACTCAAGTACATTATCCATCTATTCTTGTTATTCTTATTTGGCAACAAGAAAAAAACTTCTAACAAGCATAAGGCCGAATTCAATTATTCGTCAATGTTCACTAGAGTCTGGAATCGTATAGTCTTTATGGTGAAACCATGTTGTTTGTCTGGATGTCCATGAACAAATTTCAATGATGTGATGTGATGTACGATTCCATATGCATTTAGTACCTAACAATCTATCCTCTCCCAGACTCGAACGTTCAATTAAGTTGTTCAACATTGTCACTGAACTCCCAGTCGTATCATCTGATCATATGCATAATGTATTGAGAATTTTCTTCTTAACAACCTATATACAGAGTATGTGTCTTGATGCATGATGTGAGATACTATATCGAACTACCTCGTAAGTAGGCATTCGTTTTACATCTTCCACATGCTCTTATCCGTAAAATTGTCTACGTATTCTTACGCTTGTTCCTCTGGAGTCATCACGATCTTCTGATTACGACTAAGAACTGTAGCATTACGATATTGTGGAGATCAACGTGTTCATGATGAATGTTTAATTGATGCGGACAGCTTTTCTTGTATATACCATCAAATGAAGCTATAGCTATCTTGAGGAAGACCAGTAGACTATAGAAGAGTATGCCCAAACTCCATCAGTGCCGTTTTTTTGTCATTACGTATACCTTTCACTTTGTGGTTTGCAGTGACTGACGTATCAGGATCGTGTTATATTTTCTGTCCCCCTATCACCTAGGAATGACTCGTTGATTTTATCTTTATTTTCATCGCATGTTTGCTTGTTTGTCTATTCGCACGTTGCGGGTGCAGTCTAGTCTTGGTGACGTCTTTAATTGTCTTCTTGCAGAAATGTCAGATTAGACTGATTCAATATATACATTTTTATAGACTGCTAAAAAAAACAAAAAAGGATCAGCTCATCTATGCGTCAGTCCTATCTCATAACCAGTAGATGGCGGATTTGAAGTGGATCTTTGTGATTACAGGGGCGTTTCTCATAGCAAGATCGTATCAGTATTTTATAGCGACAGCAGGCTGGTTGAGAGTCTTTCAATGGTAGCCTAAAGGCATTCTCTTTGGTATGAGATGTACACGTATTAAAAAAGAAGACAGATCCACATACTAACGAGACGTCGGAATCTACAAGGCCTTGATGCTTTAAAGGTTCTAAGAATAGTGTGAGATATATATATGCGTGTGTTTGCTCTCTATTCTTGTAAAGCAGCGCTCTGGCCATGGCCATAACATATATCTGTGTTCGTGCGTACGTCTGTGAAAATACGTTATCTCTTTGAGAGTTATTTTGTTACAGTGCATCACCGCCACTAACAGCATTGCTAGAGCCTGGTAGAGATATACAATGCCCATTACTGTGTCGCTGAGCGCTCGTCACGGGCTCCAAGATATCATCATAATCATGATATCAGCAAGACCTTATCGTTCAAACACGCAAATCAAACACTTTTATGTAGTGCCTGTCTACATGTCGACTAGTTAAGAGAGTTTTCTTCCGAGATGGGATCTCATCTATAACCATATCGGTGTAGAAGCAGCATTGTGAAAAGATTTCCCGTTCATTCCGATGCGATGACGATTCGATTTGGGAGAAGGTGATGGTCTTTGCATCATCCCAGATTTATAATTCACAGATTCCATCTTGTGAGGTAAGAAAAATCGGGAGGTTAGGCTCAAGATAGCGATCCTAGCCTGACAGTGGAACTATGATGATGCGTTAATCTATTCGGCAAAGAGCAGATTTCGCGTGTTCGGCTATGCCTATACAGATAGATAAGAGTTCGTCATCATGAGCAGTAGAATCAGATGGCGGAAAATCAAGCATTAAAATGGATGTCCCTGATGATGCACAGTATGATTTCATCCGGCTGATCTTGTATCTTATCCAGCAGCAGCACTTTTCAGCAGCAGGAGCATATATTTTATCGGTATGCTCCTGTGGCACGGAAAGATTCACTTTCAGCTTTGAAGTTGCATCGATAGTAATCTACAGAACGTGGGCTGAATTCTTTCCTCCTTTTCCCCAGACTTTGTGACCTTTTTTGTTTTTCGGCGATTCTTGATGGAAACGCGGCTGACAAAATTTGAATCACTATCACAAGTGCCAAACACGGCTGCAGCTGATAGGAGGATTACTTCCCAAGACCCAAAAAACCTAAAGTTTATTGTTGTTTTATCTTCACTCGACTTGTGAACCGTATCGTAAAACTGACCAATAGCGTGCTTCTTTGTTCAGGCAAAAAAACAGGTTTCTAGTCCGTTTTCAGTTGCATGACTGAAAGGCGAAAAGGGATTCGCTCGAGATTGGTTGATTATGGCAACAAAATGGAGCTGTATTGACACGGGGACGAAAGCCGTGTGTCGTGTGGTACTTTTAACGAGATGCATGATAGAATTCCTCGATGAGCAAGGCGCTCATGCACAAGCATGGATATGGGTAAGCGAACTACAAGGTCATGGTTGATTTCGTAGCAAACTACCGTATTTCTCTGAAGCCTTTAGTAGCTAAATCAGTGGTGCGGTATCTTTCATATTGTTTCTTTGCTTTGTGGATTATAAGGTTCTTATCAGATTGAATTAAGTTGAATTATGGTGCAACCACTACTTATGCTGCTCCCTTTTTTTGTTGCCTTGGAGAGATTTGTTTTCGTGGATAGAGCGCATATGAAATCCCCAGCATTGAAGAATCACACGATGATTTGCATATCCTTTTGCCTAGATTGACCACCAACCCACCCTTTCTTTCTAATAAACTCCGATAATAGGCCTAGGGGAATGTAGCCTTTAAGCTTATTCGCTGCTTGGATGGCGTTATATGGTGAGACAATATTAGTAAATGGTACAAGAAATCACCGACAGTCGGGGGATATAGTACTTTGTACTTTGAAGGCAATCTCAAATTTGGTTTCTTCCTGTCAAACATTAGCCGTCAGCCATCATTCCTAGGAGAAGCGGCCTTGTGACCGCAGTACAGTTTTGATGGTGTTGTATGCATTGCATTAGATGGAAAGCCTTAGATCCTATAGTCCTTCCCCGGACGTTTCATCCATCAGCGACATTAAGGTTCTCCAGAGCGATCACTTGTTTGAAATGTGCTGGCTCGAAGAGTCGAGGAATGTGAGATACTTGTTACTTTCTACACATCATCTCACTCTGCCCAAGCAGAATTTGCCGTGAAAGTACCGTTATGGTGGCTCAGGAGGATCAATCCTAGAGAAGTTCGGGTTTTGATGTGTATTGAGAGCCATTATCGCCTCCATTATATGGTGGGATGTATAACCTAGAGTCCTCGGACACGTACGAGTGGGTCGTCTTCACATCGATATCGCTGCAAACCCCAAATACCCATGAAATGAAGATGATTGATGCCTGGTGAATGTTGGAAGCATGCATTCCACTGCAGCTGCAGCTGCAGTATCGGCTACTAGTTGCTTAGTAGTTTTCGTTGCTCTAATCCATGAAAAGTACTTAGTATATATATCGACTTCGCATTCTGATTTTTTGTGGTACAGTACTATCTAATTTTGCTTGAAAGATACATTCAGAAAATACGCTTGAAAGAACCCATCGCATTTGTGTTCGTGTAGCGCGTAACATGCTACAAGACATCGTGATTCAGATTATTGGCAGATCAATTCGCCCGCGGGATTTCAAGAGCAGGTGCGGACGTCTTACACCATATTCGTAGCAGCTGGTTGTGTGCGTGGAGGTGAACAAACTTTACGTACAGCACTGTCGAGCTCCACAGATACATTTCGCGCAACATGATAATGGTGTTTTTGTAAGTCACACAATATCACAACATGATATTGATATCTGATATCGCTGAGAAGTCTGTCGATCGCATGCATGTCGATTGGATGATACTCTTTGACAAAAGATATATAGCGTCTCAACAATACGGGCGGCATACTTTGGTTGATGCAAACGGTTTTGCGCTCGTTGTAACACTTATCTCTATTGAAACCAATTGAAGCATTACATTATCTCTGAGCTCGTCTGTTCACTTTACATGAAGTGAACGTCATAGATCCATATATAATGTCATATTAAATTGCTGAATGTATATAAACATTGACATAACACAAACATCATCTGCGTACAGAGTAGGACCATAATGTGGGCGCTGCGATGGTAGTCTCTGGAGATCTATTGAAGAGATATCAGACATAGGGAGCTCCCTCTACAAGCCTATGACACGTATGATACGAGCGGAATATCGTGAACTCAATGACAGCTAAATGGGGGCTCCATGAATCATCAAAACAACAACATCGACTTATAGCTAGGTGTGTATACCTTGAGCCAAAGAACAGGCAAGAGAATTACGTTAAAGTGCAATATATAAGAATTGCTTTCAATGTATGATGCCGTATCTGCGCTATGGCTATTACTGGGAGCAGTTCCAGAAGGGAGCAAACATCCCTACATTACGATATGAGAGGCAAGTTCTGTCATATATTGTCAAACCGACTAGATATAAATTGGACTCTGTACCATATAGAGACAAGATATGAGGCCATCCTTAGCATCTCCTGCAAACACCTGAAGTCTTCAAATATTTACCCTATTCTAACGTCGGGCTTGTTATGGGTCGTAATCGTTTGCGCATGGTGATGCTTTGAAGTGTTGTGATTGATGGTGTCTGTCGAAATCGAATGCTGTAGTGTAAGGACATGCAACTGTCATTCCACAATATTTGCGATCTCAAACAATTCAGCAGGCATAAGAAAAAGAATAACAACCAACCATCCCTGATCATCAACCAGGCACAACACATTCCAAATCTCTTTCATATTCACGAACAAGCTTAAAGCCATGATATGGACATGATCCATGACAAGTGAGGCTCAGGCTGTCCAGGAAATGAAATGACTGCGCGTTGTTCATACAGACCAGCCATCTTGCCAGCTATTTGTTTTCTCGTTTGACAGCCACGAAGCTTTGCAGAACTATCATCGAGGCCAACTTCGAGACCTGCCTGTTCAGTCAAGTCCAACCGCTGTACGATTTGCTGTCAAAGATTTAAGAGGACGAGATTACGAGACCTTTATTGCGAATTCAGTTTTGCGCAAATAATCATAACAAATGTCCCATTCTTGACATGGTGGCGTTCGCCTTGCGGAACACGCTTAATGACAGGAAGGAACAACACATCAGGAACAGGTAAAGAGGAGCTCTCATCAACAAGATTATCGTTTCTCTAACTTGAAAAGGCATGACCACGCTAAAGCGTATAGCACTTTGGACGAAAAGACGAATTTACATTCTGGCGTTCTAAAGGAAAAAAAAAACACCTAGTGTCCAACAAAATTGGATTGTTCCTGAACATTCTGGCGAGATATGATTCCAACACGCCGGAGGAATACGAGGCCGTCAAACAGAAGACAAACGATTTGTGTGCTTACGTCTTGGCCCATGCGTAACTGTTCATACCGCACACGGAGAATGGACGCTATTGAAGGTGTGTGTTTGATAATTGTGCGTCCATATGCAACCAATGTACAGCACAAACATGTCTATCTTATGGTTTTTGAAAAGTTGATGTCTTGTACCGGAAACGGCTGCAGATAGGCAAATTAGTTTACCAAGTTTCGACTGCCAGGAACACACACAAAAATCCTACCATGTCTTTTAGCCTCGTGCTAGCATCGTCCCGTAACGCGCCGTGCTCATGCATTTTATGGCACTTTGAATCGCTGGTAAGGTCGCCGCCATCAAGCAGAGATGCACTAGCAATCTTCAAATGGAGATTGAACCAGAGATGGCTGTGGTCTTTAGATGCGAAATATTTACATTCGAACAGCATCCACATCGCTGTCAATCTCGCACTGTTGATTACCTGCTGTATGCATTGCACGAGGCACAATAGGATCCTATGTCGACAAAATTTCGCTGCGAGTGACAGAAGTATGTGGTACAAAGTTCTAGAACAACATATTTGTTGTACTCTTGAAAAACAACTTCACAAATGATGTTGAATATTGATGCAATTGAATGAGTTTAGAGATGGTCAAAACGTGGGAATGACCTCGCCGTCTATTCTTCATGTCAGGCTATTACACTGCTGTTTGCCTTGAAAAGGAAGACAAAACTTAAAAACGATTCATACGGTTGAAGTATTAAGTCTCCAAGATCCACGCTTCGTTGATGGCGATGAGACATGGTATATAACGAACCACTGAGACAAAAGCCGCGAACCATTCACCATCTATTGTTGAAGTGCTACTTGGAGATTGGAATCTAGAGCACTCTACTGGAAAGAATCCCACAAAATCGTTTATGTAATATTTTACGAATTTGAATGATTCTGGAAATGGATGGATTGTTCTGCGACTAAGCCCTTTTCATCCTTCACAACAATGCTAGCGGTTTGGAGAAGCCATCAATCTAGTTTAAGCGTAATGAGATGGTATTCGAGAGATGATCGTCGTTTGCAATAACATAATCATCGTGTGTTGGAGATGTTGTACTTGAAAGTACGCCTACAAGGTAAAGTTTAGATGATGGCGTCGAGATGGAGCTGACGGATCATGAAAATCCAGCATAGCTTTGACCACTGATGTGTCACACAACGTTGTGCTAAAGCATACCTATGCAAGAGGAAGACTACCGAAGAGGATCTTGTTTCAACGAGCAACATGGTCATGGAACTGGAATGGGAGAAGAGCATGATACATCATGTAGATGCAGTTTCATCAATCGTCTCACAAATGTGTGGCTCAAATGGCGGGGAATAAATGTTGATTTAGAATGCTCTGGTTCAAACTGAGAAATTAACGGTAAATTGATCGACAATACGACAGCCAATCATTTAATTGCTCAATGATTGCTAATTTGAATGAATAGAGGTGCATTTTTAGGGATGAATTCTCGTGATGATGTTGGATCAGGGAGATTGCATCATGCATTGCTCATCCCGTGGGTTAAAAGAAAGGGTCTATGAATAAGCGAAGCCTTCCAGGCCATGGTTCATGGGCAAAGAAAAACACCAAGCATTGAGAGTTTCGGAGGTTGTTAGGACAGAGTGTTATCTTGATGAGTAGGTATGAGGGAGATTGAATTATTTATGACGAACATATGATTGATGAGACGCCGAGATATTTCAAGGGTCCTTCTTGTCCAGACAGCGTTTGGTAAACATTGATCTTTAATTTAGGGAAAGGCCGAAGTGGTCCACGCAGTGAGGGAAGGATGTTACACTGATACCATTAAAACGGCCATCTATGTGTTACGAGGACCAACTACAGAGTGACTCTGTATCATCATGAACAGTTGCAGCGATGCATC
>Ga0160427_10001511_pt1 | contig 14224 bp, 13 predicted proteins | sample SolpanmetagenomL_FD_108194 | JGI IMG/M metagenome (GOLD analysis project Ga0160427, IMG submission 108194) | Solar panel surface microbial communities from Lawrence Berkeley National Laboratory, California, USA - L | ecosystem: Engineered > Built environment > Solar panel > Unclassified ...
CCTGCCCAGCGAGGTCGAGGCCGTCGCCCTCGCCGGGACCGCCGACCTCGGACGCGCGGCGCAGCGCTTCCTGGCCGCGGGCCCGGACGTCGTCGTCGTCAAGACCGCGGAGCGGGGCTGCCTGGTCGCCACCGCGTCGGGCACGCACCTCGTGGCCACCGAGGCCGTCGAGCCCGTCGACTCCACCGGGGCCGGTGACGCCTTCTGCGGGGGTTTCGCCGCCGCCTTCGTCGCCGGCGCCGACCCGGTCGAGGCCGCCCGCGCGGGCGCCGCCGCGGCCCGGGTCGCGATCGGCGGGTTCGGGGTGGCCGGCCTGCTGGCCGACCTCGGCGTCGACGTCTCGGGGAGCCTGCTGTGACGCACCTGCGGGTCCTGAACCCGAACACCAGCGCCGCCATGACGCAAGCCGTCCTCGCGGCCGCGACCGCGGTCGTGCGCCCGGCCACGACCGTCTCCGCGTCGCGCTCCCGCCGCGCCCCCGCCACCGTGGAGACCCACGTCGACGAGGTGTTCGGCGCCGCCGGGGTCCTCGAGCAGGTCGAGGCGGGCGAGCGCGACGGCGTCGACGGCTACGTCGTCGCCTGCTTCGGCGACACCGGCCTGCCCGCCGCCCGCGAGCTCGCCCGCGGCCCCGTCGTCGGCATGACCGAGGCGGCCCTGCAGGCCGCGGCGCTGCTCGCGCACCGCTTCAGCGTCATCACCATGCCGCCGCGCACGATCGCCATGACCGACCGCGTGGTGCGGGAGCTGGGCCTGGAGCACCGCTGCACCGTGCGGGCCGTCGACGTCGCGGTCGCGGAGATCGAGACGGGCGCCGGCCCGGCCTTCGACGCCTTCGCCGCCGCGGCCCGCGCGACCCTCGCCGCGGACGGGGCCGAGGCCGTCGTGCTCGGCTGCGCCGGCCTCACCGACCTCGTGGTGGCCCTGCGCGAGGCGCTCGGCGTCCCCGTCGTGGACGGGGTGGCCGCGGCCACGACGGCGCTGGAGGGCCTGCTGGCGCAGGGCCTCTCGACCTCGCGGGCGAGCACCTGGGCGCTGCCGGCCGGCAGCCCCGCCACGACGGAGGTGTGGGGATGAGCGTCCTGTTCACCGACGTCCTCGTGTGGGCACCCGCCGAGGCCGCGGGCATGGTCGGCCCCACCGACGTCCTCGTCACCGGCGACGCGGTCACCGCCGTCGGGGACGGCGCGCGCGCCCTCGCCCCCGCGGACGTGCGCACGGTCGACGGCGCGGGACACCACGTCCTGCTGCCCGGTCTCGTCAACGCGCACTTCCACTCCCCCGCCAACCACCTCAAGGGCGCGTTCCGCAGCCGGCCGCTCGAGACGTTCATGCTCTACGAGTCCCCCGCCGACCCCGCGCTGACGCCGACCCCGCGCGAGGCGTACCTGCGCACCGCCCTCGGCGCGCTGGAGATGCTGCGGACCGGGACGACGAGCGTGCAGGACGACGCGTTCCTCATGCCGACGCCGGACCCCGAGGTCGTGGACGCGGTCATGCAGGCCTACGCGGACACCGGGATCCGCGCGTGCGTCGCGCTGGACCAGCCCGAGCTCCCCGACGCCGACAAGCTGCCGTTCCTCGCCGACGCCGACGGGGAGTTCCGCGCGGCCCTGCACGCGCCCGCACCCGCCGCGGCCCCGGAGCTGCTCGCCGCCTACGAGCACCTGATCGGCCGCTGGCACGGCAGCCACGGCGGGCGGCTCAGCGCCGCGGTGTCGATCTCGGCGCCGCAGCGGGTCAGCCCGGAGTACTTCGCCGCCCTGGACGACCTCAGCCGCCGCCACGACCTCCCGCTGTTCGCGCACGTCCTGGAGACCCGCGTGCAGCGCGCCCTGTCGGTGCCCGGCACGGGGCAGGACCGCTTCGCCGGGCGCAGCCTGGTCCGCTACGTCGCCGACCTCGGCCTGCTCAGCGAGCGCGTCAACGTCATCCACGCCGTGTGGGTCGACGAGGACGACCTCGACCTCATCGCCGCCGCGGGCGCGGTCGTCGTGCACAACCCGGTGAGCAACCTGCGCCTGGGCAGCGGGGTCATGCCGTTCCGGGCGGTGCGGGAGCGGGGCATCCCCGTCGCGCTCGGCGTGGACGAGGCCATCTGCGACGACACCGTGAACACGTGGGGCGTCGTCAAGGCGGCCGGGCTGGTGCACAACGTGTCCGGCCTCGACGCCGAGCAGTGGCCGACCGCCACCGAGGTGCTCGAGGCCCTCTGGGAGGGCGGGGCCGCCGCGATGCGCCGGACCGGGCAGATCGGCCGGGTCGCCGTCGGCGCCCAGGCCGATCTCGTGCTGCTCGACCTGCACGCCCCCGCGTTCACGCCCTTCAACGACCTGCGCGGCCAGCTCGTGTACTGCGAGAACGGCGGCAGCGTCCGCCTGACCCTCGTCGCGGGACGCGTCGTGGCCGAGGCCGGCCGCGTCGTGAGCGTCGACGAGCAGGCTCTGCTGGCGGAGGCGCGCGAGCTGCACGCCGCCCGCCTCCCCGCGCTGCGCCGCACGTGGACCGCGGCCGACGCGCTCCTGCCGGCCTACGACGCCGTCGTGCGCCGGGCCGCCCGCACCGACGTCGGCATGAACAGGTGGATCGGATGACGCACGTGGACGAGACCGGCACCACCACCCCCGCGACGACCGCGGACGTCCGCACCCGCCCGCCCGGGCACGACGTGTGGGGCTACCGCCCCATCACGGCCCCCGGCGGCCCCGCGTGGCCGGGCGGGCGGCGCCTGGCCGTGTACGTCGCCGTCGGCCTGGAGGAGTACCGGTTCGGGGCCGGTCGCACCGAGGACATCGTCCCCGACGTCAGCGCCCCCGACCTCGTGAACACGTCCTGGCGCGACTACGGCAACCGGGTCGGCGCGTTCCGGCTGCTGGAGCGCCTGGACCGGGCGGGCATCCCGCCGACGGTCCTGCTGAACACCGCCCTCTACGACAGCGCCCCGGAACTCGTGGCGACCGCGCGACGCCTCGGCGCGGAGTTCGTCGGGCACGGGATCTCGAACTCCGACTCCCTCGCCGGGATGACGCCGGCCGCCGAGGCCGAGTACGTGGCGAGCGTGGCCGCGCGCATCGCCGCCGAGGAGGGCACCGCCCCCGGCGGGTGGTCGAGCCCCTGGCTCACGCACACGCCCTCCACCCTGGACAGCCTCGTCGCCGCGGGCTACCGCTACCTGCTCGACCTGCGCCTGGACGACCGGCCCGTGCCGATCCCCACGGCCGCCGGGAGCCTGCTCGCCCTGCCGTACGCGCTCGAGGTCAACGACAGCACCACCGTCGTGGGCCGCGGCGCCTCGGCCGGGGAGTTCGCGGACATGGTCGTCGACGAGTTCGACGAGCTGCTGGAGCGCTCGGAGGAGCAGCCGCTCGTCATGAGCGTCGTCGTGCACTCGTTCATCTCCGGCGCGCCGTTCCGCCTGCGCGCGCTGGACCGCGCCCTGCGCCACCTCACCGCCTCCCGCGACCGCGTCTGGTTCACCCAGCCCCGCCAGATCGCCGCGCACCTGCAGCAGGTCGGCGGAGGCGCTGCGGGGCAGCGCGTCGACGCACCGGGGGTGGGCGCGTGAGCACCCCGGCGACCGTCCCCGCCGCGACCGTGCGCGACCTGCACGTCTCCCTCGAGCGCGACGGCGTGCGCTCGGAGGTGCTGCGCGGCGTCGACCTCGACATCGCCCGCGGCGAGATCGTCGGCCTCGTCGGGGAGTCCGGCTCGGGCAAGAGCATGCTGGCCCTCAGCGTCCTGGGCCTGCTGCCCGAGGCCGCCCGCCCGCACGTCAGCGGGACCGTCCGCGTCCTGGACACCGACATGGCGCACGGGCCGGAACCCGAGCGCCGCGCCGCCCGCCGCACCGCGCTCGGCGCGGTGTTCCAGGACCCGATGACGTCGCTGAACCCGACCATGCGCGTCGGGCGGCAGATCACCGAGGCGGGCCGCGACCGCGAGGGCGCCATCGCCCTCCTCGGCGCCATGGGGGTCCCCGACCCGCAGCTGCGGTTCCAGGTCTACCCCCACGAGCTCTCCGGCGGACTGCGCCAGCGGGTCATGGCCGCGATCGCCATCGCCGGGCGCCCCGCGCTGGTCGTGGCGGACGAGCCGACGACCGCGCTGGACGTCACGGTGCAGGCGCAGCTGCTGGACCTGCTGCGGGAGCTGCGCGACGACCTCGGCTGCAGCGTCCTGCTCATCACCCACGACCTCGGCGTGGCCGCGCAGATCGCCGACCGCATCGCCGTCATGTACGCCGGCCGCCTCGCGGAGCTCGGGCCCACCGCCGCGGTCCTCGCCGAGCCCGCCCACCCCTACACCGCGGGGCTGCTGCGCTCCCGGCTCTCGCTGACCCTGGACCGCAGCCGCCGGCTGCCGACGCTGGCCCGGGACGCGCTCGGCGCCGACGAGCGGCTCACCGGCTGCCCCTACCGCGGCCGGTGCCCGCTCGCGGTGGACCGCTGCGCGCACGAGACCCCCGCGCTGCGCGCCTCCCGGCCCTCCCCCGGCCACGAGGCGGCCTGCTGGTTCCCCGCGGCCACGGTGCGCTCGCGCGTGCTCGAGGCCGTCGCCCCCGACCCCGCCCCCGAGCGGGCGCCGGTTGCGGCGGCGAGCCTGCCGGGCAACGCCCCGGCCGTCGTCGTCGACGACCTCGTCTGCACCTTCACGACCGGCCACGGACGACGGCGCCGCAGCGTGGAGGCGGTGCGGGGCATCAGCTTCAGCGTCGCCGCGGGTGAGGCGCTGGCCGTCGTCGGCGAGAGCGGGTCGGGCAAGTCCACCGTCCTGCGCGCGATCGCCGGCCTCGTCCCCGTCCGCTCCGGGCGCGTCGTCCTGGCCGAGGGCGGAGCCCAGATGGTGTTCCAGGACGCCGGCTCCTCGCTCACGCCGTGGCTCAGCGTCGGGGAGACCCTGCGCGAGCGCCTGGCCCCCGCCCGCCTGGGCCGCGCGGAGGCGGACCGCCGCGTCGCCGAGGCCCTGGCCGGCACCGGGCTGCCCGCCTCGGTCGCCCGGCTGCGCCCCGCGGACCTCTCCGGCGGCCAGCGCCAGCGGGTCGCGCTGGCGCGGGCGACCATCGTGCGCCCCGCGGTCCTGCTCTGCGACGAGCCGACCAGCGCGCTGGACGCCTCCCTCGCGGCCACGACCCTCAACCTCATCCGGGACATGCGCCAGGAGCTCGCCATGACCGTCCTGTTCGTCACCCACGACCTCGCCGTCGCCCGGCTCATGGGCGACCGGATCGCCGTGGTCGAGCGCGGCCGCGTCGTCGAGATCGGCGACGCGGAGGCCGTCATCGCCACCCCCGAGCAGGCCTACACCCGGGCGCTCGTCGCCGCGGTGCCCGAGATCGGGGCGACCCGGTGAGCACGGTCGTCGTCCCCCGGCGCGGCACCGTCCCCGTCCTGACGGGCCGCGGCCGCAGCGGGCGCGCGCTCGCCCGGGTCCTCGTCGGCGCGCTCGCCGCGCTGACCCTCCTCGCGCTCCTGGCGCGCGTCCTGGCCCCGGACGACCCGGTGCAGCCCGTCGCCGCCCCGCAGCTGCCGCTCGGCTCGGCCGGGCACCTGCTCGGCACCGACTCGATCGGGCGGGACATCCTCTCCCGCACCCTCTTCGGCCTGCAGACCTCCTGGTTCTCCGCCCTCGCCGTCGTCGCGGTGGGTCTCCTCGTCGGCGGGGTCGTCGGGGTCGCCGCCGGCGTCGCGGGCGGCTGGGCCGACAGCGTCCTCATGCGCGTCACCGACCTGTTCCTCGCCCTGCCCTCCACGCTGGTCGCCATCGCGCTCGTCGCCGCCCTCGGGCCCGGCCTGACGCACACGCTGCTCGGCATGTCGGTGGTCTGGTGGCCCTACTACGCCCGGCTGATCCGCTCGGAGGTCCGCGCGCTGGTGACCCGGCCGCACGTCGAGGCGGCCCGCCTCGCCGGGGTCGGGCGGGTGCGGCTGGTCCTGCGCCACGTGCTGCCCGGGGCCGTGCCCACCGCCGTCGTCACCGCCAGCCTCGACATCGGCAACGTCGTGCTGCTGCTGGCCGGGTTGTCCTTCCTCGGGCTGGGGCAGCCGTCGCCGGCCGCGGAGCTGGGGGCCGACACGGCCGCGAACACCCAGCTGCTGCTCAGCGCCTGGTGGGTCCCCGTGGTGCCCGGCGTCGCCGTGCTCCTGCTAAGCCTCGTCGCGAACCTCGCGGGCGACGGCATCCGCACCCTGCTCAGAACCCGGAGGTGAACCCCGTGCTGCGCTTCCTCCTGCGAAGGGCCGGCTCGCTGGTCGCCGTGCTGCTCGTCCTCAGCGCGGTCGTCTTCGCCCTGCAGCAGATCTCCCCCGGCGACCCGGCGCGGGCGGCGCTCGGCGCCAACGCCTCGCGGCAGGCGGTGGACGCCGAGCGCGCCCGGCTGGGCCTGGACGACCCCCTGCCCGTGCAGTTCCTGCGGTTCCTGACCCGCGCCGCGCACGGCGACTTCGGCACCTCCTACCGGACCCACCGGCCCGTGGCCACCGACCTGGCCTCGGCCGTCCCCGCCACCCTGGAACTCGTCCTCGCGGCGTTCGTCGTGGCCCTGCTGCTCGCCACGCTGTTCGCGGCGTCGGCGGCGCTGCGCTGGCCCGGCACCGGGGTCCTGCGCGGCGTGCTGCTGCTGGGCGCGACGGCCCCGCCGTTCCTGCTCGCGCTCACCGGCGTCATCGTGTTCTACGCCCGCCTCGACTGGCTGCCCGGCTCCGGGCGCGGCGACGGCGGGGTGGGTTCGGAGCTCGCCCACCTCGTGCTGCCGGCGACCGTGCTGGCGATCGCCCCGGCCCTGGCCATCGGCCGGATCCTGCGCTCGGGGCTGGAGACCACCCTGGCCGCCGACCACGTGCGGACCGCGCGCTCGAAGGGTCTGAGCGAGGCCACCGTCCTGGCCCGCCACGTCGTCCGCAACTCCCTCGGGCCCGCGCTGTCGATGGCGGGCCTGCAGCTGGGGTTCACCTTCGCCGGCACGGTCGTCGTGGAGCAGGTCTTCAGCTGGCCCGGTCTCGGCAACTACCTGGCCAACAGCATCCCCACCTCGGACTACCCGGCGATCGCCGCCGTGACCCTGGTCCTCGGCGCGGTCTACGTCGTCGTCAACACCGTCGCCGACGTCCTGCAGACCGCCGCGGACCCCCGGCTGGCCTGAGCGCCCACCCGGACCCCCTTCACCCCACTCCCGCACCCACCCCCGCCCCACCACCCCGCCCCACCACCCCGAGGAGTTCCCGTGAGGCTCAGCACCCTCGGCCGGCGCGCGCGCACCGCGCTCGTCGTCGCCGCGACCCTGCCCCTGCTCGCCCTGACCGCCTGCTCGGGAGGGGGCGACGACAGCGGAGGGGCGGCGAAGGCCCCCACCGACGGCACGCTGACCGTCGGGCTGCTCGGCGACATCGGCCAGCCGCCGGACCCGGACGTGTACTACGCCAACAACGGTCTGGCCATCGTGCTGAACACCTACGAGGGCCTCGTGCAGTACCGGAACGACACCGACTCCGTCGAGATCGCGCCCCGCCTCGCCACGGCGTGGGAGGTCAGCCCCGACAAGTCCGTCTACACGTTCCACCTGCGCCAGGGCGTGACGTTCCACGACGGGACGCCGTTCACGTCGGCGGCCGTCAAGGTCGCCTTCGACCGGCGGATCGCGGTGAAGGGTGGCGCCGCGTACATGGTGGAGGGGGTGAAGGACGTCGCCACCCCCGACGACCTGACCGCGGTCGTCACGCTCGACGCGCCGAACTCCGCGTTCCTCGACTACCTCGCCTCGCCCTTCGGGCCCAAGATGGAGTCGCCGACCGCGCTGCAGCAGCAGGCCGGGTCCGACCAGGCCCAGACCTACCTGCAGACCCACGACATCGGCACCGGGCCCTACCAGATCAGCGCCGCGCAGCCGGGCACCTCGTGGACGCTGAAGCGCTACGACGGCTACTGGGGCAGCAAGTCCCCGTTCACGACGGTGGACCTGCCGATCTACTCCGACGTCTCCGCGCTGCAGCTCGCGTTCGACCGGGGCGACGTCTCGGCCGTCGTGGCCGCGCTGCCGTCGTCGAGCCTGAAGACGTACGAGGGCAAGGACGACGTCGCCAGCTACCTGCTGCCGACCCTGCAGTCCGCGCTCGTCACGCTGAACCCGTCGAAGCCGTTCTTCGCCGACCGCGAGGCCCGCCTCGCGTTCCTCAAGGGCATCGACCAGAAGTCCCTCGTCTCGCAGGTGCTGGGCAGCCGCTCCGAACCCGCCACCACGCTGTACGCCAAGGGGATGCTGGCCGGCGGCGGGGACGAGCAGAAGACGACCTACGACCCGGCCGCCCTCGAGGCCTACGCCAAGACCCTGCCCGCGGGCACGGGCATGACCATCGGCTACGCCGCGGGGAACACCAACGCCCAGCAGATGGCGAACATCCAGGCCGCGAAGCTGCAGGCGCTGGGGATCAAGGCGACCGCCGCGTCGTTCCCGACCGCGCAGGTGTTCGGGTGGATCAACGACCCGGCGTCGGGGCCCGACGCGTTCTTCGACGGCAACAACGGCCCCGACGGCGGTTCGCCCTACATGTGGGGCCACGTGTTCTGGGACAAGTCCGGCGGCATCAACTACTTCGGGTGCGACGTCCCCGCCGTGGACGCGGCCCTCGACCAGGCCGTCGCGACCGGCGACGACGCCCTCTACGCCTCCGCCGCCCAGCAGTACGCCGACACCGGCTGCTACTACAACCTCTCCTACAACAAGGACTGGGTCCTGGCGCAGAAGTGGCTCGGCGGCGTCGAGGCCGCCCACAACATCGGGGCCAACGAGCTCGACTTCAGCAAGCTGACGATCGCGGGGTGAACCCCCGCCCGCCGGTGCCGCGTGCGCACCGGCGAAGGTGGCGGCGGCCCGGGGACCCCCGCCCCGGGCCGCCGCGCCCGACCGCCGCCCCGCAGAGACGAGGACCCATGACCCCCCGACCGGCAGCCGCGGCCGAGGACGCGCCCTCGCTGTCCCGCCAGATCCACGCACGCATCCGCGAGTCCATCGTCCGCGGCACCTACCCGCAGGGCCACCGCCTCGCCGAGGTGCGCCTGGCCGAGGAGCTCGGCGTCTCCCGCGTCCCGCTGCGCGAGGCCGTGCCCCTGCTGGAGGTCGAGGGCTTCGTCGAGACCTCCCCGCGGCGCGGGGCCGTCGTCACCACCTGGACGGCGGCGCTCGTCGACGACCTGTTCGACCTGCGCGAGGTCCTCGAGGTCGGGGCGGCGGGCCGCGCCGCCCGGGCCGTCGCCGCGGGGGCGTCCGCCGCCGACCTGGAGCGGGCGCTGGCGGACTCCCACCTCGTCGTGCGCGGACGCGACCCCTACCGCATCGCCGAGGCGAGCACGCGCTTCCACGAGGCGATCGTCACGCTGACCGGGAACCCCCTCATGCGCGGGGCGATGCGGTCGGTGTCGGGTCGCGTGCAGTGGCTCTTCTACCTGACCTCGGAGCTCGACGTGGACGACGCCCTGCACGACCACGTCGAGCTCGCGGGCGCCGTCGCGGCCGGCAAGGAGCGGATGGCCGAGGCGCTGGCCTTCGCCCACATCGAGCGCGACCGAGCCCCGTCGCTGGCCGCCCTGGCGTCCCGCCTCCCCGCCGGGCTGCCCTGACGCCGTGAGCCGCGTCAGCGCAGCCGGGCCGCGATGCGGGACGTCACGCCCGCCGGGCGGGGCGGTGCCGCCCGCCCCGGCCGTCGAGGAGCGCCCCGACCGCCGTGGCCGCGGCGGCCGGCAGCGCACGGCACACCCGGTGGCCCGCCTCCCAGCGCGCCCGCGCCTCGCGCCACCCCGGCGCCGGCGGGTCCTCGGCCCGTCAGCGCCGCAGGTCCGCGTCGACGGCCTCGTCGACGCGCAGGGTGACCACGACCACGACCGCGCTCGCCACGCCGGCGGCCGCGGCCCGGCACGCGGCGACGGCCGGGCGCCCCGCGCGCAGGGACACCGCGGCGGGTCGACGACGACGAGCGGCGTGGTGGTGGCGGGCGTGCTGAGGTGGGCGAGCTCCAGCCCGCGGGCGGCACGAGGCACCCCGCGCGTGTCGTCCCGTCCCCCGACCCTGTCGAGGACGGGGCTGCGCTCAGCCCGCGGGGGTGAGGACCAGCAGCGGCTTCGCGCCGCGCGCGGTGTCGCCGAGCAGGCCGACGAACGTCCCGTCCGGCGCGAAGGCCGCCACGGGTCCCTCGTGGCCGGTGGGCTCGAGGAAGCGACCGCGCGAGACCCCCGCCGCCTGCTCCTCGTCGAGGTCGCGACAGGGGAACAGGCTGCGCGCCACGTCGGCCAGCGGCAGCACGTCCGGCGCCTCGGCGAGCTGCTCCAGCGTGCGGGCCTGCGCCAGCGTGAAGGGCCCGGACCGCGTGCGGCGCAGCGCGGTGAGGTGGCCGCCGACGCCGAGGGCGGCGCCGAGGTCGCGGGCCAGCGCGCGCACGTAGGTGCCGCTGGAGACCTCGACCGCGACGTCGAGGTCGAGGAACGGCGCGGCCCCGCGGCGCGCGAGCACGTCGAAGCGCGACACCGTCGCGGGACGGGCGGGGAGGTCCACCTCCTCGCCGCCGCGCACGCGGGCGTAGGAGCGCCGTCCGTCGACCTTGATGGCGCTGATCGAGCTGGGGACCTGGGCGATGTCCCCGGTCAGCGCGGCGACCGCGGCGTCGAGGGCGACGGGGTCGGTGCCCGTGGCGTCCACGGGGTCGCCGAGCGGCTCGCCGGCCGCGTCGTCCGTCACGGTGGCCTGCCCGAGCCGGATCGTCGCGGTGTAGGCCTTGTCGTGGGCCACGAGGTGGGTGAGGAAGCGGGTGCCGCGGTTCGCGCCCAGCACGAGCACCCCCGTGGCCGCGGGGTCCAGCGTGCCCGCGTGCCCGACGCGGCGGGTGTCCAGCAGCTTGCGACAGCGGCTCACGACGTCGTGGCTGCTGAGGCCGGCCGGCTTGTCGACGACGACGATCCCGTCCTCGCTCACGCGCCCTCCCCCTCGTCCCCGTCCGCGTCCAGCAGCGCGCCGCCGCTGGCCGTCGCGGTGAGCTGCGCCAAGCCGGCGTGCTCGGAGAGGTGGTCGCGGGCGTCGACGGCCATCAGCACGTTGAGCAGCATGCCCTGCGCGACGAAGTCCGCGGCGGGGCCGTCCTCGCCGAGACGCTCGCGGACGATGGCGAACACCTCACCCAGGCAGGCGCGGGCGCGGCGGCCGACGGCCGGGTCGCCCGAGGTGAAGGAGTGCATGAGGACCATGAGGTTGCGGCGGTCGTGCATGAGCTCGAGGTAGGCCTCGCCCAGGCACTCCTGCGGGTCCCCCTCGGTCGGGGCGTCGCGGAAGGTCGCCACGATCCGCTCGGCGCAGCGCTCGGCCACGGCCTCCAGCAGCGCCTGCTTGCCGCCGAAGGTGCGCACGACGTACGGCTGGCTGACGTGGGCGGCGGAGGCGACGGCGTCGGTCGTCGTGCCGGCGAAGCCGCTGACCGCCACGACGTCGCTGGCGGCGTCGACGATCTGCTCCCAGCGGTCCTCGCGGGACATCCGCCGCTCGGCGGCGGGACTCGTCGGCGCACTCACGGTTGACAAGGTATCAGTGGATGCCTAGCGTCGGGGTAATCATCCGATGCCAACCACAGGAGGACATGGTGAGCGTCCCCTCCCCCCGCTCGCACCGGCAGACCCGGCGGGTGCCCACCGCGGTCGCCGTCGTGGCGGCGTCGCTGCCTGTCTTCATGGCCACGCTCGACAACCTCGTCGTCACCGGTGCGCTGCCCGTCCTGCACACCGACCTCGGCGCCTCGCTCGGCCAGCTGCAGTGGGTCGTCAACGCCTTCACCCTCTCCTTCGCCTCGCTCATGCTCGTCGCGGCGGCCGCCGGCGACCGGTGGGGGCGGCGTCGCGTGTTCCTCGCCGGCCTGGCGGTCTTCACGCTCGCCTCCGTCGCCGCGGCCCTCGCCGGCAGCCCCGAGGTGCTCGTCGCCGCCCGGGCCGTCCAAGGCGCCGGCGCCGCGGCCATCACCCCGCTGTCCCTGGCCCTGGTCGCCGGGGCCGTCAGCCCCGAGCGCCGGTCCGCGGCCATCGGCGTCTGGGGCGGGGTCACCGGCCTCGGCGTCGCCCTCGGGCCCGTCATCGGCGGGGCCGTCATCGACGGCCTCAGCTGGCACTGGATCTTCTGGCTCAACGTGCCGGTCGCCCTGGTCGCCGTCCCGCTCGTCCTCTGGGCCCTGCCGGGGACCCGCGGGGCCCGCACCCGCCTCGACGTGGCGGGCGCCGTGCTCGGCGGCGCGTCGGTGTTCGGCGTCGTCTGGGCCGTCGTGCACGCCCAGGACGCGGGCTGGGGCTCGGCCCGGGTCCTCGTCCCGCTCGTCGCGGGTCTCGTGCTCCTCGCCGCCTTCCTGCAGCGCCAGCGCACGGCCGCCGCGCCGCTGCTGCCCCTGCGGCTGTTCCGCTCCCGCAGCTTCTCCGCGGCCAACGGGATGATGTTCCTGTTCACCCTCGGCGCGATGGGCTCGGTCTTCCTGCTCACCCAGTACCTGCAGGTGGCCCTGGGCTGCTCCCCGCTCGAGGCCGGGGTCCGCACCCTGCCGTGGACGGCGACCCCGATGCTGCTGGCCCCCGTGGCCGGGATCGTGGCCGGGCGCACCGGCCCGCGCCCCGTGCTGCTGGCCGGGCTGGCCTCGTCCGCGGCCGGGCTTGCGCTCATCGCCGCGAACACCCGCCCAGGCACGGCCTACCTCGACCTCGTGCCGGGCCTGCTGCTCGCGGGGATCGGGATGTCGCTGGTCTTCGCCCCCTCGGCCACGGCCGTCCTGGCCGACCTGGGCACCGCCGACCACGCGACCGCGAGCTCCACCAACAACACGCTGCGCGAGATCGGTGTCGCCCTCGGCGTCGTGCTGCTGACGCTGGTCTTCGAGCGCAACGGCGGCAGCCTCACCCCCGGCGGCTTCGTCGACGGCACCCCGGACGCCGTGTACGCGGGGGCGGGCGCCGTCGCGCTCGCGGGCCTCGTGGCCCTCGCCCTGCCGCGGCAGGGCAAGGCCACGGCCCCGGTGCCGGCGCCCGCCGCCGCGCCGGTGCCGGCGACCTCGGTCTGAGACCGGTCCGTCGTTCGAGGTCCGAGGTCGGGGCCGCCCGCGGCGGGCAGCAGGACGGGGGCGCAGCCGCGTGGCTGCGCCCCCGTCCTCGTGCTGGTCCAGGCCTCGCGCGGGACCGGACCCCCTGCCCGTCTCAGACGGCGCGCGGGGCGTCACCGGCGACGGCGGCGTCCTCGTCGTCCAGGTCCTCGTCGTCCAGGTCGTCGTCCTCGCCGAAGTCGTCCGCGAGGTCGACCGGCTTGCGGTACGGGTCGGCGTCGCCGGCCGGCTTCGCCCCCGCGGCCAGGGCCGCCACGCGGGCGTCCTGCTCGGCGGCCGCGCGCAGGAGGTCCTCGATCTGCTGGGACGTCTCGGGGATGTCGTCCGCGACGAAGGTGAGCGTCGGGGTGAGCCGGATGCCGGTGCGCTTGCCGACCTCGGCGCGCAGGACGCCCTTGGCGCTCTCCAGCGCCATCGCGGTGCCCTGCCGCTCCTCGTCCGTGCCGAGGACCGTGTAGTAGATCGTGGCGTGCTGCATGTCGCCGGTCACGCGGGCGTCGGTGACGGTGAGGAACCCCAGCCGGGGGTCCTTGATGCGCTTCTCCAGCGCCTCCGCCACGATCACCTTGATGCGGTCGGCGAGCTTGCGGGCTCGGGTGGGGTCCGCCACGGGACTCTCCTGTTCTGGCTTCGGTCAGTCGTCGTCGGAGGACAGCAGCTGCCGCCGCGCCGACAGGATCTGGAACTCCGGGTGCCCGGCGACGGCGCGCTCGCACCGGTCGAGCACGTCCGTGCAGCGGGCGGCGTCCGGGCCGACCACGGCCACGGCGACCTCCGCCCGGCGGTGCAGGTCCAGGTGCCCCGTCTCGGCGGCGGCCACGTCGAACGCGCGGCGCAGTTCCGCGACCAGCGGCCGGACGAGGCTGCGCTTGTCCTTGAGGGAGTGCACGTCGCCCAGCAGCAGGTCGACGGTGAGGGTGCCAGCGAACATCGTGGAGGGGGTGCGGCCTCCCCCGCGGCTCCGGCAGCCGTCCGCGGGTGCGGACGGCGCGGCCGGGGCGGGAGGGAGGTCCCGCCCCGGCCGTCGAACGTCAGGAGGTGGTGCGCGTCAGCCGCGCGACTTCTCCTGCATCTCGAACGTCTCGATGACGTCGTCGATCTGGATGTCGTTGTACGACCCC
>Ga0160427_10001512_pt1 | contig 14218 bp, 5 predicted proteins | sample SolpanmetagenomL_FD_108194 | JGI IMG/M metagenome (GOLD analysis project Ga0160427, IMG submission 108194) | Solar panel surface microbial communities from Lawrence Berkeley National Laboratory, California, USA - L | ecosystem: Engineered > Built environment > Solar panel > Unclassified ...
AGGGCGGCCTGGCGGCCGAGGGCCAGCAGGCGGGCGGCGCGCACGGCCAGCAGGGTGGTATCGGCGGCGTAGGCGCGGCGCAGGCGCTGGTAGTAGGCCGGGTCGAGGCCGATGAGGGGGCGGTGCAGGATGGTGCCGCTGTCGAGGCGCACCACGGGCGGGCGGGGGGCGGGCAGGGCTTGGCTACTCGCGCGGAGGGCGGGCAGGCAGGCGCAGAGCAGCAGGCCGATGCGCGGTAAGCGTCTGGTCATCATGGGCGAGGAGGGTGGCTTGGCGGCGCAGCTCGGCGAGGCGGCCAGCCTCGTAGGCGGCGGCGCTGTCGGCGCGGTGCTGCTGGGCCTGGGCGGCGGCCTGGTGAGCAGCCTGGGCGGCCAGCGTGGCCTGGGTGCGGCGAGCCAGCTGGCGCTGGGCCTGGGCTTGCCAGATAGCCGCACCGGCGCTGGCGGCCAGCGCCAGGCCCAGGCCCAGCGCCAGCAGCCGCCAGTGAGCACGCAAAAAAGCCAGCAGCAGCAGAGACACGGGCGAGGCGAAAAGTGAAATGAGCCGGGAAGCTACGCACAGCTTTTCGACTGCATAGCAGCTACCAAAGGCTCAGATACTATAATCTCTCAAACTCATATTGCCAGCTACCAAAAGCGCGTGAAATAAGTAGCCGCTCACAACGGGGTGGGCGGCAGGCACGACCGGGCGCCGGGCGTCGGGCCCGGGCGAACTGCGAAGGCCGTGCTACTGTAGAGCGGCTCTACAACTGCTTTCAGGCAAAGCTTATGACCCAAAAAAGCCGGCCAGCGAGGTGCTGGCCGGCGGGGTGGTGGGGCGCGTGCGAGGCCTCAGGCGAGCGCGGGCACGCCTACGCCGGGCAGGGCCAGCACGCGGCCGTAGGCCGCGGGGTAGTCGTGGGCCACGCGGGCCTTGAGCAGGCGCACATTGGTGGGGTCGCGCTTGGCAGCGCCGAGCAGGTGGGTGAAGTAGGGCGGCTCGGCTTCGGAGAGCACGTAGCTGACTTCCACGTGGTGCTGGTGGCAGTATACGCTGGCGAAGTACTGCTCAAGCAGCACGTTGAAATCGTAGAAGAGGCTGTGGCCGTGGTGGGCGTGCAGCTCGGCAAACATGGGGGCGTTGGCGGGGTGGTCCATCGTGTCGAAGGCCGCCTGGCAGCAGGCGTGCAGGGTGGCCAGGTCGTGGCCGCCGTAGAGGCCCGCGTTGAGGGCCCGGATTTTGAAGCCGTAGGCGGCGGTGTGGGCCCGCACGAAGTCGGGCAGGTAGCCGGCATTTTCCAGAAAATAAGCCACCACGCCGTCGTAGTAGGCGCAGTCTTCCTCGCTGCTTTGGGCCAGCACCCGGGCCCCGGCCAGGCGCGCGGGCAGGGGCGCCCACAGGTAGGCATCGAAGTCGAGGTGCACAAAAGGCTCTTGCTGAAGCCGATAGGTTTGCAGCTTGAGGGCCATCCAAAGATGGTGCGGGTAAGCAAAGTCGTCGAACACGAGGTGCACCTCGTCGAAGGGCAGCGCCAGCGGGGCCAGCAGCGCCGCGCCGCGCGCATCGGTGTAGAGCACCACGCGGCCAAACTGCTGCCGGGCCAGCTGCACGCTCAGCACGCACGAGCACCACCAGGCCTCGGCATCGGGAAAGCCGCCGTGGCGGTTTTGCGCATCTAAAAACTTGGTACCGAAGGAGAAAACCGCTTTCATACGCGCTGGGCCGGGCCGCCGGCGCCCGGCCGTCAGCAAGTAAAAACTAATTACTTAGCAAAGGTATTATTCTTTTCAGCTTTATTCAAGTGTGCTCCCTACTCAGGGCAGCCGGCCGGGTGCCGGCGAGGGCGCCCGCCGGCACCCGGCCGGCCGGTAGTGGGGCGCGGGTACCCCGGGGCAGCCCGGTGTGGGCCCCTGGCAGCCCCGCCACGCGCTTCAATCGCCCCGGCTGGTGTGGTAGGGCACGGCGGCGCCCGGCGGGCCCTGACGGGCCGCATTTGGCCAGCGGGCGGGGCAGCAGAAGCCGCCCCTGGTCACTGCTCCCGCCGCGCCCCTAGCCAGGCTGCCTCGAAGTGCCCTCCCGGGGCCGCCCGGGCACTTGGGCGGTCGTTGGCGGGGCAGCACCCCATTTTTGTAGTCGCATCACCCCATTTTTGTAGTCGCATTGGGTGGTAAAAAGCATTAAAAAAGCCCGTTTGCAAGCTGCAAACGGGCTTTTTTAGTGATGCGACTACAAAAATGGGGTGGCCGCCCCCCGGGTGCCAACTAACTGAGCGCCTGGTGCTGGCTGGTTTTGGCGAGGCGGCGCAGCCGGATTTTCCATTTCCAAAAAAAAACGCTACTAGCTTTTTAAGATTTTAACCTACTATTAAGTATTAAAAGGGGGCTCCCTAACTACTTGATTGTCAAAGTCCCCAAAAATAATGCGACTACAAAAATGGGGTGATGCGACTACAAAAATGGGGTCAAAGCCCGAAATGCGACTACAAAAATGGGGTGATGCGACTACAAAAATGGGGTGAAAGGCGTTTTATCGACTCAAAAGTTATCCACAGGTAGTCGATAGCGAATGGCGTTTCAGCGCTATCAAGCGACTACCTGTGGATAACTTTTGAGTCGATAGCAGTCTGGTTTTTTCGCCACAGCGACTACTTGTGGATAACTTTTGAGTCGATGGCGGCACGCGACTACGGCGGGCGCTGGGTGTAGTCGCTAAGCCGGGCGCGTGTATCTTTGGGCGGGCCCCGGTGGGGCGCTTGTGCGCATGGCTGCTGATATTCCTACTCCCGATTTGCCGGCCGTGCCGGGGCCGGCGGCCCCGCCGCTGGTGGTGCAGCACAATGCGCTGGTGAATGCGCGCTTCGACCTGAACACCACCGAGTCGCGGCTGTTTTTGGCCATGCTGGGGCGGGTGCAGCGCGACGACGTGGCCTTTGGGCGCTGCCAGGTGAGCGTGCGCGAGCTGCTGGGGCAGTCGGCCAGCCACAACACCTACGACCTGGTGCGGCGCATGCTCAAGGACTTTGCCAGCCGCACGCTGCTCATCGAAAAGGTGGGCCCCGATGGCTGGCCGCTCAAGAAGCCCAGCTTTATTGTAATACCCTTGCTGGCCTATGCCGAGTACCGCGATGGCGAAGGGCTCATCGAGGTGCAGTTCAACGACTTGCTGCGCGATTACCTGCTCGATTTGCGGCGCAACTTTACCCAGGCCCAGATTACGGAGCTGCTCAAGCTCAAGAGCGCCAGCTCGTACCGCATCTACTGGCTGCTGCGCGAATACGCCATGCAGGGCAAGACGAGCCGGCTGGTGCCGCTGGCCACGCTTAAGGCCATTCTGGGGCTGGAGCAGGAGTACGACCGGTTCAACAACTTTCGGGCGCGGGTGCTGGAGCGCGCCCGCCAGGAGCTGGCCGAAACCGACCTGCCCTTTACCTACGAGGCCCTCAAGCAGGGGCGCGAGGTGACGGAGCTGCGCTTTGCCTTTGGGGCCGTGCCCGCCGATGGGCCGGCCGCCCTGCCGCCGCCCCCGCCGCCCGAGTGGGAGGTGGCCGTGCGGGCGGCCGGGGTGTCGGCGGCCAGCCTGCCGGCTATTGCGGCGCGCCTGGCGGCCGGCGACTACGACCTGGGCTACGTGCGCTTTGTGCTGGCCACGGTGCAGGCGCAGGCCGCCGCCGGCAAGGTGAAGCACACGGCCGGCGCCGTGTTTAAGGCCCTGAGCACCGCCTACCTGCTGCCCGCTTACCAGAAAAGCCGGCAGCCCACCACCAAGGCGCCGCGCCGCGCCGCCAGCGCCGCCCGCCGCCACCTGCTGGCCGAACTGGCCGACGCCCGCACCAGCCTGCGCTTTGCCCAAACCGCCCCGCTCTACACCGACGCCACGCGCCCCGCCGTGCTGGCCGAAATCGAGGCCCGCATTGCCGGGCTAACCGCGCAGCTGGGCGAGGCGCCCGAAAAGGAAGGCAAGTAGGGTAAGCAGTAATGTTATTGCAAGTAATAAAATTACTAAAGTTTTTGCAAGTATAAAAAGTATTCCAAGTACTACAGGTAGTAAAAGTAACATGCACGAAAAAAGGCCCTTTTCCACCGGAAAAGGGCCTTTTTACAAGGTGAAGGAGAGTTATTCCTTCACCACGCGGGTGTGGTACACGTGGCCGGGGGCCTGGGTGGTAAGCACGTAGAGGCCGCTGGGCAGGCTGCCCAGCTCCAGGGTGAGGTGGCCGGCCGTGAGGCTACCCTGCTGCACCACCGCGCCCAGGGCTGAGGTGAGGGTGTAGGGCAGGCTGAGCGCGCGCAGGGCGGTGGGCAGCGTAATGGTTACCTGGCCAGCGGTGGGGGTGGGGGCCACACTCAGGTCGAGCACTTCGGCGGCAGCGGCGGCCGGGGCCGGAGCAGCGGGCTGGGTGCCGGTGCGGTGCAGGGTGCCGATAACCCCACTGTGGTCGGAGGTGCAGTCGCGTAACTCGGCCGGCTCCCAGGCCAGGTAGCGCAGGTGGTGGTAGGCATCGCAGTAGAACTGGCGGCCGTTGCTGGTGACGAGCGAGGCCGAGCGCTCGGCCGGGTCGTTGCCCGTGAAGGAGGTAAACTCCCCGGTCGTGAAGTAGTCATCGTCCCACCCGTGGTGCCAGCCGGCGGCGTCGCGGTACAGGGTTTGGATGCGGCCATCCTTGCCCCGGTAAAAGACGTGCGTATCATCGGGGGTGGCGGTGAGGTCGCCCTGCACTTGCTCAAACCAGCTGCCCGGGGCGGGCAGGTCGGCGTAGTCGATGCCACCTGTGGCCTGGTTGTAGGTCATGGAGTGCACGCGGTCGTCGGTGCCCACGTAGTAGTCGGTGGTGGTAGAGAGGGCCAGCGAACCCAGCTTGGTCGAAAAGGGCACGGCGTTGGGCAGGGCGTTATCAATCCAGTTGTGGTAATACTGGTTGTTGGACAGGTAATACACCTGGAGGCGGCTGTCCTGGCCCCGGTAGAGGATGTTGACGTCGTCGAGCTGCACATCGCCCCCGGCGTAGGCATTTTGGCCAGCCCAGGTAGTGATAGTGCCCACGGCCCCGCTGGGCGTGAAGTAGCGGATATTATTATCGCGCCCGATGTAGGCAGTGAAGCCATCGCGGGCGCGGCAGGCTACCGAGCCCGGCTGCTCACTCACTCGCGCGTCGCCGGTGCCGGAGGTGAGTTGGGTGTGCTGCCACGCGCCGCCGGGGCCCGTGGCAGCGTAGGCGTGCAGCTGGCCATCGCTGCCCTTAAATACCACGCTGTGGGTGAAGGCGTTGTAGCGCACGTCGCCAGCCACGGTGAGGCCCGTTACGCTAGGGAGGAGCGTCACGGTCCAGCCATTGGTATAGGGTTCGGTGGCTACATACAGCTGGTTGTCGAAGCCCCGGTAAAACACCTGGTGCTCGTTGTCGGGGTTGAGAGCCAGCGAGCCGGCCACGTCGCTCATCTTGGCGTTGGTGGTGTTGGCATTCAGGTCGCGGTACATCACGTTACCGTCGCCGTCGCGCCAGATGTTGGCGTTGGGCTGCGAAATATCGTGCGGCACCACCTCGTAATTTGACTTGTAGGGGGGGTAGCTGGTAGCATCATAAGAAGGGTAGTTGCCCGGGTCCTGCACCACGCGCGTGGGGCGCAAGAGCCGCACGTAGTCCACATCCATCGTAAACTCCTGGGTGGTAGTAGTCCAGTCCGTATTTCTGAGCGAGAGCATCAGGTCGAGGTTAGTAGTCTCAAACGTGGGCACGGCTGCCCGGGGCACGGTGCATATCTCGCGCTTATTGAGAAAGAAGGTCACCTTATCGGGCGTCCATACTACGGTGTAGGTATTGTAGTCCCGGCTGAGCAGCGTGGCTTGCCAGTCAAAGCCCGACCATATCTTGGAGCGACGCCCGCAGTCGGCGACGCGGACCAGGCTATCATTTGACTTCGTCCACATAATCACCGCGTTCAGCAGGCCGGGGTTGGTACCCGTGTTGTTGGTGCGCACACCGTCTATGACGTCCAACTCGGTGACGGCGTTGAAGAGCCAGAACGCGGGGTACGTATCGTCATACGGGTCAGCGGGCAACCTAATGCGGGCCTCGTACACGCCGAAGCCCCCCTTCCCCAAGCCCTGGCCCCGCACGGAGCTTATCATACCCGCCTCGTACTGAATGATGCGGTTAGGTCTGGAGGAGTTCGTATCGTGCACGCTGATAGGCTGATTATTAGCGTCGAGTAAATGCTTCATCTTCAGGTGCACCGCACCGCTCGCGACGTTCACCATCGAAGCCGAATACATTTCGTTGCTCCAGCCCTCGTACTTGCCGTCGCCGAAAGGCGAGCCTATGTGCCAGAGCGTGGGGTCGGGCAGGCCGGAGTAGCCAAACTCGTCGCCGGCTACCAGCGTCCAGTCCGGGCCGGGGTTGCCCGTGTCGATGAGCAGTTTGGATTGGGCCTGGGCCGCGCGGGGGGCCACCGCGCCCCCCAGTAGGGTGAGCAGCGTTAAATACCGGTAAATGTGCTTCATAAAGCAGTGCGCAAAGGGTAAGATGTGGAAAAAAGGAAAAAACTTCCCGCAATATACCGCCCCTGGTACAAGCCTATATGCTGGTCTGCTACCCTTCAAAAGCCGCTGAAAATAAGCATTTTCGCGCTGGGCACCTTATTGCCAATAACTTAGCAGTGCCCACCGAAAAATAAGCGCCTGCTCGCAACCAAAATAGTACTATAAACATAACCCGCCCGGCTACGGCCCTAAGCGCCCGGCCCCCGGGCCAGCCGGTAGCCGGTGCTGCGCCCGCCGCCCGCCTCGCGCTCCAGGATGCCCGCCGCCAGCAGGGCCTGGATGTCGCGCAGGGCCGTATCGGCCGAGCACTTGGCGATGGCCGCCCACTTAGACGAGGTGAGCTTGCCCACGAAGCCGTCGAGCAGCTGATTGAGCAGGCGCTGCTGCCGCGCATTAAACGAAAAATCAGCATGATGCGCCCAGAAATCGGCCTTGGCCAGCACCTGGGCCAGGGTGTGCTCGGTGGTGGCCAGCGCCCGCCCCAGGCACCCCAAAAACCAGCCCAGCCACCCCGTAATGTCGAGCGGCCCCTGCTGGGCGGCCTCCAACTGGGCGTAGTAGGCGGGGCGCTCGAGCCGCAGCTGGGCCGAGAGGCTGTAAAAGCGCTGCGCCGTGGCATCGGCGCGGGCCAGCAGCAGGTCGGTGAGGGCGCGGGCCACCCGGCCGTTGCCATCCTCGAAAGGGTGAATGGTGACAAACCAGAGGTGGGCCACCCCGGCTCGCAGCACCGGGTCGAGGGCCGCATCGGGGGCGTTGAGCCAGGCCAGGAAGGCGGCCATCTCGGCCGGCACCCGGCTGGCTTCGGGCGCCTCGAAGTGCACCCGCTCGCGGCCCGGCGGCCCCGACACCACCTGCATGGGCCCGCGCGCGCCCGTGCGCCACTGCCCCACCGCAATGCGCTGCAAGCCGCTGCGCCCCGTGGGGAACAAGGCCGCCTGCCAGCCAAACAGCCGCTCGGCGGTGAGGGGCTGGGCAAAGCCCTGGGTGGCGTCGAGCAGCATCTCGACTACGCCCTCCACGCGGCGCTCGGCGGGGGCCAGGCCGCCCTCGGGCAGCCCCAGGCGCCGGGCCAGCGACGAGCGCACCTGCTCGGGGGGCAGCACCTCACCCTCTATCTCGCTGCTTTTGAGGGCGTCGAGGGTAAGGGTGTCGAGCGTGGCCGTGGCCCGCGCGCCCAGGCCCAGGGCCTGCATGTAGCCCAGCACCCGCCCCTGTTGGTGGCGCACCGCGCCGAGTTGGGCTTCGAGGGCGGCGGGCTGCCAGGTGAAGTGGGGCCAGGTAGGCTGCTGGTGGATGTACATGGGCTATTCTCCGCAAATATGCGGCGAATATAGAGTGTATTCGCCGCAAGTGAGGGTTGAACGCAAAAACCCCCGCCGGGGTGGGCGGGGGTTTGGGAGGACGGATAGGCGAGTATCGTGGGCCGCTAGCGTAGCCCTTTTATCATGGCGAGGGCTGCCTCAGAGCCAGTATTTGAGTAGAACTAGTCTGGAATTCGCGTTTCGAGTATGTGACTTACTCTCGCATTCCGAAACGTAATATAGGTGCCGTTCAAATTCATGCCTGAGGATATGAATAATACATTGATAGTTCTGATAGCACAGGTGTCCTGTAACAGAAAGTTTTTTCTGAATGCATCAGCTTTATTCATGCCTACTGAGATACCATCTTCCCACCGGCAGTTTTTGTCAGATAAGCTAGCATATACAACACCGTGTGACTTATTAAATAATAAGTAAGAACCATGCAGGTTGCGGGCTTTTGTATATTGTTCGTCATATACAGCCGTGTCTGTGAAAGAAACAGAAGACTGAAAAACTTTCTTGCAAGCAGCAGTATCTGCTATCGACACCAAGGGTAGGTAATCCTTGTGGGGAGCCCCTACCAGCAGGCATTCAAGCGTGTCTTTATGCACTCGAAGGCCTGCGATAGAATCTCCCGGTAGGGGCAGCAAGGCCTGTGCCATACTGTGCGTGGTGGGGGTAACCCGATTTGTATCCGAACAACTGTCCACTTTACTCCTGTCAGAACAGGAAAAGCAAATGCTGAGCAGTGTCAATAAAATTAACTTGTTCATTTTTAGCGAGTTAATTTAAAGTACTTGGAAAAATCTTTGGGGTCACGCAGTGGATTTTTCTGGATATCTGGAAAATTAGTTTCCCCTGTTCTTCTGCTAGTTCCACGTTTCATATTTGTGGCGTCAAACTTTAGCAAAAATACCTCCCAGTGCAAGTGATACCCCCCTAGCTGCCCGCGAACCAGTCCGGTATTACCGGATTTACCTAGCTCCTGTCCAAGCTTGATGGGAGTACCTTGACCGCTTACACTAATCGACTTTAAGTGGGCATACATGGAATAAAGGTAGTATCCTTTATATTGTCCAGACTTGATTAAGCCGTGGTTGATGACTACAAAGTTTCCGTAATTTTCCTTTAGATTCTCGGACGGTGACATACTAGCCAATGCTAGCTTGCCAGGACCGGGGCTAGGTACAGAAGTGCCTTCTGGCAGCGGATTAAAGTCATACCCTGGGTGAGCTTCGGTGCCCCGCATCCCGTAACCAGACTTGACTTTGCGAGCCCCATTAAAAGGGTCGGGCCAATGGTCTACAACATCACTTGGAGTAGTGCTTTGGGGCGAGTGTTCCGGAGTAGCCGGTACCGCAGGTGAAGCAGTTGCTTTTGGAGGCTTAGCGGGTGGACTACTGAGTGGGGGTACGGATGGAGTAGGATGCGCGCTCTTAGCAGGTACTGAACTTTGTTGTCCTAACCCGATTTGGTCTCCGGTCTTGAGGCGGCCCGCCCGGCCGGCCAAGCCTGGGTTGCTGTTGTAAAGGTGCTCAGTAGTAGTATTGTGCTTTTCTGCTATGGTCTCTACTCTATCCCCATGCTTAATGGTATAGGTATTACTGCTGCTGCCACTGCTGCCACTGCTACCTGGTGATTGTTTAGCGCCGGATTCTTCCAGCCCATCAATGTCAATTTTATTGATGGGCTTATTGCCGGCGTACTGATATGGCGAGTAATAAGCGTAGTCGTCTGCCAAAGGGTCGACGCTGACGAAGCGGCAGAGCCAGGCGGCGTAATACCTAGCCCCGTAGTAGTAGAGCCCACTTTCCTCATCTAGTTCTTTGCCGCAAAAGCGGTAGCGCTGCTTGGCTGTGCTGCCGAAGCTGGTTTCGCCGAAGGGGTAGTACTCCTCGCGGCTCACGAGCTGGCCGGCCGCATCAGTGTGGGCGGCGGCGCTGCCCAAGTGGTCGTCGAGAGCGTAGAGGCTATCCGGGCGCTGGTCGCCCAGCGAATCGCCCGAGCGGCGTTGGTAGAGGCGGTGCTGCCCGTCGAGCAGGGCTACCTGGGTCTGCTCGCCGGTGCGCGTGCCCTGGCTCACTTCGTAACGGTGCTCGAAGCCGCCCTCGGCGTACACTGTGACCTGCCAGGTGGCAGCGCTGGTCTGAGTGAGCTTTTTGACGCGCTGGCCGCCACTGTAGACATAGTAGGCTAGGAGGGTGGGGGCGGCGCCGGCCCCGGTCCAGGTGGCGAACTGGCGGAGCTGGTCGGCCACATCCCACTGGTAGTGACGGGAGCCGTTTTCCTGAGTCACGTCGCCGGCCGCGTTGTACTGGTAGGCCACGGTGGCGGCCCCCATCTGCACGGCTTGCAGGTAGTTGGTATCACCGCTGCCGTAGATGAAGGCGCGCGTGAAGGAGTCGGCGGTGTTGGCGGCCTGGTGGCGCAGCTGCTGGATATTACCCAGCTTGTCGTACTGGTAGCGCTGGGTGTAGGCGGTGGTGCTGGCCGGGCCGTCAGCGCGGGTGCTTTCCTGCCAGGGGCGGGCGGCGGTGGGCTGGTTTTCGCGGCCGGTGGCCGAGAGCAGGCGGTAGAGGGCGTCGTAGGTGAAGCCCCGGGTTAGCTCGTCGGCGCCGGCCACGCCGCTTTGGGGAGCGCGCTCGGTGAGGGCGGTGATGTTGCCGGAGAGGTCGTAGGCATAGCCCGTGTCCTGGCGGCTAGTGCCCGAGCGGGGCGTAAAAGTCAGGCCGTTAGCGTCATACCCCTCAGTGCGCAGGCGCTGGAGGCGGAACATCACCTTGTCGTAGGCGTAGCGCGTGAGCAGGCCGTTGCCCCGGGCCAGCAGCAGGCGCTGGCCCCGGGCGTTGTAGGCGAGCTGCCGGATGAGCACTTCGCCATCGAGGCTCACCTGGGCCAGCGCACCGGCGCGGTTGTAGCTGGGGCGTAGCACGGGGCGGGCCTCCTGGCGGCCGGGCTCGGCGGGCAGCGTGAGCTGGGTGGCGCGGCCCAGGCCATCGAAGGCGGTGGTGGTCACGTACGAGCGCGGGGCCAAACGGGCGGCCACGTTGGCGGGACTCAGGTCATCCCAGTGCGGGTTGAAGCCGGTGGGCAGGCTGGCCCAGCCGGTGCTGGCGGCGGCGGCCCACTGCTGAGTAAAAACTTCATCAGCAACTACTTGCCAGCTTTTTTCGAGCGCGTTGCCCTTGAAGTCGAAGGCCGTGAGCAGCAGGTGCCCGGCCTCGTCGTAGCGCTCGATGAGCTGGCCGTTGGTATTCTGAGCAGCGGCGGTGCCATACACCATACGCTGGCGGCGGGTCACGGGCTCGCCGGCCTGGTCACGGGCCCAGGCATCGCTGGGGCGGCCCAACTGGTCGTAGGCGTGCAGGGTGAGGGCGCCCTTGGCGTCGCGGCCCAGCGTGGGCTGGCCAGCGCCATCGAAGAGCGCGCTATGCTCGCCGCCATCGAGGTGCTTGGTGTAGCAGGCGTTGGCCCCACTGTCCTGCTCCTCGGCCTTGGGCTGGAGGTCGTAGACGTGCAAGAACGACTCGCGGCCCAGCGCATCAACCACCCGGGTGCGGTTGCCCCGAATGTCGTATTCGTACTGCATCACCACTTCCTCCAGGGCGCCGCCGGGGGTGGCGGCTTCGAGGCGGTCGCGGGTTTCGACCACCCGGCCCAGCGGGTCGAGGTGGCTGCTTTGCGGCGTGAAGGCATGAGCCGCTGCGGCGCGGCCCCGGCCGAAGTGCGTGAGCGGGGCCAGGTCGTTGGCGTCGTAGCTGTACGTTTCCCAGGGCGTAGGCACAAAATCGGCCAAGTAGGCCAGGCCCTGGGGGCCGGGCGTGCCGTAGACCACGCGCTGCTGTGAGCCGTCGGGGTTGGTGGTGCGAATGAGCTGCCCGCGCGGGTCGTACTGCATCTTCACACACTGGCCCTTGGCAGTAGTTTCGCTCAGTACGAAGTCGAAGCCCGTGCTGAAGAAGGGCTCATACTTAGCCACTACTTTGCCCTTGTTGTCATACACCTGCCAGCCGCTGACCACCACGTTGGGCTGGTCGGGGTCGAGGTTGCGCACGCCCACGGCGGGCTGGTTGGGCTTGGTAGGGCCGGCGGGCAGGCCGCTGTCGCCGAAGGTGGCCTCGCCAAAGAGCACCTCCTCGGCCTGGGCGCGGGTCTGGAGCAGGCGCCCAAAGCCGTCGCTGTACTCAGTTTTGACGAGCGTATCGCTCACCGGGCTCACGGTGTAGTGCTGCTCGCGCTGGGTGGTGCGCACCCAGCAGGGCTGGCCGCCCCGGGCAAAGGCGAAGAAATCGTACTCCAGCCAGGTGCTGGCCACGTAGCTGAGCGGCTGGGCCATGCTGGTGGCAGTGGCGGGCTGGGCCTCGCTTTTGATATCGCCCTCGCCGGCGTTTTCCTTGCCCAGCAGAGCGGTTTCGTGCAGCAGGCCCAGGGGCGAAAAGCCGTAGGCCGTGCGGTTGAGATTGGGGTCGGTGGTGAGGCGGGCTTGCAGCAGGCGGTAATCGTACTGGGCCGTGGTGGCGTGGCCCAGCGCGTCGGTAGTGCGCACGGGCAGCACGCTGTAGGCATCGTACTCTACGCGGCTCACGCGTTGGCCCGAGGCGGGCGCGGTGGCCGCATCGCCCAGCGGGTCAAGCATGGCCACGGCCAAGCCGCGCGGCTGGGCGGGCGGCGTAAGGAGTTGAAAATCATACTGCCGACGCTCGGCGCGCAGGTAGTAGCCGCCGGGCACGTGCTCGGGGCCGGTGCCTAGGTGGTAGCCGGCCGCGCCGTCGGGGTAGGCCGCGTCGTAGGCAGCGCGGAAGGCCGCCGGGTACTCGGCCGGCCAGCCGCCGGGCCACTGCGCCGAGGGGCCGGCTTGCAGCAGCGGCGGTAGGTCGGGGCCGTAGGCGGCCTTGAGAATAGCGGGCGTGAGCACCAGTACCTCCGAGCGGGTGAGGGCGCCGTAGGCCCCTAGCCGGCCAAAGGCCTCGCCCACGAAGGCCGGCCCGTCGTAGTACTGCACCGCGTGGGCCAGCAGTTCGCGAGGCAAGAGGTTATCTTTCAGGGCCAGGCCATCGGCCACGAGGATTTGCCAGTCGGGGGCGTGGCCGGTAGTGAGGGCAAAGCGCGTGGTGTCGAGGTCGGTGACTTTCACCTCCCACGAGGTGCTGCTGCTGGCGCGGTTTACTATGTATTGGGTAGCCGTGTCGTAGGCGTTGCGGCCCGTGGCCTCGTCGTAGCCGGCGTGCTGGCTCAGGCCGAGTGTGACCAGGGCGCCCGTCACATCGGGCGCGGTGGGTGCATCCAGGGTGGCGGCGCGGGCCCAGCCCCGGGGCAGCGCCACGCTGAGCTGGCGCCGGGCGTGGCCGTAGCTGTCGTAGTCGGCCGCGAAGCTGAGCTGGGTCATGGGGTCGTCGCCGCGCTCCCACTGGGTAGTGCGCTGGCCCAGGCCATAGGAGAAGAAAATCGGCCTATCGCCCAGAAAATCAGCCGCCGGCTGCCCGCTGGGTGGGGTAGCCTCGCCGGCAAACGAGAGCCAGGCATCGACGGGGCCGGCGGCGCCGGCGGGGGCCGCCTGGCCGCGCACCCGGGCCACGCCGGGCAGGCTCTCGGTCACGGTGTAGGGGCGGTGCTGGCGGGGGCTGCCGTCGTGGGCATACAGTTCGGTGCGCAGGGTGGTGCCGCGCAGCGTACGCACGGCGTCGCGGCGCTGGCGGCGGGGCAGACTGCGCAAGAGGTCGCGCTGGGCGGCCGGGCGGGCCAGCAGCGGCGCATCACCGCCCCAGTACTCGGCCGAGAGGTCGAGCTCGCGCCACTCGCCGGTACCGTCGCCCACGGGGCCGAGGTGAAACCAGGTGCGCGTTTCGAGGGGTGGGGTAAAGTCGGCGGCCGGCACGGGCAGCACGCCGCCGGCCAGCGGGGCGGCCAGCGCCGCGCTCGTGGTCTTAAAATCAGCCCCCGAAAAGTCGAGGCTTCCAAAGTCGCCGGGGGCCGGGGCGGGCGCCGGGGCCGTGGCCAGGGCGGCCAGGCGCGGAATATCAACCCAGGTATCGGTCGAAAACTGCCCGCCGTTGTAGTCTGGGCTGGCAAAGTCGCCGGGCACGCGCACCTGCCCCAGGCGAGCGGCGGCGCCAAAGAGGCCGTCGCTGTTGTAGCGGTCAAAGCACTGGGTGTCACGCTGGTCTACGCGGCCGAAGCCTCGAAACTCGCGCTCGCCACCGTCCCAGTAGCCGTGGTGGTAACTGTACTCGGTGGTCATTTTGCCGCCCGAGAGGCGGTCGATGACCTCCACCTGCGCCACCACCTGCACGGGCATGGGCAGCGGCGTTTGCCAGCGGGTTTTGGGCTTCAGCTGGTCGGCCAGGTAGTACGTGGTAGAGGGCGCGTAGCCCACCCGCGTGAGGGCGCCCATGTGGTTG
>Ga0160427_10001513_pt1 | contig 14207 bp, 12 predicted proteins | sample SolpanmetagenomL_FD_108194 | JGI IMG/M metagenome (GOLD analysis project Ga0160427, IMG submission 108194) | Solar panel surface microbial communities from Lawrence Berkeley National Laboratory, California, USA - L | ecosystem: Engineered > Built environment > Solar panel > Unclassified ...
GCAATTCCATTAACAGGATTCTGCAGTATGGAGACAAGACGATACCATCAGACTTGGTGCTACAGCTATTCATGTCGCAACAATTTTTCGATAAAAGGCACTTCACTTGGGATCGTATTGAGGAGAATTGGAATGACAAACTCAAATCAAGACCAAAATCAAAGGCATCGCTTGAAACGAAAGATTTCAAGAATCAATGTAAACGATGGCTGGCGAAATTTGTAGACAAACAATGGATATATATCAAGAAGAGTTCGATAGGTATTGGATTATACTACAAGAAGGACGTCTTGCGTAAAGATATGAAGCAAGTATTGAAAGAACTTGAGGCGGATGTTTGGATGTGTGATATAGGAACTGGATGCAATAGTACTACAGAAGTCAATGTGGACATAACCCCAGACTTCAACATGTCTGGAGTTGGAATTTTGTACGGTCCAACGCTGTTTGCCAATCATCGTTGTGGATCTGCGCTTCGTTTCGGACATCATTTGCCAAAATCTAAGATCCCTCGTATAATGATAAAGTATAGGAGGTTCAGATTACCAGTAGTATTCGTCTCTAAAGGGAAAAATCAGAACCCCAACGATTGCTTGTATAAGGCCAACGAGGAGGTATTGATCGAGTATACATCTAAAAAGAAAGGGCAGCTTGGTTTCAGATGCAGATGTAAAAGCGATGATTGCAGACATAAATAGATTCTGATTACATTGGAGCTTTGCGCGAGTAACGAGTTTTACAAAGAGATAAAGGAAGTCTTAACGTGTAGAGATGATTGGCGAATGTAAATAGATATAAACCAAACTACTATATATGAACTAAAGTATATCAACCTTGATCGCCAAGATTGCCAGGCTACGAAAATCCTTTCCGGCTCTCAGACAATACAGCTCTGAACTGAAGTCGCTGGCATTGGCCGTCTCGATCTTCAATGTCAGCACTATTGGAGTCAATTAGCTGAAGAAACGCTGTGTTGGAAGTGGAAACATTGCTATGTCAGTATCGTGCTGAGATCCCTTTCTTCCGTTATCAGCTCACCCTTGACAACATCGTAAAGATTGTGAAGATTGTAAAGATACAAGATGGCCAAAATACAAGAGAATTTTTCGGGTAATCACATCAGTCGCACAGCTTGGGTACATTGATTTAGCGCCTTTTGATCGTTTTACGCAGGTACTATCGGGCAATACAACGAAAGATCACAAGGGTCTTTTAATATCTAAGCGTGACTCGGACATAGTTTACTCTTTCGAGAGTAGTGGGTAGTCCCTGCTGGAATCGGGCAATATTCCAACTTTGCCAAGTCAGATGCCAACAAGACTGTCTCCATGAAAATGAGCGTGCTGTACACATTACTAAAGCTCCCGGTGATGATCTTTGCATCATGCTCATCATGGACATCATCAATAATCGTCTACATTCAAATGATAATACTGCTTCAAATGTTCTCTTGAAATGCGGCTTTGCAAACTATATACCAACGTCCGCTGGAATGAAGAGAAACAGCTCAGAGTATAAGAGAAAGATCACTTTACACAAGAGTACGAAAAGGGGGCAAGTGGAAGAATCATACTCTTCTCATACTACTTCGCATGACTTTATCAAGTACCTATCTTGGAAGCAAATTCTCATTGGCATAAAAGGTGGCGGTGAACAATCAGATTTTAATTCTATTCGAAAGTTGGGAAATTAATTTATTTCTCAAACTGGCATCCAACCTTTTGTAGAGAATCCATCACAAATGTGTACTTCGGATTTCTCAATTTCTGACTTGCCTACAAAACGAAGAATTGAGTTAGCTACCAAGGCCCGTTTTGCGTGCTTGCACCCTTTCAAGGCCTATGCCCAGACCCAGTTTTCTGCTTCAAGATGGAAACCGACTAGCGATGCAATTATAGGGAGGACTTAACACATGGACAAGAGAAACTATTCTGTCTCCACAAACAGAAGGATAGGGTGTATGACTCACAAAGAAGATGAACAATCCTTGAAGAAGGTCAGTAATGTCATCTTGGAAGTTAGGGTTTATGAGTCAAAAAGGAGATGAAAAGCCATTATTGGAGGTGAGTGGAGTGTTCACTAATTAGTGGAACGATGATCAATGCTGTAAGGTTCAAGTAGTACACTTTCTTTTGTACAAAAGACTATCGCAGGCACTTCAAGAGACACATGGATGATGAAGCCAATATAGAGGGTGCAGTTAGGGTGGCTTTGGAAGGGTATCTATGTTGATCTACGTCTTTTCAAGCGCAAACGGATAATACAGGAAGGAAACTTCAATAGAAGGAGGTCATCTTGATGCGGCGAGCCGATACCTTACAGACTCATATCGAGTGATCTTCAGAGAGCCATCAATATACATTGGCAATTCGAGCGATTTTTTTATAGTACATGTCATACGAGCATCTACCGTAACTCCATTAGCTCATTTCACTTTTCTTCTTACTGCTTCTGCATTCTATTTCTTTAGACCTCCTTGCGGGCGCTTTGCATATATCATTGCTTCATTGCTCTCCATGTCATCTCTGAAATTCCACTTCGGCTTACATGTTCTCAATTGTGATCAATCGTCATACTTTCGGATAACCACCCCATATTTCAATTGTCAATGCAACATGCCATCGAAAGTACCATCCATCGTCAGTCAAGATGAAATGCAGAATTGGGTAGCTTCAGTGAACAGTATCTCACAGCAAATGACCCGTCAAACATATCTCAATGAGTGAGCAAATGGCTTGGTCAACGTCGAACGAAATTAATTAAATTATGCAGGACGCGTCTGCCTGCTGATCGAGTTCACCACAACAAAACCACCTGTGTCAATTTCAATAAGTCAGTAAACTGACTTTCCCTTTCTTTTATCTGTATCCCCACAACAACTTGGATGGCGGTATCAAATGATACTCAAACGATGACAAACAAGTGATAACGATCATCTGCTATAGAGCTGCCGAAATTCTGGGGAAAGCAAGCGACGGGTTGCGCGATGATCAAGGATCAGGGACGATAGTGTGTCCATGCTCGGGCCTTGCGTTTGGCTTTGCAAGTGCTCGAGTGCGGGAGATGCGGGATTCATTTTCAGACTATGTCGCAGAGCTGGAATCGCGCCAACATAGGCGAGTCCTAGACTACAGGACGTCGAAGAACTAGTGCAAGTTGCGTTTGAACAAGATTGTTGCTATTCAGTATGCGAGTGCTCGACTCCAACATACTAGAAAAGTGGATTTGATTGAAAGCCGGTGTGATCATTTCATTTCATGTGTGAATTGGCTTTAGACGAGATTGGAGATAGGAAGACCAAATCTTACTTCCAGCGCAGTATCAGGAGCAATCTCGGTTCAATCACCGTTGATACGATGTCTCTTATAATGCTGGAGTCTTCGTACAATACCTGAGAACACGAATATTCTGATGAAGAACGACAACAGAAGCACAATTCTCGATATATATACACCGAATTCAATAACAGTACGAGGATCGATTAGATCGAGCAAGAATGACTCACTGATACGCGTCTTATTTCATCTTTACCAATATCATACATCCAACATGCTGTCTTTTTATGAAAATCTGTGGTTTATCATTAAAAACTCTCATTCACTATGGGCTGTTTTTGTACACGATCCAATTGGAGACACCTACTTGATAAAGTCCCGCATATTGCATTGATTGAAGACCGTTGATGCGAATTGAAACTTGGAACTTATGTTCGAATTCGACTGATGTAGATACCTACAACCATTCTTGCCAGACGATGGAATACAAGGAAATCATACCAGAAAATAGGAGAAGTTATGTCGATACGATAGAGGACAATTTACAAAAGAAAAAAACGATAATATCAATGAATTGTAGAGGTGAAACAGAGCATCTTTGGCCTCCATCACAGAACAATTGAATAGCCATCACATCCAGCAGCAATAAATGATCGGACCCATTCCTCTAGATAGAACGTCTTCTCGCCAGCATCTCTTGTGTAGTATTCCCGATCCTCCTCACCTCGCAAATTTTGTTGACAGGCGATGTATTCTGTGTGTATGTACTCTTGGCCCGTTGATTCATTCAATAGTTCGTAGCCCAAATCTTGCCCCATCGTCTTGTTCGATATGCCCAACCCATGTAACCATGGACAGAAGGGTAAGAAGGGTTTCTCATACTGTCTGAGCTTCTGCGTCTTGCTGATGCCGTTTTTCTTCATTCTGTGAAGGTGAAGATTAAGGGTATACAGTGTCTTCGCAAAAAGATCATTGTTTTGGAATCAATAAAATAATCAAATTATCTTACAGAAGTCACTCCAACCGATACATTTCCACATTCGAGCTGCAATTGAGTGATGGTGTGATCGACTCCGTCAAACGGCTGGTATTGTTTGTATTGAATACTCCGGGTACATATGTATACAAACTGATTTCTGGACGTTCTTTTATGTTATGAAGAAGATAATGGGCCCCATTTGAGAGAGACTAGGTTCGGGGGAACAGATCGATTTGCATCTCTGATGATTGGCCAGAATAGGATACGATTTGAATCTTGGCATTAGGTTCAAAATGCCTTTTCATCTCTGATCAGTTTACTCGGAAATCAGTAAGCAGTCCTGGATCAAATCAAGCTAGAATTCAACAACGCTGAGTACAAAGATTGAAATCGTACATTGAAGTGTTTTGTTGAAGTGAGATAGATACGAATGTTCCTGCAAACCACACCAAACGAAGAAAGAAGTATGCTTGTGACATGAGCGTATAGTCATAGACGCATTGACCCATTGACTAATGAGTATAGGCTTTAGGCTATTCTCATCGCTGCCAATAAGGATAGGAACCAGTCAAAGACGGTTGTTCAGGTTGTTCGCTCTATTACTGATCAGAAAGCTTTATCTTAGCATTCTGTTATCACGTTAGAGGGTCCAGCACAGCCATATGTGTCATGTCGAACAGAACATGTGTCAGAACAGCAGCTTCCTTCGGATTCTTTGCAATGATTCCCGCAGCGTCGATGAATTTTGCGTTTTTGCGGTGCGCTATTGGTGCTCTGTTGCATGTTGCTCGTGCGAGAAGCAGTGTGTGAACAAATGCGTTGTTGGGAGCTTCCTACGCTTGATTCCATACTCTCGAAGCATATCGGGTGGGAGCTGCCATCTCATGGTGTTATCGCGGACTACGATTTTGACGATCATTGCAATACTGCCAAGATCAATCGTCGATCGCGCGAGTTGAAGGAATGAAGTACTGGATCAATACAATACAAATAGCCTGATACCGCTGGGATTTGCGAGCTCCATTCTTATTTAATAAGAGTCTCTTGGGAAAGAGTTTTTGCATTGATCGCCTGGTACATTTTCAATTGATGCACTTGCTGAGATCTGAGGATCTCATGTCGTTGTTCTTGACCAAGTCTTTTGATCTTTAGATCATGTTGCTGCTTCCTTTCTAATTGATGAAGCTCTGCGTGTCATTGCTTGGATATCAATCTCTTAATTTTACAGGCCCGTTCCTTGTGGCGAGAGTTTGTAGAGTACCCGGCTCTGTGTCTGTGGCATATGCAACGACGAAGGCTAGAGGTTTTTTTAGTCAAGATTGCACTGAACGTAGCAAAGTACATGTAGCAAACAGTCAACAGCCCAGTCTTCTATCTCTTTAAGGCCCTCAAGAACTTCTTGAACAGCTGTGTGAATCGGGTTGAGGGCCCTCCGTCGGCTGAAAAAGACCTTGGAGACGCGGTTCTCCTGGTTATACTTGTAATATAAGTCGATAAAGTCTTCTTGTCGAATTGTCTCCACGGCGTGAGGCGAGCGGACTTTGCGAAGATACGCCACCGCGAAATCAGGATCAGGACAGATTTCAAGGCGCATAAGCATGCATGCAGCAACGAGTGAAGCTCGACCGATGCCACCTTTGCAACGAATCAGAACATTCACTCCCGAGCGGACCAGCTCCACAATATTATCAATCTGATCAGCGACTATATCCACATTTTCTTGGGGAACGCCGCCTTCTAACATAGGTATACGAATTACTTGCATGCCGCAGTCTTTGGCTGTATCAACATATTCTTCAATAGGCACACCAAGGTGAGTAAGATCCGCATCCGGTAAGCAGTTTACGATGTGAGTAATCTGTGCATATCACAATCGAGATAAATCCCTCTTGAGATCGCGTTTAAGAAAGACATCAGATCCATGCTTTGAATATTTCCGGCGGCTCACACCGTAGGCGTGCGACCGCAGTCGAATGAGCTTTCCTGGACATGAAGAGAGTGCAATATTGCCTATATCTAAATGTTAGTGAGGGAGTAACGTCAGTTTGTAATGAGATCATGTAGTCCTTATCACCTGTGTGATGCATTCTGGTGTAGCATATCTTCTTTCATACTGCTTCTCTTCTCTTCTGTCTTTCTTTTCTTGTGCTCAGCAGCTATCGTTCCTTCTCACCTATTAATTTCCTAGCTTTTCCATCTTCTTCAGCTGCGATTGCGGGCAATAACCAAGTGATATGTAATGGTAACATTTCCGGTGATCTTTTATGTATCGTATGTTGCATTTCTAGATAATTTTCTTCCTCTTCGTTCGTTGAGCTTGTATGCTTTTGTTCGATTTCCGCGTGCCAGGCTTCCAGTACCGACCATAATTCCGTCTGTTCTTGTAAGTTTGTGTTCATTGGTGAGCCCATCTCCCGTTTAGGGCGGGAGCGTGCGATGACAGGAGGGAGGATGGGTGAAGACTGAAACGAATTGGCGCAGAGAGAAAACAGAGAAGAGAGAAAAAAATGGGAAAAAGGAGACAACAGAAGAAGTTGTAAAATACTTTTATTCAAGACGAGGAGGTACAAAAAGGAGGACGACCAAAGTCAGACATGTGGGTATCGGTGCAGCCAATGGTTAGATGAGCATTATCAGATACAATCAGTGTAGTTACTTGTCGTCTTGTGTTATAGTAAATGGTTGCCTGCCTCGTGCAAACCAACATAGCGTAATCCAGTGGGCGATAATATCCCACTCTTTGCATCAATCAAGGCCTCTATAGTATCATTAAGACGCTCCATGTAGTCCTATACATGTCCTGGTGAGTATGCCTGTAGGAATGCCTCTGAAGATGGAAAAAGAGGAAGAAAAATTAAGGCAAAGGAGGCGCTAGCAAGGAAAAAGCGTTACATAAAACTCCACCAAACGGCGATGACAGGAAGTCCAAAAGCCCAAGAACTTGCGAGAGGAGATATGAGTGAATGCGAAGTATGGTGAGGCATAATGTTTCGTGAAGCAAGTAGAGATTGGAAGGTGGGCTGATAACAAGAGCTGAAGCTATAGCAATATACAGAATACTGTACTGTTGTGTTGTTCGACATGATTACCAAGGCAGTTTAGGATGGGGTGCTGAGCGGTGTTTATAGATCCAAGGGGTGATGATGATAGCTAGATTTTGTCTGAATCTTCGATGTGTGACGGGCAGCAGTCATCACTACATGTCATTCATGAATTGATTGATAAACGCTCCTTCAATTGCAAAGTGTCCAACGGAATTATCAAGGTAAGCACGGACGAAATGACCTCTTGGCAAACGATCGTTCTAATTATAAATTGCTCTACAGATTTGTCATGCTACCAGTGAAGCAATGACCAGTCAGTAAACATTTTCTTCACTGTCAATTGTTGCAGCAAATTCGAGAACATAACAAGCTAGACAATCCTCTTTCCACGGACGTTCTTTTCCCGTGCTTCTCTTTCAAAGTTGGAAGTGATTTCCCATTCCTGCCCGCAGGAAGGGTCACTTTCAGCTCGATCCTTAGGGGCAGCATCGCGTCAGATAGTTGTTCCTTTGAGCGGCCACTTCGGTCGAACATCATGATTCATGCACTCGCATTACCTCCGTTTGTGGCGACAGGCCCCTGACACTATCGTACATCATTCTATGATCTTACCTTCTACTAGTTCTATGGTCATTTTCTGCCTAAAGTATGGCATATGACTTTGATCAAAGTTGAGGGGCAATCCACGAACACGATACAAGGCAGTCTGAGCGGCAAAGACTCCACAGTCGTGACTACTATGTTGTTCTGGCCCGTCCTTAAATAACTCAGTAACAACCGAAAATGGATGTATTTATGTACCAACACTCTGTCCTCGGTATAAGGTAAGAAGTCCTCATTTCCGTACACCTTGCGCCATTCCTCTTGCAGAAAGTCCACGATTACCTCGTAGAATTTCTCGGAGGTTCCTCGAAAGCTGTCGTAGTAGCTGATCTTCCTCGACACTGTATCTACGATCATCATGCACCAGTGTGCGGAAAGATAAACTGGAATTAAAAGGTACTGCAGATCAAAAATCTTCTTTTTCTTGGTCCATTTCTCCACTGATTTATATCCTTTCTTCTTGATCAAAGTGTAGAAATGGCTATTGAGCGAATTGCACTTATAAGATTTACACAGCAACTCCATATAGATATTGATTATTTCGTCATTCAACCATTGACCAGGAGTGAGGAAGACCATTTCTCTCCCACGTAACGGGATATCGAATCTGCAGGTGATCTCTTTAGCCTGGGGAACTTGGCGAAGTTCATGTATCTGGGCTTTTTGTGCCGCGGTAATCTCAGGCTAGAAAGATTAGTCTGTGTCTTGAGTCTGGTCATGCGACATAGTTTACCATATTCTCAGCTATAGGGTGAGAAGCTTCGATAGCCTCTTCTTGGGCATTCTGTACGGGTACAATTACAGCGAGGAGCTCAGGCCGGTCATGTTGTACTGGGATGTCGGTGAAGTCTGCATCCCGCCATTGATTTCTGATTGGTAAGTTTTGTGGCAATTCAAAGTAGGCTTGAAGAGCAGCAAAAACTTTCCCGTCTACTTGATCCAATTGCGCCCAGCACATGACTGGATCAAAGACTACAGCTGGTCCAAAAGTCAGAAGTTGCCTTCCCGCTTTGACTAGTGTGAAGAATACACGACACAGGCGGGTGCGTTCTGATTCATTCCTTTAGCTCCATTTTGGCAAGGTATAGGCAAATCTACCTTTTTCGTAATCAGCATTGTCATCTTCCAAGACATCCCATCTTGGACGCATGCATCTCTTTGCCATATCCAAGACTTTGCTTTCTTCGTATCCCAGCCTGCTGAGACGTTGAACATGACCAAGGATTTCAATACCCGCTATTCCCATGCTTAACCGTTCGTAACACTTGATGGATTTGGTCGCCTTCCGGATAGCAAACCATCCATTCAGTGCTGCATCCAGATTGGGCACTATCTGACGATATGCATTTGCTTCTCCCGATTGCATGCTAGTGATGATTTTCTTCAACAAGGGCACCGCTTTATCTGGGAGGTTTGCGAATGCGGAGTAATTTTCCCTTAAGAGATTGAGGTCTGGTCCTTGAAGCAGTCGAAAGATAAAGCGACTAAGCGGACTTTGAACGTCCAAACCCCGACCACGGAAGACCTTGTCAAATTCTTCCAGCTTTTGCACCATCTGAGATGAGAGGTATTGTTGATCCTGAACGACTTTTTTAGTTACACCTACAGGACAATGGTCATTGCTTACTCTTCTCGGTTCTTGGCCCATGATGCTGTCGATGACATCATCTGGCTCTCCATTCATTCGTCCATTAAATTTTTTAATCTCCAAAGCATCTTTACTGGTCCTGCCCTCCACTGGCTGCCAGCCATCTGTCGTCGAAAGCACTTGTTCTTCCTCTTCCCCTGCATCGTTGTAATTCAATCGGCGAGCAAGCAAGTGTTCTGTCTGAAGTAATGTTTTGTAATGTTTTTTGGGTTGTGAATACTGTGTCGATCGCTTCGGTGGTGCTCGTTGGAAGCACTTCTCGGCGTTTGCCCCGTGTTTTTCAACGGGAATACCCCCAGGATGGACTGTGGATGCTTTCCGGCGTAATCTGCGGGATGCAAGTGTGTCCTCAATCTGAATCTGGCAAGTGGCTTCTTGTTGCGTTTCCTTCAACTTTCTTTTTCTTTCTATTGACTCCTTCACCTCCATACCCGGCTGCTGCTTTCTTCTATTCTGTAACGCGATTTTCCATTGCTGTACAATCGCTGTACTGATTCGGGGTTTGTTCGCCCATTTTAGGTAACGCTCGATATCAGGCTTGACCTCGTTTGGCATCTGAGATAAGGCTAAGCTTGGGTCTTGGTTGTTCTCCAACAGCCACAAGAGTAGGCTAAACCATCCGGGAAGGCCGTTTGAAGCTTCGAAGTCGATGATGATCTGTGTATTTAGCTTCATGCGTGCAGGTGTATCTGTGGATTCAATTGGCGCCGGGAAGCGAGCTACAATGGTCATTGGTGCAGGATAAAATCGAGAGATGCAGAGCGAGAGTGAACACAGGGTGTTTGAGTAGAAGAACTGACTGCCCGGTAGAAGCAAGTGCCCGCAGTAATCAAAAGGAGGAAAGGGATGAAATGAGTCCAGGTCAGCGAGACCAGTCCTGGACGCTTGAGATCTCATTCAATGATTGACTGTCTTTTCTCAAGGCAAAACGCGAAACCAAAAGGTGACCATTAACCTTCGCCTTGCCGTATGATTTGCCCCTAACCATGGCAGCCTGCCCGTCGAGACAAGGGATGGACGAAAGAAGAGAAATTTGTCTAAAGAGTAAAGAGCGTTTTGGAGGCAGGGATTTGGCATCAAAAACTCGCACGGTCGCGATACTTCATATCATTGCTCCATTTACTTTTGGAATTCGTAGCTGTCTCGTAAGAACGAAGGTATGACCGTCATCCTCCGCAAGAATGACGCCTATAAAAAAGGCCCCATTACTGCACGATTGTATGTTCGCAACTACCCAATATGAGCTTTTCAAACTCTGAACATTATACCTACTCACACAATCATCCCCATTGTTCGTGTAGGTATATAGGGTTAGAGGAAGATGCAGATGGTTGCAGCTAGAAGCAGTCCACATCTTTGTTGGATTCAAAGACGTTCCATGGGCTCACTCGAATGAGTGGTTAATGACTTGTCGATGAAATGTAAATTCAGTATTGGAATCACAAAGCTTTCTATTCACCTGCTGTGACATGGCGATGCCTTAGTTCCCAAAATATACGCTCTCGTGCACTTGAAACACAAACGTGGCTAGGAAATGTTTGGTGCATAATCATTCGTGCGAATGTCATGATATACAGTGGTTCTTCCAATTCCACCTTGCATACATCTGCATCTTTCACGATGATCATAGCTTTGCCAAAATAATCTCCGTTTTCACGGTGAAACATTTTGCGCAAATGTAGCTCAGTCTTGAAAGACATCTCCGGAAAAATGTTGCCTGGCGAAAATCCAAATCTCCTGTAAGCGGAAATCAAGAACGACAAGCTGATACTTTCTATCGATCTTCCTGATGTGAAAATGATATCTCTTGAAATTGGCAGGTACCTGAAGAGAGACATCAGAGCAATCTTGGTGACGCCTACTGATTCTGATAGGTATACCTTATCATCGCCGTCCACAGTAAAAGTGATTATCCCGCCCAAAGAGAGTAATTCGTAATATGCATTGATCAGATTGAGGGATATTGCTTGAGCAGAATTCCCAGTCAAAGCCAGTAATTCAGCGATAGATAGGTGGTACTTTCCAACTTGGGCTCCCATCGTGCTATGGTCAAGTTGTGCAAACCGGGTCATATCTCTTGCAATTCTTGATTTGAGTTCTGGGTTGAGGTTTGCCCAGAGATAACTAACACAGGCCTGATGAGGCCACTCACCTTTACTTGATCCTTCTTCTGAAGCTACAGAGGAAGCGATGGAGATGACGTCTTCTTCGATCGCTTCTCCAATGATGTTCAAGGCTAGATTGGACCATTAGTAAGGAGATTGTGGTAGAATTCCCAGTAAGGAATTTACTGAGCGGGTTAGGCACAAGCCCTACTTCTCTCCACATTTTCGCTTCTTCCTCGGCCGCTTGAGTCTGCTGCATGATTCCGGTATCTGCTGGTGTAGTCATGCTCGTCTCTGCAATAGACGCAGGATGTTCGATTATTCTACTCGTAGAAATCTCGGCTTCGGACGTTTCCATCGTATTGCTTGCACCTTTACTTATCTTCTGCCTCTCTGATTCAGATTTCGACAGGAGTCTGGCTTCTGTGGGAGGTTGATGCACACTTTCTGTATTGGACTCATCTGTATGTAAGCTGGGAATGTCTTGTGCATGCTTAACATAAGATATCGAATGTGAAAACGTATTGTCTTGCACTATGGACTCGTGAGATTAAGCGGAAGCACGATAATAGGATATAGACCTGCATTGTCGTCATCTGGCAACTCGGAGGAATGGTGTGTAGCACAAGTTAACGCCGCACCTTCTACATCTGAGTTGGTGAGGCTTGGTAGACTTGCTACGTTTTCGTCCATTCCTTCGGCAGCAACACTGGCTGTATAATTAGCGATAAGTGAATTGTTGGACTGAGCTGAATAACTAAGTGCTTTAGCAAAATTCTCCCCATCTGCGAGAAATGATTTGTAATCAGCACCGGAGCTCATCATAGGAGTGGACCATATTGCTTACGATTTGGAGTGCCCTGAACTTCAGACTCGATAATCTCTCCGGGTTCTCGGCCCTCATCACCTTCATCACTGAGAAGCTCGGAGGTAAGACTACGCAGAGTAAGTCCGTTTTGAGTCACGGTGCCTGCTGCCTTCTCTACCATTGCATTAGCATTAGCATTAGTATCAGCGACGGTCGTAGGGAAACGAGGCTTCATGGCAGATTTTGATGGCCCTTAATGCTAAAAAAGAAACAGCTCGATGTGGAGTCATCGCTGTGATGTACAGTTTTGATTGAATAGTGTTTGCCTCTTTACCATATCCCCGTTTCATCATGGTCATGGTATTTAGGAATCTACGCTTTGCCGCCTGTCTTGTTCTTGCGAATGCGTGAGAGAATTCTAGGATGAGTCAAGTACCACAGAATTGGTTCAATGAGAGTGTAGATTAGAAATGTGATTCTTGGCTGGAGGCGATGCATGCGCGAAACCGGCGGAGTCATTCGAGACCAAATTTGAGGCGTTTCGATTATAGTCCCAGTAGTCATGATTTTTCATTTGGAATCTTAAGTACTGAAGTAGGAACATTCATGTAAGAAGATGTATCTCGAGAGTAAAAGCGTAACCAATGAGCCAATACTAGTCAGTGATTGACCTTCTCATCGAATATTCATGTTCAATGCCTCTAGACCCATCAAGTGGAGCAGTATTGCATCATGATTGGTTACATACAAGTCTTACATGCATCACATCACCTACGAGCATGCTCTTAGACTTTGATTCTGTTGTCTCGTGCGCTTTCTCTCACTGCTTCGGTATTTTATCTCTTTTGTCATGCTTGCGGGTGTTTTGCGTACATCATTGGATCAATGCTCTCCGTATAAGCACTAACGTTCCGCTTTGGATTACATGTTCTCAATAGTAATCATGCTCTCAGATAAAAACCACATGTTTCAATGGTCCATGAAATCGCGGTAAGGCAACATGCCATCGAAAGCACCCTCCATCACTAGTGAAGACGAAGTGCAGAATTGAGCAGCGCCGGTGAACAGTATTTCACACGGAATGATCCATCAAACATATCTCAATGATTAGGCAAATGACTTGATCATTGGGAACGAAAACTAAGTTATATTCTATACAACTCGGACCCTACTGAGCTATATATTTCCCCTGGCGTCCCCGCTGATTGTTACTGTTGTTTAGCGTGTATACCTCGCAATCCTATGAGTGGTACTCCTTAGTAAATTCGAACACTTCAACAGAGATGTGGAGTAGGTAGAAATCTGTATCAACTTCATGAACTAGCTCTCATTGTTTTCATGATTGGATCTTACTATTTTCTGATGTGTACACTCTTCAAGTTCCTTCCAAGTGGCTCTACTCCCGCGTTTGCTCTACTGCTCTTGCAGTAGTTTGAAGTTGTGATTCTCTTTCTCCTCTTCGCATTCTTTCGCATTTTGGGTCAGGGTATACGTAGCGGATGATGGATTGGCGGTGCATGGACGAACAAAGTCTATGGCTGCGTTGGTGTCGGACCAGTCTTCATTCTGGATCAGTCAGACCGCAGATACAAAGAACAGTCTGTAGTTCGCGTTTTCTCATTCCAAGTTGAACTCAAAAATCCCGTTCACATCCAATTGCTATTTGATTGAAGTCATCGCATCATTCACCGCATGTTGCTCGTTATTGGTTACCCAAACATGGAAACTAGTGGGACTACCGTAGA
>Ga0160427_10001515_pt1 | contig 14201 bp, 18 predicted proteins | sample SolpanmetagenomL_FD_108194 | JGI IMG/M metagenome (GOLD analysis project Ga0160427, IMG submission 108194) | Solar panel surface microbial communities from Lawrence Berkeley National Laboratory, California, USA - L | ecosystem: Engineered > Built environment > Solar panel > Unclassified ...
GGATGTGCGTGCCGTCGCCGACCGGATCGTTGTGCTCCGGCTCGGGCGTAACAACGGTATCCTCGCGCCCGACGCTTCGAACGAAGAACTGGTCAGCGCCATCACAGGCGCATCTGAAAATTCTGTCACTCGGCGTGCCGGGCGTCGCGCCCAACGCGAACATTCCAACGAGGCAAGGTCATGAGTCAGCCGCAAAACGGTTCCTCCGACATCCCTCTGCTCGATCGCGCCGACAGCCGTGTCAAGCACGCGACCGGCATCGGCGGCGCTTTCGAGGCGTTCATCACCCGGGTCAAATCGGGCGATCTCGGCTTCCTGCCGGTGATCATCGGCTTACTCATCATTTGTACCGTCTTCCAGATCCTCAACCCGGTCTTCCTGTCGAGCAGCAACCTCGCCAATCTGTTGTTCGATTCCTCGACGATCGGCGTGATTTCGCTCGGGATCGTCTGTGTGCTGATGGTGGCGCAGATCGATCTGTCGGTCGGCTCGGTCAGCGGCTTCGCCTCAGCGCTCGTTGGCACCTTGTGGGTCAACCAGGGCTGGCCCGTGCCGTTGGCCATTGTCGCAGCGCTCGTCATTGGTGCGCTCATCGGCGCAGCTTACGCCTTCCTTTTCAACTGGCTCGGCATGCCGAGCTTCGTGTCGACCCTTTCAGGGCTGCTGGCTTTTCTCGGGCTGCAACTCTACATCCTCCGCTCGAGTGGTTCGATCAACCTGCCGTTCGGCTCGCCGCTGGTCTCCTTCGGTCAACTCCTGACAGTGCCGGACTGGTTGGCTTATGTGCTCGTCGCTTTGGCCGCAGTGGGTGTTTTCGCGGCAAACTACCGCACTGAGCAGCGTCGTAAGGCGTCCGGTCTGTCGACGCAACCGATGGTCGCGATCGCGACCAAAGCGTTGGCGATTTTCATCAGCCTGGAATTCGTCGTCTTTTACCTCAACAAGACGCGCGGCGTGCCGTGGATATTCGCATTGTTTGTCGGCCTGGTGATAGCGATGAATTATGCGTTGAAGCAGACGCAGTGGGGGCGCTCGCTGACCGCTGTTGGCGGCAATCCCGAAGCTGCAAGGCGTTCGGGGATCAATGTGCGCCGGATTTACATGAGCGCCTTCATGATCTGTTCGACGCTGGCTGCCCTTGGCGGCGTGCTGGCTGCAGCACGGCTGGCTTCGGCAAGCCAACAGGCCGGCACCGGCGACGTCAATCTCAATGCCATCGCTGCGGCCGTGATCGGCGGCACCAGTCTGTTCGGGGGGCGTGGCAGCGCTTATTCGGCCCTGCTCGGGATCATCGTCATCCAGGCGATTTCCAGCGGCCTGACGCTGCTCGATCTGTCGTCGTCGCTTCGCTACATGATTACTGGTGCCGTTCTGGCGATCGCGGTCATTGTTGATTCCTTGTCGCGGCGCTCGCGAATGTCCAATGGCCGCGCCTGACCTGGACTCCTCGGGATTGTGTTGCCTTAACTTGTGATTTAACTGGTTGAAGGTCAGGCAAGACGGTTTTTGCATGCTGGTTGTGCACGCTGACGCTCCGCTACCTTGCCTCGGCCTTCTTGAGAAGACGTGTATGGCGCTTTGGAACAACGTTCCAAAGCGCAGTTCCATCTCTTGGACGCGATCACGCCGGCAGAGATGGTGCCCAGTTTCGTGCACTTCGGCTTGCAGGGCAGCTTCCTGCAACGTTGGGAAAGTGTGTACGCGGTGTTAATTCAGCGAAAGATCAACGTTCTGCGCTTGAGAGTCACTATGGGAAAAACGTTACTTGCGGACGCGCCATCGATCTTTGGCATGCCTTGACGCTTGCGGGCTTGCTGGATGGTAAGGATAGGGATGGGTGTCAGCCTTGAGACCGTTCACAGCAGATGAGCCTCTACAGGTCGGTCAAGTCTACATATCCCCTTCAAATGCAGGACCTCGAGCAGCCCCTTCAATTCGACGCTCACCAGAGATCTAATGCCAGCATGTCAACCTCATCCACAATTTTACTGATGTCCGGCAGTCTCAGGCAGGGCTCTGTGAACGAGGCAACGCTGCAAACCGCCCGTCGACTCTTGACAGAAAGCGTCCAAACGCGCCTAGCCATCCGGTTCGATCAGCTGCCGCATTTCAATCCCGACCTCGATCAAGAGCCGCTTCCTCTGGCGGTGGCGACCCTGAGAGCAGAAATTGCCGCAGCGGACGCGCTGCTGATCTGCACGCCAGAATATGCCGGGGCGCTGCCAGGAGCGTTCAAAAACCTCCTCGACTGGACCGTAGGCGGCGCTGAGATGACTGGAAAGAAGGTGGCTTGGATCAACACTGCAGGCGCGGCCGCGCCCAGTGGCGGTGAAGATGCCCACGCCTCACTCCGGGTCGTGCTTGGGTACCTGGGTGCGGTGATTGTCGAGCCGGCATGTATTCGGCTCCCAGTTGCCCGGTCCATGGTCGGTACGGACGGACTTATCAAGGATGAGGACTTGTGTCACAAGCTGAAGTTGGCCCTGGTTGCCCTGACTTCCAGTCTCGCTCACACCTGATGCATAGGGTCTTGAATCCACGATCGAGGGTCAATAAATTCCACGGTTGAGCGCAGTAATTTCTCAACAAGCGGGCAGGCTCTCTATAGGCTTTCGAGTTGAGCATGACGACTGTAGCAGCTGCCGTCACGGAAGTTCAGCGGGCTCGGCTGACTTGGTTCTCTGAAAGGTTCTGTCAGGTTATCCGGTAGGGTGAGTCCGGTCGTACCCTTTGTCTGCGTGGAGCTTCTGCGGTCGGCGGCCTGCAGGGCCGAGTTTGCCGTTTTGGATGCCATGTACAGCATCCAGCGTGGCTTCGAGTTGACGGAAGTCATGGACGTTCGCTCCACTCAGCGTGATTGTCAGCGACAGGTCTTCAGCATCGATCAGCAGACGCAGCTCATCGTGATGCCGAACTTGTCACGATCTGAGGGGGTATGCCCAGTCTGCTCCCCATCACGCGGAGCAGGGAAGCTGCAGCCCCATCCAGTGTGCGACGGAACCAATCGAGTTGACCGTGGACGGCAGCATGGTTGAGCACCTGGTGGAAGAGGGAGGAGGAGAGCCCATGATTTGCCAACGCTCAAGTGCGCCTTGATAGGTGATGTCGCCTCAGGACATCTGGGCCGAATCTTCCACTGAAGAGGATGCGGCCATACCGGTATGGCCGCCTGCAAATTGAGATATCGTGCGGGCGTGATCATCCTGACCGTATTCAACCATGCGGGTGGTGCAGGCAAAACCAGCCTGACGCTCAACGTCGGACACGAGCTGGCCCGGCAAGGTTTGCGGGTGCTGTTGATTGACCTTGATCCACAGGCCAACCTGACCGGATGGCTGGGCGTGAGCGGGGTTTCCCGGGGCCAGACGGTCTATCCGTCTGCAGTCGATGGCCTGCCTCTCCCCCGGCCGGTGGACGTTCACGGCCTGCACCTGATCCCGGCCCATGTGGGGCTTGCACTGGCTGAAGGCCAGATGATGGGCCGGGTCGGCGCTCAGAGCCGTCTCCGGCGGGCCCTGTTGCCGCTGGCGGATCGCTACGATGTTGTTCTGATCGACAGTCCACCGAGCCTCGGTCAGCTGGCGATTCTGGGTGCCCTGGCGGCAGATCACATGCTGGTGCCGGTGCCTACCCGGCAGAAGGGACTGGATGCACTGCCGGGCCTGCAGGAAGCCTTCGGCGAGTACCGGGAGGTGCGCCCGGACCTGACGGTGGCGCTGTATATTCCCACTTTTTACGACGCCCGGCGCCTCCACGACCGGGAGGTACTTGCTGACCTGCGGGCGCACCTGTCCCCGTTGGCCACGCCGGTGCCGCAGCGCGAGGCGGTCTGGCTGGACTCGACCGCTCAAGGGGCGCCGGTAGGTGTCTATGCACCGGGCAGCCCAGTGCACCGGGACGTCATCACGCTGACCGCAGACATCGCTCAGGCCGTGGGCCTCGTTCCGGGGAAACCGGCGTGACGTCCAAGAGGCCCGAACGGAAGCGCAGCCTGGCCGGCCTGCTGGAAGGCAGCGCCGACCTGAGTCAGCCAGGGACCTCGCCGTTCAGACGGCTCGCGCTGGAAGCCCTGCGGCCTGGCAGTCAGCAACCTCGGAGGACTTTCGATGACCGGGCGCTGCAGGAACTGGCAGACAGCATCCGTGAGCACGGCGTGTTGCAGCCGCTGCTGGTTCGACCGGTCAACGGCGGACATGAAATCGTAGCGGGGGAGAGGCGCTGGCGGGCTGCGGGTCTGGCCGGGTTGTCAGATGTGCCGGTGGTGGTCCGGACACTCACGGACCAGGAGGCCCGGGCTGCAGCATTGATTGAGAACCTCCAGCGGGAGGACCTCAACATTATCGATGAGGTTGACGGCAAACTGGACCTGGTGGCCCTGACCCTGGGGCTGGCCAGGGAGGAAGCGAGGGTCCGGCTGACCCGCCTCACGAAAGAGCCTGCGGGCGAGGAGGCCGCGCGGCTGGCTGACCTCTTTGCTCCGCTGGGAGAAACGTGGGTCACCTTCGCGAAGAACAAACTTCGCATCCTCAACTGGCCCCCCCTGCTCCTCGATGCTCTGAGATCAGGTCTGCCGTATACCCTGGCGGGTGTGATTGCCGCAGCGCCGGAAGACCAGCACGGCCAGTTGGTCGAGCTGGCCAGGAGTGGCATGAGTCGCAGCGCCCTCCGGGCCGAGGTGGAGCGTCTCGGCCTGCCTCAGGGCATCGGAAGCGTCTCCCAGGCAACCGTGGTGGCCCGCTTGCTCTCCAGCCGCCGGTTTATGGCGCGCCTGCAACCTGAGGACAAGAGAGCCATTGAACGCTGGCTGGCCCGCATGCCGGAAGTGCTGCGTAGCGATTCTGAGGAGACACTTTGAGGATCGGCCATACCGGTATGGCCGGTGCCGGAAGCAGCTCGGACACTGCATAAACATGGCCGCTGTCTCGCAGGGAACAGCCAGACGATCCAGAAGACCGATGGCCAAATACAGCAGACGCCCCCCTCACGCGGAAGTACCCTTGAACCGAGTGCTCTGCGCCCTGTTCACCATGCTGCGGACTTGAGGGCAGTTCCGGGTCAACAGGGCCGGGACCCAACGCAAGTTGCTCCCAGAACCCGGTCGAAGAGGCTTTACGTTCATCAGTCGGATTGTTCTGACAACAGTGCCACCAACCGAGCCGATACCCGGCAGGTACAGCGTGTATCTACAGACGTTCCTCACCATCTGCGCTCGAAACCTCGAATATGAGCGCCCAAGGCATGCTTCGGCAGAACGCCACGCCGACTGAGAAAAAATTCCTGTCCATCAAGCTGTTTCAGGTCCTGAAGGCTGGCAGCACGACGTTGAGATGAATGAGTTCGACGAAGCCGAGGAGGTCGATGCGGCGATGGAGCTCAGCAGCAACCTGCTCTTAATGGCCCACGAACTCGCAGGCCAGGCCATCCAGATCTCGAGTTTCCCGCCAGAAGCGGACCGCACCGCGGCGGCCCAGCGTCAGGTCAAGCTCATGGGAGAGCTGTTCGAGCGCTTCAGACGGTCACAATGAGCGCACGGTTGTAATGCGGCGCCAGACGAGCAGCACACACGCCAAGTGAGCCAAGCGCCAGGAAGCGGTCTGTGGACCCGCTCCTGTCGCGTGGAGAGCTTACGAAAGCACATCAACCCACTCAAGGTGCGTTCCACCTTCCAGCGGCGTCGTCTCAGTCCTTCTCTGTCTTCGGTCCCATGGAAGGCAATCCGAGAAAAGAGACCGCGGGCTGAAACCCGGCGAGGATCGACGAAAAGTCCGTCTTGACCACGTTCACGCCGGGCCGCCGGCTGGCCCCGTTGGCCATGCCCACATCGAACTCCTCCAGGCCGCCGTTGAGGGACGGCTGAGAGAACGGCGGTTATTTGCCGGACACCGTACCCGTGAGCCTGCCTTTCTGTCTGATGGCTTCCAGCGTGGTGGTATAGGTCGTGCCCGACACAAGCGGAAGACTCAGCATGAACGGCGTGTTGCCGTGCATGGTGTTCCTTCTCAAAGGGGCGTCCCCGTCAGAACCGAATGGGTGACGCGCCAGAGCAACTCCGGGACGGTGGCGAACGAGTACGGCATGAAGATGCGTTCGAGCCGTTGGTGGTAATCGCGGCCCCAGGGCCCGATGTTGACGACCGGAAAGTCCAGGGCGTCGGGCGGCACCGGGTCGACGAGTCCAGGATGAGGGGTGTGCTCGCACAGGGTCTGCGTCTCCAGCGGGTCAGCCGGCTGGCCGAGAAAACTCATATCGGAGATCCCAGCGAAGTACCGTCGGAGCTGGATCGGTTCTCCCGTTTCCACGGACAGCTCCTGCGCGTGTCGGCTGGCCGCCTGATACAGGCGACGATCTGCCACAGCCACGCCGAGTTGCGTCGGCGGATAGTAGAGCGAGCCGAACCCCAGCACGATGGCCGGTCCTTCCAACGCGGCCAGCGTGACCAGGGCCGAGGTGATGTCCCGGCTCACCTCCAACGGATCGGCTCCCGAAGGATGTTCGCCGATAATCTTTTCCACCGCGGCCTCGCCGGCCCGCTGAGCGGACTGCGCCCGCAGCTCTCCGAAGGTCAGCACGCGGGCGCGCTCGGTGGAAAGCCGTAGGGCACTCGGGTGGCCAGCTGCCCGGGCCCGATCATGCAGTACCCCCAGCGCAGCCTCGGCCGCCTCGTGCGCAATGCGGCGAAACTGACTCAACACCTGCGTCGGGGTCCGGGATTGGGTCAGCACGTTGAAGGCGCACCAGACACGTGCCGGGGTGGTGACGTCATAGTGCGTGCGGCTGTCTTTCAACTCCAGGCAGACCGGGGGAGATGCCTGATCGCCCGGCTCGCCGTCGGCGAACTCCGGCGCCCCCTCAACCTTCGCCACGAGCGTCGCGGCCAGCAGGGTGGCACTCACTCCATCGAAGGGGTAAGCGGCGTGGCTGGGTCGGCCGACCACCAGTGCCGAGACCAACAGTTTGCCTACCGTGCCCAGGTACACCGAGCGTCCCTCCTCGCCGGTCCCCACATCAGCAGTCGCGTCCAGGTTGATGCCTGCCACCAAGCGCAGGTCACGCTCACGCGCCACTCCCGGCAGATCGTGGGCCACGGCCCTGGCCCCGCTGGACCGGCCCTCCTCGTCAGGTGTGGCAACCAGCAGCAGATGGCCGGGCCGATCATCCAGCGGAAGAGCAGCGTAGCGCTCCAGCACCGCGAGTCCCGCCGCCAGTCCTCCTTTCATGTCCAGCAGACCACGACCGAACAGGTAGTCCTCGGTGGTCAGATCCTGGGTGGCGAGTTGTTCGCTGCTGCTGAGGTTCCGCAGCGGCAGGGCCGAGCGAATCTTGTCGGTGAGCGCCTCAGCGTCGTGCGCCAGGACCTGCCAGTCGCCGTAATCTTCAGTGCTGACCGTATCGTAGTGGCCGGCCAGCAGCACCGTCCTTGGACTCTGCCCCCGCACCAGGACATACAGGTTCCAGGCTGCGTGTCCCGGACGTGCCGGGGTCAGCCAGACATCCTCTGAACGGACGGCCGGCCAGCTTTGGAGCAGGGTCTGAAGCTGGAACGCAAACCTGGCTTCTTCCGGCGTTCCAGTTACGCTCGGCCAACCGGTGAGCAGCACAGCCAGTTCCCGGGTCCGGTCTGCCCAGGAGGGACGCTGCAGCATCTTGGTCATCTCGGCCTCCTTGTCAGAGATGGTCACCCTCACTGACGCCCTTCACTGTAGAGAGGCGAACCAGTCGACAGGCAGACGGAATTCATACCTGTCCACGTGGTATGAATAAAGTTAATGAAAAGCGGGCCGACGCTTTCACAGCTGCGTATTTTTCTCGCCACCGTGAACACCGGAAGTTTCACGGCCGCTGCCGTTGAGATGAACCTGACACAGTCAGCTGTCAGCCACTCTGTCCAGCAGCTTGAAACAGCCCTGAATGCCCGGTTGCTTGAACGCAACGGCCGGGGGATCCGGATGACCGACGCCGGCCGCCGCGCCCTCCCGGTCATCCGTCACATGCTCGATGAAGTCGAGCGTCTCAAATTTGAAGTCAGTGTGAACGCCCCTCCGGTCGGTACCGTCCGGATCGCCAGTTTCCCAAGCTTGGCCCTGCACATCATGCCGACGGTGCTCGCCCATGTCCGTACGCACTATCCAGGCATTGACGTGCTTCTGAGTGACGCCTACCTGGAGCGCCCATCGGTCGAGGCGGCGGTCCTGCGTGCCGAGGCAGACATCGGACTGACACAACTTCCGGCCGACCCCCAGCTGCTCTCCCGGGCCATCCTGACCGACCCGTTCGAGTTGTTGATGCCTACGGACTGGGAACCGTCGACAATCTGGGGCCGGCCCTACATCCACCTGGGGTTGCCCGATGACGATTTCGTGATCCAGGGTCTCCGTTCGCTCGGCTTGCACGTCAGGCCGTCGCTGTGCCTGATGACCGAGCCGTCCATCGTGGCGGTGGTGCGTCAGAGGCTCGGGTACGCCATCCTTCCAACGCTGTCCCTCCAGGGGCTGCCGGAAGGGGTCAGGCGCCTTCCAGCCCCAGCACGACTGACGCGCACTCTCGGCACGGTCACCCGCCCTGGAGAACTTTCCGTGGCCGGACGGTGCGTCTTGAAGCTCATCTGGACCTCTGCACGGTCGTGGAACAGTTCATGGGGGCAGGCAGGATCAGTCCACAGCCGTTCCTGAACGGAGGCTGGAGAGCTGCGATGGATAGGTGCACGCCGGTCAGGAAGGACAAGGGCCGCGGGTCAAGGCCATCCTGGTCCAGTGCAGTTCCCAGCCAAGGTGAGACGGCACCGGGGCACGTGTGCTGGTGACACCTGTCAAGACGCCGGTGACCTGCGGCCCTGAACAACCCTCCCCACGAGCAGAAGCATCTCGGAGACCATCTTTCAGGCAGAATCGACGCGCTGGAATTTTATCAGCCGCGGAAAAAGGAACCTGGATTTGATCGTGCACGTAGCTCCATCGCGCGCCGACCGGTGATGACGGTGTGAAGACGTCATCTCCGATTGGCACGCAGATGGAAGCCGTCCCAGCCGGCCAGCCACTCGTCCCGCTGAGACCGCGGTGTACGTCCGCCTGCCGTTTCAGCGCCTTGGCCGGCCTTCAGGGAAAGGCTTCACTCCACGGTCACGCACAACAATGGTCTGGAGCGTATTGAAGTGAGTATCCACCGCTGACGCAGATGCGAGGCCTAGGCTCACCGCGACCAGCTCCCAGGCCTCACTCTATCTGAAAGCGCGTCACAGGCCAGGTCAATAGAACGCGGACCAGGCGCCGTACCGAACACCTTTGTAGAAAATCGTGGACATGGAGTAACAGGGGACTTTGGCGAATACGCCGTAGTGCGCGCAGAGGTTGTCCATGTGTCTGAGGAAGGAAACGTCGATGTCATACCGGGTCCATTCGTTATGCATCCGCGCGCGACGGTTGTTGCGGTAGCCGAAATCATGTTGGACGCACGGCCAATAGAAGTTGTCAGCGTACCCGGTTTTCGTGGCTGGGCCGCTGCAGCCGTCCTGCGACCAGTCGTAGTTGGGCATGTAGTGCCGGTCATTGAGGTAGTTGTTCTTAAAATTATCGTCCCGGTACGTTCGCACAAAGGCAGCGTCGCTTTGGGCGGTCAGGGGAGTGGACGCCTGTTGATGCCGGTACTCGGCGATGGTGTCCTGGTACGTTGTGACCAACGCTGCCAGATCAATGGACTGGCCCTGATCGTCGACAGGCGGGGCGCTGCCGGAAGCGACCAGGGCCTGGGCCGCCTGGATGTCCGTGACTGCCTGCTCAAAGACGGCAACCGTGTCCTGTTGCTCTGGCGACAGCGGTGTCGCAAGGTTCTGACTGGACGTGCCGGCCGAGATTAGGACGGCGGGACCAGCGGGTTGACCACAGGCCATCAGAGCGAAGGTACCGAGGACGATGATGCCGGCTATACGTATCTTCATAGCTACCTCCCGAAAAAACAGTGCTTTCGACAGTAGGTGTCCGGCCAACCCGATTCTTCAAGAGAAGAAGTTTGCCTGCCAGCGGGGCGACAGTAACACTCGGCCAGACAGGCGCTTAGGCCGCCATCCACGCACGCTCAAAAACGGAAACCAGATGAAATGAATCCGGGCGGCCCGGCAGAACAGACATGCACATCACGGCCATTCAGCCAGAGCCACGCCGAACATCCGTTCGGCTGATGGGGCTGAGGCTAGGAAAAACACCCCGTTGTTCAACCTGATGTGGCCTACCGGGCCGTCCGCCCGGAAGTGGCGCCGCATTCGGAGGCGCGTTGGGGAACTGCAGACGGTGCATCTGGTTGACCATGAGCAACGGTGGGCAGTTAAGATCGAGCATCCCTGTTCTCCTTGACCGGGCTATCCCCCGGCGCACCATGGCGATCAACCGCGTGAAGCCTCTGCAAAAGGCACCGAACCGTCGAGACCGGATAGCGGACCTGCATTTTCAGAGAGAGGGCGGCACGACCTGAACGGTTCCCCAGGTTTTTCGATTGACCATGATCCTGAAGGAATTCCCCCGAGAAGGGCCACTTCCAGCATCAACGAACGTCCTGTTTTCGAATCGGAGCTCCAGGGTGCATACGGTACTAACCGAAGTGGTTTCGGTGCCCAGAACCGTCAGGCGAAGTTCATCAGGGCTGCGATCGGCCGTGATGGCCTTGAAGACTCGGCAACTCCCTATCCCGACTTTCAGGGTGATCGGAAGGTCCTGGCCCGCTTGAACCAACGCAGGGAAGGACACCGTTTCCACCGGCAACAGCACATCTCGGCTGGAAACCTGTTGTTGACAGCTGATAAAGGTGAATGCCAGTACGCTGATCAGGAGTCCTCGTTTCATGTGATCTCCAATCGCTCAACCCGCAGACCCGATCAGGCCGTGCCACCTGATGCCGGAAAGCCGGGAGGGCCGTGGGTCACTGCGGGTCCACACCGGATGGACTTGACCGGGGTGCCGGTTGATCCGCTTCTCAATGCAGCGCAGCGGTGAACAGCCTCTCGACCCGGGCCGACGTTGACGTACAGGTGGCACGGCCTGCCCCGGCTTGCTCTAGGAATGAGACAGTGACGTCGTATAAATCAGGTTGCCAGGAATGACATTCAAGATTTGGGCGATCCCTACGTCGCCGTGGGCTCATTCAACCCCCGATGTCAGCTTCCGGCCGCAGATGCGGGCGTATGGCAGCAGCTCGGGGTGGACGCCAGCTCCACCTTCTCGTATTCGTCATGGCGTTTGATCTGAGTGAATACGTCCTGCTGCGGCCAGCCGGCCGGCACATCCTGCCACTTTTCCTGCCGTCCGTACGGCAGCATGTCGAGGTGCCCGGCGATGCTCGACAGGATTTCGATCCCACGGCCCCGCGTCTCGTAGGTCTGGTACGGCACGCCACCAACCTGCAGGTACACACTGAAGCCGGAGACCTCGCCCCCGTCCGCGCCCGTCCAGTTCCAGTCCTGGTTGTACGTCGTGTCATGGGCGGAGACCCACGGTACGGTCCAGCCCATCCGGGTGGTGTACGCCTGGAGCTTCCCGACATGGGCGCGGGAGATGCGCACCAGGCTGACGTCATACGGCGAGAAGTGCGCCAGGTGAGGAATTGTGTTGTCGGCATCGTCCGAGCAGAAGGGACAGCCCTCGTCCCAGGCCGGATCGAACATGAAGTGGTGGACGATCAGTTGAGAGCGCCCTGCAAACAAGTCGATCAGCGTCACGGGACCATCGGTGCTCATGAAGGTGTAGTTGTCGACCGGCGTCATCGGCAGGCGCCGGCGTTGCGCGGCCACCGCGTCGTTAAGGCGTGTGGCCGCTTTCTCCAGCGGCAGGAGGGCCTGCCGTGCCTCGCTCCAGGCGGCACGGTCGACGATCGGGGGGTGGGCCATGCTGGTGTCAATCATAGGCGGTCCTTTTGTTTGGTTGAATTGGGAGGTGCGGAGACTGTTCCAGGAAGGCCAGGAGCGTCGTGACCGTGGGTGACGCCTGTCCTGTGGTCATTCCACGTCTCTCCTCCCGGGGACGACCGCAAGTCTCGGTCGGTCAGCCGCGTGTTACGGGCGGTCGCTGATCTGCTGCACGGCCCAGCGGTTGCCGTCCGGGTCCTTGAAGTACATGAATCCGGTATTGTTCAGGTCGTCCCCCTCACGGTAGGGGTGCTGCTGGCCATCCCGATCGAACACCGTGATCTGCGAAACGCCGACGCCACGGGCGGTGAGTTCGGCCTGCGCGGCCCTCAGGTCCCGCACCACCAGCTGCAGGCGGTCCAACGACCCGGGGGCCATGGTGGTGATCCCCCGGCCGAGCTGAATCGAGCACCCGGAACCGGGTGGGGTCAACTGAACCACACGGTAGGCGTCACCGGAGGCGTGATCGAGGTCCAGATCAAGGTGGAATCCCAGACCGTCACGGTAGAAGGCCAGGGCGGCATCCACGTTGGAAACGGGAACGACCACGACTTCAAGCGTCGAATTCATGACCCTTCTCCTGGTGCGCTGTCGCAGTGGGGATTGACGCTCTCGCTACTGCGTTGAGCAGCCGTGCATTGTCTCTCCGGAGTGGCAAGAACACCTCCTCAGAGGCGGTGAAAGAGGGTGTCCAGGTTCGGAGGTCCTGAGCCATATCGCCGAACCTGGCGGAGACCTCGTTCGGGAGATGACTGATGGAGGACCGCCGAACGCCGCTTTCCTCAAGGCAACCACGCTGCTTCCCGGGCAATCTCGCCGGATGCCCTGGTTCTGTACTGGAAAAACACCTGACCCGTCGGATACACGCGGCTTTCGAGCAACTCCAGCCTCATCCGCTCGGTGAACAGCGGCAACCCCTGCCCGAGCCCGAGCGCGACCGGATGCACGGTCAGCCAGAACTCATCGACCAGGCCACGCGGCGTGCAGGCCTGACCGATGCTCGCACTGTGCATGATCAGGAGGTCACCCCCTTCACCCTCCTTCAGCGCCGTCACCTCACCGATCAGGTCGTGGCTCACGCGTGAGTTCTTCCAGGGTGCCCTGTTGAGCGTGTTTGAAAACACGACTTTCGGCACTTCATCCAGCCAGCGGGAGAAGGTCAGGTCCGTATGTGTGACGTCCAGTCTTTGAGCCACGTTCGGCCAGCAGTGCCGGAAGCCTTCGTAGTTCTTTCGACCCAGCAGCACCGTGCCGATCCGGGGGAAGTCGTGCTCAACCCGTTCCGTCCACCCGTTCTGATCGAGGGTAAACCAGTCGAATTCGCCGCCCGGACCGGCATAGTACCCGTCCAGGGTCAACTGAAGCTGCATGATCAGTCTCCGCACCTCCGCCTCCTTTGCTCCTCTGGTTCCAGAAGCCCCTCAGGCTTCCGCGGAGCCCTGACAATGTCTTGCAAGAAACGGCAATCAGGCGGACTTCAGGGGTCCCAGCAGGCGGCCCGGCGTCTGTCCCACGTAGTGCTGCAGGGACCGGGTGAGGTGCGGCTGGTCGCTGTAGCCGGCGCGGTGGATCACGTCAGGGATTGGCATCCCGCGCCTGAGCAGCTGCGCGGCTTGCTGCGCACGCTCGACCTGCCGAATGTGCGCGTGGGTCAAGCCCGTGGCCCGGGCAAAGTGATGGCGCACCGTCCGGAGCGGCACGTCCTGCCGGCCACAGGTGAGCACCTCCCGCACGAGGCGGTCCTGCGTCAGCACCCCGGACCCCGGACCGTTCGAGTTCCGTCACGAACGCTTCGACCTCGTCCATGGCCGGCACCGGCCACACAACCCCCTGAAGCCAGAAGCGGCCTTCAGAGGCCGGCGACAACCGAAGTTTGGTGTCCAGCAGCGACTTAGACGACAGGTGCGGCATGAAGGTCCCGACCCGGAACCTGATCCACAGGATCTCGGCATCCTCGCTCCACGGTTCCGTGCCGGCCACCGTCTTCGGTCCGACGATCAACGAGTGCAGGCTGCCCTGGTGCTTCGCGAAGACCAAGTGCCAGTCGTTGACTGCCGGTCGGCAAGAGGCACCCGCGCGGAGGGTTCGCCCCGTGGTCACTGAAGCGATCAATGGTGAGTCTGACGGGCGTTTCTGGTAGTGGAGCGTCATGGATACTCCCGTGCTGTCCGCCCTGTGAAGCCCAGATGCTGGGCTTCCCGCTGTGGCGCGTTCATCTCCGTGAAGTCGTTCGCTCGTTGCCGGAGGCGTCACGCGACCACGCCGGCGTATGCACTCAACGACGGTGGTCCACCTCGGCGGAAACGTCACAGGA
>Ga0160427_10001516_pt1 | contig 14200 bp, 17 predicted proteins | sample SolpanmetagenomL_FD_108194 | JGI IMG/M metagenome (GOLD analysis project Ga0160427, IMG submission 108194) | Solar panel surface microbial communities from Lawrence Berkeley National Laboratory, California, USA - L | ecosystem: Engineered > Built environment > Solar panel > Unclassified ...
CCTCTGCGCATACAACCTCCCTCAGATCAGATGTAGGGGAATGATGTCGAAGTAGTCGAGCAGCAACAGCGCTGCGATGATCAGGATGATCAGCACAACGATCCAGAGCCAAGTCGGAGGCCCACTCCGCCCGCCCTTGAGCCGGGTCACGCCTGCTCCGGAGGCAAGATGCTGAGGCCATCAGAGTGCTCGGTCACCAGCACCTCGTACTGCAGCTCCACCTGCTGCTGCTGGTGTTCGGTGATCACCTGCTTGCCAACGTGGACTTCCTCGGTCACGTAGGGCACCTTGTTCACCACCGTCTGTTCGTCGTACAGCAGGACTTCTCTGGTCTCACCCTCTTTGAGCTGTTCGCCATTGAAGAACACTTCGCCACCCCCTGGGCCCACCTCGATCACCAGTGTTTCCCGCTTCAGCTCAGTGGTGACGGCCTCGGTGCGGGTCTTCACCTCGCGCCTGAACTGCACCTGCCCGGTCTGCACCTGCGTCTTGCTGATCGAAAGCACTTCCTCGCGCAACTCCAGCACACCAACTTGAACCGTCTCCGAGGTGGTGCGCAGGTCAGCAGCGCCCTGCGGTTTCACGTCTTTCTCCATAGGACCCCTTGATGAAAACCGGGACGGTATCTACCGTCCCGGCCAACGTGCTGCGCGCTGGTCTTACTTCTTAGATGTGGAGTTCAGGCTGTCCGTGTCACCGCTGACGGTGACTTCACCGGTCTTGGTCACGTCCAGCACTTCACGGCCGACCGTGTCGCTGTAGGTCTTCTGCTCGGTCTCGGTGCGCTTCCCGACCTCAATCTCCTCGGTCACGAACGCCTGCTTGCTGACGTTGGCCCGCTCGGCCTCCAGGTCCACCTGGATGGTCTCGGTCGCACCGCCCAGCGTCACGTTGCCTTCGACCGGACGCGGGTCGCTGATCATGCGGCGCTCGATCACGACTTCCTCGTGCTGGAGGGCCACATTAACGTTCTCAGTCCGGGTCTCGACTTTCTTACCGACCTGTACGCTGCCCGCCTGGTACTTCTCCTTGTTGACGCTCAGTCGCTCCTCGAGCAACTGCAGCTTGGTCGGGGTCTTGAACAGCGTCTCGTCCTGGTAGTGGTCGGCGGCGGTGACGACTTCCGATCCCGCAGCCGCTACCGGGGGCACGTACCCGGTGCCTTTCAGCACGCGGATGTCGGACACCTGCTGCTCGTCACCGTAGTCCTGCCCAACGTGGTACTCGCCCATCTCCTTGACCTGATCTTTGCTCAGGCTGTCGAAGTACACGCCGTCGTCCTCGACGCGGGCCAGGCCGACCGGCACCACGACTTCCTTGCTGGTGAACCAGCTGCCGACCTCGACCACCAGGTAGCGCACAGTGCCGCCATCCTGCGTCAGGGCCTCGCGGACGGTGCCGACTTTCTCGCCGCCGTTGCCGTATGCGGGCAGGCCAATCAGGGTATCGTGGCCACCACTGAGGTCATAATTACGGTCACGGACAAGGTCGGACATGGGGGTGAGCTTGGTCATGGTGTTCTCCTTGAAGTCAAACGCCTCTATTCTGGAAGAGGCAACTCGTGCTTGCTGATTGATTGTGAGTGTCCAAAACAGACTAAACATGTGCTTTAGAAAAAACGGATCTTTAACAACGAAAATGAAGCAGAACCTATGAGCATATAAAGCCTTACTCAACGGTGTCGTGAGAAACTTCACGCACACTGAAGCCATGACGAATGTTCAAAGCAATTCGACCGGCAGTAAAAATGCAGGCATTGAGAACATCGACCTTGTGGACAGCGAGCGGGTGCTGAACGAGGCAAATTCAAAACAGCGGGTCAACTGGCCGGGGATCTTCGTCGGCCTGGTGACCGGACTGGCCCTGTTGATCACGCTCGGTACGCTCGGCGCTGCCATCGGCGTCTCCAGCATCACTGACCTCGGCACCTTAGGCATCGGGTCGGCCATCTGGGCCGCCCTGACCCTGATCATCAGTTCCTACATGGCGGGCTTCACTGCAGTGCGTGCCGGCAACCAAGGGCTCGCGACCCGGGGTCAGTTCACCGGCGTGGTCACCGGCATGCTGATGACCCTAGCCCTAACGCTGTTTCTATCCAACCTAGTGAGTGGTCTGGTTGGCACGGCTGGCAACGCCATCAGCTCGGTGGTCGGTGGAGCTGCCACTGCCACAGCAGCGGCGGGCACCGCTGCTGCGAACAACCCTGGCACCCAGGACGCCGCCAGCAGTCTCCTCAATGGCCTGAATGCCGATAGCATCGGGCAGATCATCGGGCAGGCCAGCCCGGACCTGAGCGAGGCGCAGTCCACCGCCGCCGCCAACGTGGTCAGCGGCATTATCACTCGGGCGAGTAACGACCTGGGCAATAATTTGAGCAACGTGTCGAACCTGGGTGACTTCGTCACCAACCGGGTAAATAACATTCAGAAGGCATTGAGCGGTCCGGAGTTCGTCACCCGGTTGCAGCGTCAGGGGCTGAGCCAGACTCAGGCGCAGGCCACCCAGACGGCTATCACGGCGGAGGCGAAGAAGGTGCAGCAGCAGGCGACGGACGCCGCTGCCGCTGCCGCCAGAATTGCTCGTAAGGTTGCGACGACGGCCGCCTGGGGGAGCCTGCTGGCCGCCGGCCTGGTGATCGGCCTTGCCACCCTCGGCGGCAATCAGGCCGCCAGCACCCGCCGCAAGATCGCGGCCGGGACGCCCAACACCCGCATCTAACTGCAGAGAGATGAAGAGGGCCACTCCCATGGGAGTGGCCCTCTTGTGTTGCCTTAACCGGGTTGGGATAGGCTGACCCGCTGTGAATGATGCCGAGCCTTACCGCCACCGCTTCCCGATGACGATCACCCAGTACGACGCTTGGCTCTACCACCGCTTTCCTTAAGTTACCAAGATGTGCAGGAAATGCTCCGCCAGCGCGGCATTCAGGTCAGCCACGAAACGCTCCGCAAGTGGTGCATCAAATTCGGACCCCTTTTTGCGGAAGACCTACGCCACTGGGAACCCCGGCAGGGTTTTCGGTGGCATCTGGACGAAGTGTGTACGACTGTAGCCGGCGTTCGACACTGGCTGTGGAGGGCCGTGGAAGAGTACGGTTTTGTGCCTGATATCATGCTTCAGCGGCATCGGGACAGCAAAGCGGCGAAGACCTTCCTGACCCAGTTGCTGGAAGAATACGATGTCCCAGAGGAGATCCATACCGATCAGTTGCGCAGCTACGGAACCGCGATTCGAAAGATACCGAGCCTGATCAACGTCGCCTATCAGCAGGTGATCTCCACGGCCCGGTGCAACAACATTATCGAACAATTACACCGTCCCACACGGCGACAAGAGCGAAGTCAGCAAGGATTCAGGCGGCGGAAACGCGCTCAAGAACTCCTGAGTTTACATTCCCGAATCACCAATCTTCACCATCATTCCCGCACCAGCGTCACCGCCGCCAGCCGAAAAAACAACCAGAGCATAGCGTTCCAAACATGGTCAGCCGCCGTGTCAGGGGTGGTCTGAACCTTAGACCACCCCTGACTTCAGCTTGCCCTGAAGCCAATTAGGGCAGCACAACCTGCCACTTATGTGACCTAACGTCTTGAAGGTCACTCCTTCGTCGCCCCGGATGGACTCCCGTCGGATGCTGGACCAGTCGTATTTGGGTGGCCTGCCCCCGGCGGACTTCGGGGCGCTTCCTTTTGGTTTGGCGGTTCTGGATTTGGCGGTCCCGGTCTTTCGGAGCATGGGGTTACCTCCTACGTGCAGGTCGTGGGCGTGGGGGCAAGACGGTAATCTGAGGGCATGGAATTCAATCCTCAGGAAGTCGTCATGAGTACGCAGAAGCAGCTTCTCGATGTCTGGTTCGAGGTGTACCTCCTCCAGGGGCATCGTGTCTCTCAGGCGGCCAGGAGGTCGCATGCGCGTTGTCTCGAATACCTTCGAGCTGTGGGCGTGCCAGAGTCGGACTTGGCGACTCTGGTGGTTGCCGAAGAGGAATGGGTGCAGACGATGCTGACGGCAAACCCGATCAAGAAGGGGTAATGTTCGAGCCAAGTGTCTACCCGGGTGGACACCAGGATTCACATCAGGTGCAGCATGTCGTGGTATGAAAAAGCCCACTAAAAAGGTCAACACCTTCTATACCGATGAACTGCTCAGGCGTATCGTGCTGTATGGGTATAGAACGACAGCTCACAGAACTGCACAGCGAGCAGTACCGGGGCCGAACGCTCACCCTCTTTCAGGAGGAGTTCACGGTCAATGCTCGGCATGGCTCTGAAACGGTCGTTAGATTTATCTCCCGAGTTGCATCGAAAGAGCAGGGCGGCTACATGCCTGAATGTTCAGCGAGCAACCGCTTTGAGGCGATCAGAGCTGCTCAGTTGCTTATTGATCGAGAAATTCTTTGAGGCTCCGTGGGTCGAGCGTCAGTCCGGAGTCTTTCGCTTGGAGCTGCGCCCAAAATCTCGGGGCTGAGAACAGAGGACATGGCCCGCAAGAAAGCGATCCCAGCTGAAGACGAACTGCTTCCCATTATTCTGTTCCAGGCGCTCCGGGCTGCTCAGAACATTCCGCCACTGGATGACCTTAAGGATGCGGACGCAGTCTACGCGGCGATGGAGTTCAGCACACAGCTCTTCACCTTCGCGCATGACCTCGCCGAACAGGCCATTCCCATCCAGGGATTCGACAAGGAGGCCGACCGCATCGCTGCGGCCAAGCCCGGGCCGGTTCGGTGCTCAGGAAACGCCGAGCGTCGGCGTACTTCAACTCTTCGTGTTGCATCGCCTTGGCATATTCGGTGGCGAGCTCGACGTTGCCGTTCAGCAGTTCTAGCGCGGCTACCTTCGCCCAGCTGTTAGAGCGACGACGGGCCATACGCATCGCCTGCTCCAATGAGCCGCCTTTCGGCTGCCGGGCGAGTGGTCCGCCGTGGGGCGGCTCGTCGAGGTCGACCACGCTGCCCCGAATGATGCTGGCCGCGATCAGGTTAATGAGCCTACGTTCCTCGGTGCTGATGCGCAGCCAAACCACCGGGCTAAGCCTCGCCGGGCGGTTCAGTGGGCAAGCCTCACCGGCCTGTCCAGCTTTCTTTGCCTAGCGTTCCTGCAGGGTGATCACAGGGCGGCCTCAATGTGCTGGGCCAGGACAGCCTGCTCTTCGGGGAGGTGATGTGGCGCGACCACGTAGGCGAGGCGCGTGGCAGCGTCGGTCACATTCTGGCTACCGGTGACCAGGCCAGCGTCTGAGCTGATCAGATCGGCGTCCGTGGTCATCGTGCGCTCGACGAGCGGCAGGAAGTGCCTCCGGTCCCCACTGTGGCTCCTAGCCTCGTGCAGCAGTGAGGCGAGGTCGGCGGGGTTCACTCCTCCTCCTGGATCGGGCCGTATTGACGTTCCAGCATGTTGTACCGTAGCTCGCCGATGCCACTGACCACGTAGCCGCCTGCCCAGTGCACGATCCGGATGGTTTGCTCTGTCTTGCACATCCGGTGATCAGGTGGCGTTGCTCATTGGTCGGCTCACGTTGGCCGGTGAAGGTCAGGCCTGCCGCGCGCAGGGCGTCCATGGTGTGCAGGGGCTTTTCATCAAGACAGTGAGGAGACGGTACTCGTCAGGGAAGGTGGGCATCGAGTATGGGATCTCCTGTGAGTGAGCGGTGGCGTAGGAAAAGGGAAAACGAGATCGGCTGCCCGTTGAAATCAGAGCGTGTCAAGTCAGACCTTAAGTTCCGATGGAGTCGACGTGAAGCTTCGCTGTACATCAGCCCAGTGGTGCGCTAAGAGGTGACAAACACGAGTTATGAAGCGTGCGCCTACGCTGTCTGTATGAATTGGCGCAATGATTTGAGCCCCGATCTTCAAGCTCGAATCGCTTGGCTCGAGCAGTACGGTTGCCAATTCTTCTGGCGCAATGCTTTCGACGGTTTGGCTCTTGGGGCCCCAGACCCTGCAGGCGAGTACGTCTTCGAAATCTGGCGAGCGGGTCGGCTCCTCGATTACGCTGTTTCCGTTTTCTATCCTCTCGATGCTTCTGGGACTGTCCAGCTTAAGGAGCTGCTGGCACTCCACTGGGATATCTGGCCTCGATTTGACTGAGGAGTAGAATCTTTCTTATGGAAGCGTGGATTGATTCCCTGACAGCAGAGGACAGACACGTGGCTCAAAAATGCTGGCGCGAGGCTGCAGTCTTCATTGGCGTGACGAAATTTCGGGGAAAGAGTCGGCAACACCGTTTGAGACGGGAAAATGCTGGCTGGAGATTCGACACGGCGAAGAACTCCTAACCTTTCTGGGGCCTTTCCAATGGCCTTTGTCTAAGGCGCTAATTCGAAGCACAGGGGTCTTCATGCTCTGTCAGGTCGAGAACACCATGAGTAAACGAAGGCGCTGGTAGGCGCAGGTTCTTTATTCCAAAAGCGTTCAGGCTTTGCGGGCCGCTTGAAGCAGAGCGCTGGCGGTATCGACGCTGGCCAGTGCTACCTCCACCGTCAACGCGGCTGTGCCGTCCCTGCAGATCGCAGCTTCGTGCAGGCGCAAGGCCACGAACTCCAGCTCCGTCAGGGTACGTGGGGCGGGGGGCGCGTTGGTCGGTGGAGGTACGCTCGGCCAGGCTGAGTGCTCTGTTCTGGGTCTCGCGGGCAGTGTGCCGCTCGACGAAGGTGCGGGTCTGGCGGCGTTCTCGGTTGCTCACAGGATGGTGCCTCCTACTGGACCGTTTGACGAGAGTGTGTGCATGGTGGATAGGTAGTTGCTGACCGTTCATGTCCAAAAGGAAAAAGAAGCGGGATGTCTCGCATTCGGACGAGGCTTGTGTGACAGGTATATATGTAGAGATTAATTCGGCAGAGGGACTACAGGGGTTGAGAGGCTGCTCATGGCCACGAAGGGGAAGAACATGAAACTCAGAACATGAAAAAGATGCTGATTCTGACCGCGCTCGTGATGGGCACCACCGCCTCGGCAGCCATGATGCTGACCAGCACCGACAAGGCCTTCGTACCCAAGGCTGCCATGGGCAACCAGTTCGAGATCGAAGCTGCCAAGCTGGCCCAGACGATGAGCATGGACACTAAGGTCAAGAGCTACGCCGCGAAGATGATCACCGACCACACCAAGCTCGGCGCACAGGTTAAGGCCGCAGTGATGAAGGCGGACCCGAACATGAGGGTTTCGGCCACTGTCTCCCCAGCCCAGCAAAAGATGCTGGACGCGCTGAAGGCATCGGGTAAGAGCTTCGACAGCTTGTACAAGAAAAATATGGAGACCAGCCAAGCTGAAACTTATGCGTTGTTCCAGAAGTACTCGGCCTCGATGGACGCCAACGCCAACCTGAAGGCGGTCATCAAGGGTGCGCTGCCAACCGTAAAGGGGCATCTCGACATGGCGAAAGGCTTGCCGACTATGAATATGTGAAGGCAACAGGTATCGGAAAGGGCGGGAGCGCAAAGCTCCCGCTTTTCCTTTGCACATCCGCCTCACGCCTGATCCAAGGAGTGAGTGATGATGGCGACCGCCGCGCGGTAGCCGTTCTTCGACAACTGGGTCATGCGGACGAGTTGCGCGGCGCTCGGAGGCTCGCCGGGCCGCTTCATCTCGATGTACAGCCCGTGCTCACGTCCGGCGGCGATCGGCAGGTGTAGGTCAGGTATGCCTGAGACCCACGCCCTCAGCATTGAGCGAGGCAGCGGCGGCGGGCGTGCGATGGCCGCCGTTAGGGAAGTCGTAGATCTGCGAGACCTTCAGGCGAAAGGCTGCCGGCTTTCGAATCTGCGCCAGTCCACGAAGCGTACTTGGTGATGCTCGGTCCAATAGGACTCGACGATCAGGGCGGCGGTGTTGGGCGTTCCAGTCACTTTGCCCCACCGTCGTCAAAGCTAACGGGGTCGGACAAAGCGCGGCGACGTCGCCCTCCACCACCTGCGCCAAGTCCTAGCCATACCCGGGGTACTCGATCGTCGCCTGCCAGCAGACCCATTCGGGCATGTCCGTCCGGCCCGAATCCGGCAGACAGCAGCCGCTCACGTGCTGTTGCGAGGGCTGAGATGTATCGCTGCCTGCGCGGATCTGAAGCAGGTCGGGTCATTACTCTTCCTCCTGAAGTTCAGATTCGTGCTTCTTGCGCCCGGCGCGGGGCGCGTCCCAGATGGACTTGACCTTCGGCCTGTCGAGCAGCTCGCCGGTACGGGCGTCCATGACTTCCAGCCAATACCCGCCAGAGTCGAAGCGCAGCGCGCCGGCCGTACCCATCTGCTGAAGGCCTGCGATGTAGTCCATCGGGTTCCGGTCGTCGGTGCCCTGGAAGTCGCGTCTCTGACTGCCGCGCTGCACCGCCGTGGCGAGTGCGGGGGCACGCTGCGCCGGTGGAAGGTCGGCATACTTCACCGGCTCGCCCGTCTGCGGGTGCTCGACGGCCATACCTTCGACCATCATTCGGTTGACGTCGGCCACGCCCTGGATGTTGGCGCTGCTCGGATTCGTTTTGCCAGTCGTGGCCGGGGTCACGTCAACGATTAGTTGATAATCGGCTGGCGGCACCATGCCCAGGGCGCGAGCCATGCGCTCGTTGCTGACCTCGATGCCCTGCTCGGCGGCTGTTGCCTGCACGTCGGCGAACTCAATCAGCTGATAGACCCGCGAGCGCTTGACTCGGCACGTTTCTAATGCCCAGGCTTCAAGGCTGGTGTGGGTCTCACGGTACTGTCGACGGTCGCAAACTTCGCGCAGCGCCTTGCCGGCCTGTAGGCTGGTCACTTCACCCACCACGATCGTCTCGATCAGCTCTTCGCGGCGGCCGCGCGCTTCCGGGGTTAGAGGCTCGAAGATTTGGATGGTCGTCATGCCCGCACGCCGATGTCCAGGTACACGTCGATCCAGGCTTGATCGACTTCCTTCAGGTCGGGCTCGTTGCCACCCCCGTACAGAGCGAAGGCTCTCGCCACGGCCCAGTGCGCGTAGGTGGGATACAGCTCCATCCACCACGCCGGCCCCTCGATCCGGACCTGTGCCATGTCGGCCTCGTAAGCCGCCTGCATCTCGGCTGAGAGCGCGTACTCGCAGCAGATTCCGGCGTGGCGGACGTCCACACTAGGTCGCCCGGGATAAGCTCACGGGCGTATCCCGGCGCCACACGCATGGCCTTTACGTCATGCATGTACTCGTAGCTATGCATGACCGTCATGAAAGGAGTGACGCCATCGCGAGAGTTCCAGATCGTCAGGGTTTCAAGCGCGTTTGGGTCGGATGTGCCGGCGGGGCGGATTGCGGCGGTCAGGTTGTATGGCACGAGCCGGTAGGTCATCAGGCAGAACGCTTCACGGTGATTCATTCGGACTTCTCAGAACAGGGCGGGTTGAGAAGGTGAGGGGATTGGTGGTGTCGGTGGGGTAACGGGTACCGGATCGGGCAGAGGAGCTGGTGCTGGGGGCGGCAAGTACGCTTTGGCTTGGCCCGGATAGGCGAGCGCCTTGAAGCCTTGGCCGACCACATGAGTAGCCACCCGCCCGGCGTGGGTCGGGTGGCGGTCCGGCCAGCGCAGGTGGCTCATAACGATGCCGACGCCCAGCTCCGCCACCACCTGCTCGGTGATGGCGGGCAGGCTGGCGACGGTCTCGGGCTTCGGGGCAATGTGCATGGCTTCGCGCGGGGCGTAGTACAGCTCGCGGGCCAGGGCGCGGCAGGCCTTCAGTCAGTCTCTGGCTTCCTGGAAGGTCAGGCGCGTGACGGTGTGCCCGGCCCGCTGGTGAGCGTTGGAGAACGTGGCCTCCATGCCCGGATCGTTCCGGATTGGTGGCGATCAGCCAATCGAAGGTTACGTTCTCCCGGTTCGTGGAACGACCTGAAGTTCAGGTAATGGGCAACGCCAGTCGCCGCCATTTACAGTGGGCGAGTGGAAGCCCTGTTCAAGCTGTGGACCGGCTATGTTGCCTCCGGCGTCGAGGGCGCGGCCGGCATCATCATCGCCATCGCCGCCATTGAGGCGACCTGGCGAGCGCTGGCCGTGTTCTTCGTACGTCCCGCTGCGCCCGACGAGGCTAAGGAAGGCGTGCGCTTGCGCCTGGCCCGTTGGCTGGCGGTGGCCCTGGAGTTCGAGCTGGCGGCCGATATTCTGCGTACCGCCATTGCCCCCAGCTGGGACGAGATCGGCAAGCTCGCCGCCATCGCGGCGCTGCGAACTCTGCTGAACTACTTTCTCCAGAAGGAGATTGAGCAGAACGCCATACGTCACCGGGCGGTCAGTGGGCCGACCCCGGTCACTCCGGCCCAGAACTGAGGTGACGAGATGCCGAATTGGCTGAGTTTCAACACGGTCGCGCTCCTGATCGAGGGTGTTGGGAGCCTCTACGTTGTGGGGTACGTCCTCGCGGCAGTGTGGGCGTTGATTCGTGGCCCTGGGCCTGATCGTCTAGCACAAGCGAGGCTATTGATTGCTGAGGGCGCCCTGGCGGCGCTGAACTTCAAGGTGGCCGCCACGCTGCTGAAGACGCTGCAGTTACAGAGCTGGAACCAGATCGGCCTGTTCGTGGCCACCTTCATGCTGCGCACCGTGTTGAAGCGCTTTTTCACCTGGGAGCAAGCCCGATTGAAGCTTTCCGATCTTGATCGACAGCCGATGGCGCTTCATGAACCAGAGTTCTAGCGGCTGTGAAATCTGGTTCACTCGATCTGTACTTGCTCTCGAGAAAGCGAGTACACACTGAGTACGAACGACAAGGGAGGCGGTATGGCATTTCTCGGACTGGGTATGAAGCTGAAAGACTTAAGCGACCTGTATCTGGAGCAACTGCGTGACCTGTACTCGGCAGAAACCCAGCTGGTCGAAGCATTGCCGCTGATGGCCGACGCGGCTACCACCCCGGAGCTGAAGCAGGGGTTCCTCGATCACCTTGAGGAAACCCGGACCCAGGTGAGCCGTCTGGAGGAGATCTTCGCGGACCTGGGTGAGAGGCCCGGCGGTCACACTTGCAAGGCGATGCAGGGCATCGTGGCAGAGGGGCAAGACATGATCAAGGAGAAAGCGGTGCCTGCCGTGAAAGACGCGGGGCTGATCGCAGCGGCCCAACGGGTCGAGCACTATGAGATCGCCGGGTACGGCACGGTGGTGGCCTATGCGAAGGTGCTTGGGAAGATCGAGCACCTCGGGAAGTTACAGGAGACTGAGCAGGAGGAAAAACAGACCGACCATAAGTTGACGATGCTCGCGCAGGAGATCAACTTGGAAGCGGCTGACTGACGCCCAACACCCTGAAGAACCGCTCAGGTGAACAGCCGACTGGGCGGTTTTTTCATGGCTTAACACGCTAACGTTCACGCCTCAACGCCCCTGCCATCGCGGTCGTCATCAGCGTCTGGTGGGATGAGCAGCGGCCCCTGCGGGCGTGACTTAGCTCGACTTTGGCCATTGACAGGGGGGCAATATGCTGCTCCCCTGTCAAAGTTGAGCATGGCACTGCTTCCGAAGTGGTTCACTAGGGTCTTGCAAGAATTTGCACCGCTGTTTTCGGCACGACTCTGGCCGCAGGTGCAACTCCTGGTCGTCGGGGCACTGCTCTCTCCAGAAAAACGGACGGTGACCGCGGCGTTACGAGCGCTCGGTCTTGCAGACGATCCAAGGTTTGGTACGTTTTACCGCCTCTTGAGTCGGGCGCGTTGGTCCAGTCTTCAGGCCAGTCGCGTTCTGCTCGGTCTGCTCCTGACGGCCTTTGTACCCTCAGGACCGCTGGTCCTCGGTCTGGACGACACCACCCTGCGACGTACTGGAGCGAAGATCAGCGCTAAAGGCATCTACCGCGACCCTGTCCGGTCCAGACCACGGGCACTTCGTCAAAGCCAGCGGGCTCCGCTGGCTGAGCCTGATGTTACTGACGCCCATTCCCTGGGCCAATCGCACTTGGGCCCTGCCCTTCCTGACGGCACTTGTGCCGTCACAGCGTTACAACGAAGAACGCGGCCACCCACACAAGACGCTGACGGACTGGGCCCAGCAGATGCTCCGCGTGGTGCAGCGCTGGTGTTCAGAACGGCAAATGATCGTGGTGGCGGACAGCGCATACGCGGTCATCAAATGGCTTTCTGACCTTCAGCAGGGTCATCCGATCACTGTCATTACTAGACTTCGCCTGGATGCTGCCCTCTATGACCCAGCACCGGAACGGAGGATCGGCCAGATGGGTCGGACCCGGCTGAAAGGCATCCGCCTCCCGACCTTGGCGTCCCTGGTCCACAATCCAGAGACGCGCTGGGAGCACGTCCGATGACCTCGCTGGTATGGAGAGAGCAATCGGGAGGTCGAGATCGTCTCACAGACCGCGGTCTGGTATCACAACGGGCTCCCACCCCTTCCAATTCGATGGGTTTTGGTTCGTGATCCTCAGGGCAAGTTCTCCACCCAAGCCCTGCTCTGTACGGACCTTCTCCTCACCCCGCTACGGATCCTCGAGTCCTTCGTGCAGCGGTGGCAACTCGAGGTCACTTTTGAAGAGGTTCAGGCACACCTGGGCGTGGAAACGCAGCGGCAGTGGACCGACCTCGCTCTTGCGAGAACAGCCCCAGCGTTACTGGGGCTGTTCTCACTCGTGTCCCTGATGGCCTACGAACGCTGGCAGGGCCATGAATCTTGGGTCCGTCGTGCGGCCAGGTACGACAAGACCCTGCCGACCTTCGTCGATGCGCTCGCCGAGGTTCGGCGAGCTTTATGGAAGGTGCCGACTTTTCGCACATGTGCGCCAAGACGCGAGATAGTTCAAGTCCCGCTCGATTTTATCGAGCGCCTCGCAGACGCACTTTGCTATGCTGCCTGATGCTCCTCAATGGCCAAAGTCGAGCTTATACGGTTTTGAGATAAACTTAAGGCATCAAAGCGATTGAGATCATCCCCCACCTGAGGCTGGACGAACTGCTCCAGCGGTTTAAGACGGCCGCCACGCACGACGAGCGTACCCGCTGGCAAGCTCTGATGCTGTTGAGCGACCCCGCGCATCCCCGAGCCCGCGGTGACGTCGCGCAGATCGTGCAGCGCTCGACCAGTTGGGTCACTACGACCGTTGTGCGGTACAACGCTGGTGGACCAGACGGTCCGAAAGACCGGCGCAAGGGCCGGTCACATCCTCCGTTCCTGCTCAATACGGTCCAGCGTCAGGCACTGGACCTCCGGTTGCAGACGCCACCGGACGATGAAGGCCGGTGGACCTCGCTCAAGGTGGCCGCATGGATCGAACAGGCGGTCGGCCATCCAGTCAACGTCGTGACCGGATGGAACTATTTACGTCGCCATCAGTACACAGTTCAGCTTCCGCGGCCACAGCATCCTCAAGCCGCCACGGCCGAACAACAAGAGGCCTATAAAAAAAATTCCAGGCCCTCGTCGAAACACTGAAGGCTGCTTCGCCGACGCGTCCGGTGGAAGTGTGGTTTGAGGATGAAGCACGGCTGGGCACCAAAAGCGTATTACGTCGCTGCTGGGCCAAGCGGGGGGCCCGGCCCCCCGCCCTGCAGGACCATGGCTCCTTGTGGACGTACATCTACGGCTTCGTTCATCCGTACTCGGGGCGCAGTGATCTCTTGCGCTTCGATACGGTGGATGTCGCGTCCTTCAGTGCGGCTCTTGCGCTGTTCAAAGCTCGATTCGACCCAGCAGACGAACGTCTGCTGGGTCTGGTGGTCGACAACGCGGGTTGGCACCGCAGCCCTCAGGTCGTGGTCCCGAGCGGTGTCCAACTCGTGTTCAACTTGCCGTACACCCCAGAGTTGATGCCGGCTGAACATCTCTGGCTGCCCTTGAAGGAAGGCTTGGTCAACCGTGCCTGGTCCAGCTTGGCGGAGCTCATCGCGCCGTTAGATCGGCGCTGCGTCTGGTTGATGCAGCACGCCCTGGTCTCGAATCTCACCAGCTTCCATTGGCTCCCCGCTGCTTGACCCCAAAAGCTTAAATCAAAACCGTATTAGACCCTATCCGGAAGGTTTTCTGAGGAAAGCGACGGGGACGAGTTTGCGCCAGATGATTGGGCAAGCGGTCAACTCGACAAATCCCAGATACAGGTCTTGACGCTTCTCCCAACGGGTCTGGATGCGGCGGAAACGATTGAACCGACTGTGCCCGACCTCCACAACCCAGCGGCGCGCTGGGTGACATTCGGGATCGCCGGGAGCAGGAATCGGCTGTTCCTCCGTCGCTTTCTGAGGGATGTGCGCGACCAAGCCTTCATCTACAGC
>Ga0160427_10001518_pt1 | contig 14181 bp, 10 predicted proteins | sample SolpanmetagenomL_FD_108194 | JGI IMG/M metagenome (GOLD analysis project Ga0160427, IMG submission 108194) | Solar panel surface microbial communities from Lawrence Berkeley National Laboratory, California, USA - L | ecosystem: Engineered > Built environment > Solar panel > Unclassified ...
AAGGAGTAGTGATGTCAAGACAACACGTTAAACAACAATGCGAAGAGCCAGTTTAACAGTAGATTGTAGTTATTTCACATTGTGCTGCACAGTGCACGGCAACGGAAGCAAATCACTACGGCGCGACGAGGTCGTAAGATGTTTCACTTTATGATTGCAGGAACTATTAAGGAGACTCTACGTACTATAACGGCTGCGTTAACGGTGCTGTACGTGTAAGTATGTAATCACTTAGCTAAAGTGGTTGCAAACATGCGCTCTTTCCTCATTTTTCCCCACGAAGGGTTTTGCGAGGTTTTACCGAGGCATAAAGTTGGGTTTAGGTAGCGCTACGCAGCTCTAATAGGGACGCCGCCGTAGCTGTTACGGTCCATTCCTAATTCGGGACGAATTATAGGAAAGGGGGGATGTAATGTGATGCGCAGGCCTGGTAAGCCCTTAGCATAAGGCCTAGGCCGGCACCAAGGACGGTCTATAGGAGGACCCTCTAGGGTCCGTAGCCCTACCGTACAGAATAAAAGGCAAGACAGCCTGCCTCCCCTCCTGGAGGCATCGATTAGCTTGACTACTAATTGACACTATACCCCTCTATATACTCCCTATCGTATTAACCCTTACACTAGCTACCGCCAGACCTTTACCTTTAGCGCGCCTACCCTTTACTTTTAGAGTAGTAGAAGCGGAGAATTAAGGATGAATTAGCATGACTGCTATAGCAAGGCGCCGGACGCACTTCTAATAGTAGTCGCGAAAAACTAGAGGCACGGAGAGCAAGTGCTTAGGAGGGAAGAAGCGCTAGTAAAATAGAAGGATCTACGACGGTTAGCTAAAGCACCTATAAGGGACCGATAACTAACCTTAGTAGCTTAATGTAATAGAGCGTCTAGGTGTAGTTATAGGACCGGAAGGCGCAACAGGAGAAGAGTCTATATTGTTAATGTTGTTTAGTGGTGGTAGAAGAATTGTTATTATTATTATTAAAAGAGGAAAACGTTAGGACAGGCCTACTTATATAGATCTAACGCGGTGGGTCACTAGGGAAGCAACAATAAACAATCACACGTAGTAAACTATCATTAAGGGCAACTAGCTTAACAAACAGATGATTACCAAGACTATAAACAACGCGTGGTGTTTCAGATCGAAAAGATCCAAATAAAGTTGAACCCTAGAGGCTACGCTAACGGACCGCGAGAGGCACGACCCCGTAGAAGGACATTATCTACTAGCCTACCCTCGCGTACTCACGGGCTCTCGCACCTACAAAGGTCCGCTAAGAGATCTAAACACTCTTTTCCCTATAGGGGTTTTTATTAAGGTTAGATGGTCTAAGACTGCTGCGATTCGGGACGCATCGTAGGGAGGAGAGATATAATGTAATGAATCTACCTCCCTAGTATCCCGGATCTAAGTAGTACCGGAGCGGTCCCACTAGGGGTCCTGCAAAGGCACATACTTTATAGGAGGAGTCTCCCCTTAGGAGTCTCCTCATCGTTTAGTCTCACTACGAATCTAATACCTACAAAGCATAAGTATCCTCGTGCTCTCTATCTAAGCCATACCTATTCCATCTACTATTAGTAATGCGGCACCTACATCTTTCGAATATATTCTTATTCGCTCTATATTCTTCTTACATCTTCGGTATTCGCTGTCATGTCCAACTCTAACTTCAATTGCAAGATAGACCTTAAAGCCTTAATAGGTACACGTCAGACAGGAATGTCGCAACTTATAAGTTATTGTAGACATCAACATCTCGCCTTTTAGCCCAGAGCTGCCTATGAGCCATGCCCTACAGCCAAAATTAACATACATTAAGGCATACTAAGTTGAAATCGGCATCACAAGCATCGGCCACTGATAAAGTCCTGGCTTCAATCTTAATCTACTTAATATACAAGAACCTCTAACTCCGGCGAACGGAGAGCTGGTTCGCATCTAATATCTCCTAGAACTCGCCTTTATCTCCGCCAAATGAGATCCTTCTCAAGCTCAGAACTCTTACGGTCGTATCGGTAAGAGGCTCCTGCTATGACCTCGTCAGGATGATCAGGTTGAATACGTCCATCATGCGATAACCACGAGCCAGCACTCCCACCTCCAAGCCTTTCATACATGGACTCCGGTAAATTTACCACCTTCAAGTCAAATCCCTGGCCACCGATTTGGGTAGGCATACGACGTCTACGCCACAAACTCTCGGACTCGAGGTCTAGCTCGCCAGCGCTAGCATAAAATACGTCAAAAAATCCCCAAACATGTACTCGCACTCCAATTGCCGTCGGAAAGGCCTCCAATACGACTTCAATACTTTTGTCAGGTAGACGTAGGATCTGTTTCGGGTTGATATCCTCAATGCCAATGCGACAGTCTCTTGGACTAAACCACTCAAAGAACCAGGGCCATAACGCACCTTTCGTGGTGACTAGAACCGGGTGACCAGTGATAAATTTGGGTAGTTGTGGTTGTATGGTATAGCGGCAAGCTCAACCTCGTTGAAACAAGTGAGCTCGGGTAAGTTATTGCGGATGAATTCAAGTTGCTCAAGTGTTGCAGGAGATTCGTCGGAACCTCTCGTTGCTAGGAGTTGTGCATGATGAGCAAGGACTGTCACGAGGAGGGTCTTACGTCTTTTGATCAACATAGAAAGGCTCAAAGTCCGCTCTTAGACATCTGAGCGCAGACTATCACCCTGAACACGAAGTCTAAATCACTTCACCGGAGAAGCTCTCAGATTGTGGCTAAAAGCAAATCTAATGGACCGAATTACTCGATGAAGGACTCTAAGCATGTCAAGAGTAGTCTTTCTTTGTATCGGGGACGTTGCGAGGTGGTTGTGGCCTATGGGGCCCGGAGGAGTCATAGTCCTAGTTTTCTAGCGGTTAGAACCCGCTGTTACCTCAAGATATCGCAGCTTAGCATCTGCGAGATGTGATGCACCTCGCTCGAGACTCCAGCGAGATCGGCCTGGAGCGAGGAAACGCAAAGCAAGGTCAGCTGCGCCTGCTCCGACGCCCTTAAGATCAGCGTCCTTATCGAAGTCGTTGAAATGCTTCGCTAAACCCATGTCGTGGTATTGAATTACCTCCAGATACTGCTCGGGTCTGGACTTTCCCGATGCAGGCCAACTTCGGTGCACCTCATATACGGCACCACAACCTGTGGATTGGATATCAGGAGACTGGACATCGCGGCAGAGCAAGTGGGGTGTTTTGTAGATACTTTCCACGACTTCGTCACATTTCTGATAAAAGATAGACTGGAGCTGATAGTTATTGCAGCAACATTTGCAATCACAGAAAGCGATCCCGGAGTAGTGGCTTGTGTGGATGACGGATGGATGGATATGGGTACGACAGCTTCAATGTGCTTTGAATACGTATTGGGAGATGCGTATCGTTGTCCCACATAGCGTGACTTGTGATGTTCCATCCGTCAATCGTGAAGGACGCTCCCAACAAACTCAAGGGTACGCCATATAACGCGTCGTGATAATGTTTCGCTCGCATGACCAGGCGCAAAGCCGGCAGACCAATCAGGATACTATTGGGTACTTCGAGTCCCTGTTTCGCTTGGTGTTCACCCGTTGAAACTCGATTCTCTGAGGTTTATCGTGCTGCAATAACTCCAGGGTGTTTCCCAGAATGAACATGAAATCTTTGTTTGTGAGGCATAGACTAGCACGATCATGTAGTTCAAGCATTCCTGCAATGAGTAAGACGACCTCTAGCGGAAGATGCGCGATCGAGTGTGCGGAATTTGCTGGCTTTGGTTTTATCAATTTTGCTATAATTGCCAGGAGGACATTGTTGATCAGCTGCAGGAGTCGACAGGCCCACGTAGGAGATCTTACAGGAGATATCCTGAAAGGCTCTCGTTGGATTTGCGACTGCGACATTTCCAGGTGTTGTGTATATTGTGTATGGTATGCCGAAGATGTAACAGACGCCAAAAAGTAAGCCTGTGGTGTGAAACGATAGTGGTCGAAACTGTGAGGCCAGCGTACTATTTATGTATGCTCGATATGTAAACGAACCTTAAAGTCGTGGTTTGGAACCAAGTGAGTACGCACCAAGTCTAAACATGGGAGAATACTATACTTGTAATAAGAAAGAAATAAGCAATGAAGCCACCCCAATCACAATTCAATTCAGAACCCTCGAGTTCTGATTAGGTTTTTGATTGCAAATGGCAGGCACGCTTCACAGCCTGTTTTCATGCTATTTCCGAGCGCCTTGAACACTGCGATCCCACGCGAAGTTGTTAGCATCGAGACCGTGATTGGTGAAGCTAGAAGAAGCGTAGAGTGGCAGTATGCCTCACGGCCTATCTTCGAGCTTATCTTAGGGAGCTCCATTGCTGCATACTAGGCGAGCTTCTTTGGATCAAACCATCAGTTAGTAGAGCTGGGCGGAGTAGGATAGTAGCAGCACGCTTCACGGCCTGTTTTTAGGCTCGTTTGATAAAGCTCGGTTGCCGCATTCTAGGCGAGCTTCGTTAGGATCATCCATGCATTGGCGAAGCTGAAAGAACAACGGCAAGCCTCACAGCCAAGCATCGAGTATCGCAAACACTCGCAATGCTTATGTTTACAAGCACAGCGGTCACCATTGCTTGTTTTGAAACTCGTACTGAACAGACACATACAACATCAACACTCCAGAGTTTCGAGCCAACCATGAGCGTCTACCATTTAAAACTTTTCCTTGAGGAATCCAAAATCTACTTACCTCTTCTTACCTCTTCCGCCGCGTCCACCTTTCGCCTTGCTTCCACCACTGCCACCACCAGAAGTCCCAGCCTTACCTCCCATCATAACTCTGACACCTCTGACCGGTACGACACCGAACGCAGCTTCCTCTCGTTCCTTCAACTCCTTCAAGCACTCCACTTCCCTTGGCCAGATCCTCTCCTGATCCTCACCCTTCTCATCCACGTTCTTCTTATTCTCTGCATCCTTGTTCCACCTCCCCAGGATTTCCCTTACAGCTTTACCCTTCTTCGTGCTGCCGGGTTGCAACTTAGCACGATATTTGTACTTGCCCAGTGCAGTCCAAGGAGCACAAATTGGAATCGCCGCCACAACTTCATCCCCAGCTAACAATGTTCCAACGAGCGCGTCCATGTCCACAGCCGCGCTCTCGCCTTCATCTTCTTCCTCCTCTCCATTTTCCTGCTCCATCAGGCGCTTCATCTCACGCTCCAATCCAGCCTTTTGCGCCTTTTCGGCAATCTCTTTGCGACGTGCCTTTGCCGCTTGTACTTCCTGCTCTTTCTGCTCACGAGCAGTAGCCTCAGCGGCCGCCTTATTAGCGCCTGCTGAGGAGCCTAGGAGTTGCATCGCCAATTGACGGTCTTCCTCATCTTGGTCGGCATACTTCTGAGCAAGTCTTTTGGCCTTTGCACGTTTGCCACGGGTTAAAGGGGCGTTGGTTTTCGGCTTAGCAGAGGAGGAAGGGATACTTGTTCCTGTAGCGTGATTGGTTGTGGACTCGTCGTCTGTAGGTTCAGCCAAAGGTTGATTCGAGGTGGGCTTAGGCACGGTTGATCCAGCGCCTGATGAGATGTTATCATTGACCTCCGTTGTTGATACTGCCTCGTTCTGGTCCTCATCTTCATCGTCATCGTCCGAAGGCTCGCTTTCGATTTGTGTAGTGCCTGCTGTTGTTGAAAATGTAGCATGGTCGCCAAGAGGATTCGTGTATTTCCGTTCGCGGCCATCACCATTAGCATGCTGTTCCTCCTCATCATCTTCTTCTTCATCATCAGTCTCCTCGGGTATCTCCTCATGTGCTTCTTCTTCATTCTCGGAGGCTTGTCCAGTGGTATCTTGCGTAGCCTCGAGCGCACTACGAGACTCTTCTTTGTCGTCCTCGGCAGTATTATCCTTCACTGTAGTAGGATCTTGAATACGATGCTTAAGATGCCTGGCTTTACTCTCCTCACTAATTTGAAACATAATGGCGAAGCCTAGTAGTAGTTGAGCAGGGGGCAAGAATTGTTTCTTTCCCTTGATGTGAAATGTGCCTGGCTGCATATAATCTCCGGATGGCGCAATTTTCGAGACTTGCTCAGCAGGTACCCACCACGCGGACATGACTGCTTTCGACTCCCATGCTGAGGATGTGGCGATAGACAGATTACCGGCTTGCGAGAGGGTGCTGGGAGGGATCTCGGCATTAGGTGTGGCTGGGTTATTCTTGATAATGACCGGGGCGGCACCGTTAAGGTCGGCATGTACAAAGATGTCGCCCTTCTTCAGGTATTTCTTGTAGAGTATGTCATTCTGCTGTAAGTCCTTACCACCAAGCACGAGATAGCCATCCGATGAGATGAAGTAGATGAACTTCTCAAACCAAAAGGCCTTGCGTACTGCACGCAAAACAGTCTTCTCTTGCTTCAGAGCTTTCTTGAGGTCGGTCTCAATCTTTTGCGTTTGACTTTTCAGTGCTTTTTCTGAGGCTTGTACGGTCTTTTCTTGCTTGGCAGCAGCATTGCGACGTTGTTCATAATATTCCCTGGCGTTGGAATAGCCTGATAGTGCGAGATCAATATCAACTGTGAGTCGTTTATCTTCTACCTTCTTTAGCTCTGGCTTTGTAGCTTTTTTCGAAGATGGTGCCTCTTCTTCGCTATCCTCGGCCTCCTCGTCAGTCAAGTCATCACCCTCCACATCATCGTCTTCCTCCCATTCAGCAAGCAATAGCGTGGCCGTGTTTTCATTAAGTTTGAGCGGCAACTTGATCAATTCTGCCACAGGATTTTGTCGCTTCTGCTCGAGTTCAATCAGGCGATCAATCTCTACCCAGTCCATGCCCTGGGCTATTAGTCCATTTATAGCTGCAGTGGCCTCCTCGACTCGTGCTAGATTAGCTTCTATGGCCTGTGCTTTCCGCACGTTGAGTTCCTGAACTTGTTGCAGACTGCCGATTCTTCTCTCCTGATCTTGCTTCGCGTGTTCCAGCTTCTTACGTGCTTGGTCTTCTTTCTCCTGAAGTTTGGATTCTAGCTTTTGACCTTCGATTGAGGAGTAAAAGTCGTCGACGGCCTTGTTGAAACTGTCAAAGTCAACAATGTGGACAGAAGAGTCGTCAAGAAATTGCTTGGGCTTGAATGGGTAGTAGTCATCATAAAGAAGATCTTCCCGCTTTGGAGGTTCTGTGGACTCAATCTCTCCTTCTGGCTTTCGCTTGGCTATTATATGGCCCACTGGCTTGCTCATACACTCCTGCACGATACCGTTGGCTTGACGTAATGCGTCCATGACCTTTGCCAGAACGTCTTCTTTCTCTATCACATCTTGAGGTTGTACTTGCGCATCAATATTGACGACCTGCAATACATGATCCAATAACGGCGGCGGGAACTCGCTGACACAGGACGCTAAAGCCTTTCTCAACATGTCGTTCGACTTCTTCTTACTCTTCTTCGCTGGTGTCTGCTGTGCATATGCAGCCATCTTGTCCACGTAACTCTGCAGGCCAGTTTTCACCCTTTTTTCCGTCAACTCAGGAACACCATTGATATTCTGCCTCTCCGACAAGTTATACACAGATCCCAGGCGTACATGCTCATGCTCTGCGCCCTCATTTACAGTTCGCAGGACACCAATGACATTCAGCTCTTTATCCGTCAAGATGATGTTTCCTCCAGCGTAAAACTCCAGGAACAAGCGGTATAGACCATCGCTAAATTGAAACTCGAGTATGCGATCTGTTCCTACTTGCTGAACACAGGTCACTCGTCTCGTCTTCAATGACTTCCTTAGTCGAGCGACGAAAGCAGAGGGCGCGGCGGCTGTGGTTCTCGCAAAACTGGTAAGGTGACAGCGAAAGCCAGAGTCGACGACGAACTGCTCTCGATGGTCTGGTTTGGCGAATTTAAAGAGGAAAATTCGTGTCGAGAGATCGTAGATGTTGACCACGCGGAGTGAGGTTAGGCTTTGGGCGAGCTCTGAGGCGATGACTTTGACGTCGAGGGAGGAAAAGCGTTGTTTCATCTTGACACAGAAGTAGGTGACGTTCGAGGACAGGGATATCAATACGATAGACCAATTGTTGTGCACTTTGTCAAACATGTAAATAATGTCGACTTTCAGATGTCGTCATTTTCAAGTTAGGAGGACCACACGTGACCCAATCCTCTCAACTACCAAAAACCATCCCTCTCACACACACAACACCCGCACAGTACACTACTCGACTCACATGATCCAGGACTTACAAGCCACGAGAAAGAGAATCCTGCAGAGGACGACTAACTGAGTAGTCGAGAATGTAATTACTTCTGGTGGTTCTGGATGCATGTGCGAGTATGTGACTGGGGTGTTGTGGTGGGCAGGGTGTTTGGGAAGTTCGAGTGCGAGTGTGGTGCGTCAGTATTATGCTGTTCAAGGTTTCATATGTTGTTCAAAATAAGAAAGGCAGGAGCGACATACACCAGGATGGGAAGGCGCTCGCTACCTCACATCAGAACAATGAACATTGGGTAAAACGAGTGCTCGCATCTATATTATCACACCAATAGAAAAGGCATTGAATTACAGAATGGCATCAGATCGTCTATTGATATCCGTGCTATATGACCTTGATGACTAGCAAGCCTCAAACATCGAGCATCCTGTCATTAACTAGACATATCACCTTCAAACCCCAACCTTCTCTTCCTCCAATCCAGTTCTTTTTCTTTCCCAGCTTCCCAATCTTGCCTACTAGATGTGCCAAGTCTTCCACCTCGCTAGCATCCGCATCCTTCACCATTATGACGATAGGTCCATTCCTTCCATCTACCTTCGCCTGGAAGTTTATCCTGTCCTCTGCTCTGACCACACCTGCAGGCCACAGAAATCCTAGTACTGAACATACTCTTCCAACATACTTGCACCACCACGCGACTTCTGGAGTCACGATGGCTTGCAAGTTCCGGAAGAAGCCAACGTCAGTAGGACTCAGGTCGCCTTCTCCACCCCATCGTTCACTTAATATTAATGCCACAGCCACACGCTCGTCATGAGACAAGCCATGTACGCCAGCGAGAGCACCTGATGTGGTCAGGCGCAAAGAAGTTGCAGCTCGAATCTCCTTGGTGTGCGACAGTGCCGCATGCAAGAGGTTGACTACAGGTCTGACTAGATCTTGAATGAGCACTGGTACAGGTATATCTTCTGTCGGTAGACAAGCTCGTGTGAGTTCTTCCAGATATCTTGCGGAGTCGCGTTCATACGATGCAGTGGCCACTTCTAACGGTACTTGTCTGCGTACATCTGTGCTTAAGGTTGAGAAAAGGAACCCCTCTCTGACACCACCTTGAGCAAAGCGGACGCTGGAGATAGACTGCGGTAGTGCGGCAGTGAGTTGTGTTACCAAGAAAGCAACGGCAGGTATTTGACTGGCGCGACGGTCGGAAATGCGGAAAATCGTGGAGCCTTTCTCTGCGACGTCAGCTTTAACTTTCGAGGTATCTTGAAAGGTTGACGGATGCACTGTAAAGCCATTGATGATTGGGATAGGATATGGTTGAACGGGATGGCCATCCATCAAAGAATTGCCATATCCTCTGAAGCCACCTCCAGAGAGGAAGAGAGGAAAAGACCGAGGCTCGCGTGCTGGCTTGATCTTGTTCCAAGCAGCTGCAATATTACCCTTGGTCTCTGCTGCGAAAGCATCCACAGCTTCTTGTCCCTGATTTTGTGCTTCTAATAACCTTCTCAGTACTGCTGCTGCTCCATACGGTAGGCTGACACTGGCGCCAGCCCTGATATCGACGACGCCATCTACTTCTGTCATCCAGGTCATCTGTGTTGAACCACCCCCAAGGTCCATGATCAATCCTTGCACTGTACGGGCGCTGCTCGCGACACCCATGGCACCAACACGACCTTCTTCTTCTTTTGGTAGCATTTGGACTTCCCAGCCTGTCGCATCCTGGATTTGCTTGCGATATTCCACAGAATTGATCGCTTCTCGCGTGGCTTCCGTGGCAAGGACTTTGATCTGATCGTTTGGCACACCAAAGTCTTCGCATGTACGCTTGAAGCGTGAGAGAGCAACGAGGACAGAGGAGATTGTGTTGGCATCTATAGGAGCTTTTGTGCCGGTACTGACGAAGGTATGAGGACATGAGCAAAGCAACTGGCATAAGTTAAGGAAATATCTACCTGTATTGAGCATCGTATAACGATATTCCAAGACGATCTTGATATATTGTAGGTAGATTGCGAGCAGTCGCGGGTGAGAGATCAGATATCGAAAATCTGATGCCATTACTGATAGCAGGTTTAGCAGGAATGGTTCACAAGGAGGTGTGGCTAAGGTTTAGTTACTAACCTTCCCATGTCCACAAGACCGTGGTAATTGTAGGTCTTGGTTGTCATAGCTCTAATCTGCGCCGCCTATCCTAAATAGCAAATAGCACGAGACTTTTTTTGCCAAGCCAGTGAAGAATATGGTTCGGTCTGTCACAACACTAAGGTACCTTGTATATTACTTCAACGTTCCTCGAAATGGATCACCGGCAACATAGCAATACAAAGTCAATGAGACTGCAAGAAAATTTTGTACTGGTTAGTTCGTGCAAAGCTGGTATTCTCGTTCAGCGCGAAATCAATCGAAACTGACGTCACTGCGCATGAGAGGCTTTTTATCAACCGAATAGTCCAATCCAAATATCACTCGCTGGAAGTTCTCCATATGCATCAGTTAGCTCAATGCGCCTCTAGGAAGGCTTAATGGTGACAGATGGTGCGAGGTTGACCAGAATCGAGAGTCCTCCAGTTATGTCAGGGTATCATTTTTGAGATCAAACTCAACGACCTGCCAAATGAAATCGTCTTTGATATTTCATAATTCGTTCATCTTCATATTCATACTGTGGCCAGTGGTCCCGACTTGTATTCCCTCCAGCGAATAGCGAACGGACCTTTTGCGTAGGATGCCTCGACAGCAACTCCGGCCATGATAGCCTCGCACTTCTTTTGCAAGGTCTTCTGCGCTTTTTCTTCCTTGCCCAACTCTTCCTCCTCGTCGTCAGCGCCTCTCCTCCCTTTCTTGTTCTTCTTTTTTGTGGTCTTCGCAACTGTGTCCTTGGCATCATCATCCACAGGCACGGTCCAACCGAATGCGACTAGTCTTCGGGCAGCACACCGTACTTGTTCTCGTTCTCTCGCCCGTCTTTCGCCAGCCAGTCTCTTTTCGCGCATCTCATCTGTTTCCTCCAGCTTTTCCGCCCATCCACGTTCGCCACCCATGGCACTAAAGTTGAGTTCTGTCTCAAGCTGACTTGGCCTCACTTTTCCTGCTCCAAAGTCTTTTGCTGCAAAGTCCTTGACTTCATCCTGCTTTGCTGTATGTCCACGATCAGGTACTGGATGACTGCGATCTGGTAGGGTCAATGGAACACCGCCAGATGCACTGTTTTCGCTCATGTATGCCTCATCATCTGTAATAGGCACGCTGGCAGTACCATCAATGGCCGAATCGTTGTCCGTCGTTTGTTGTTCTACATTTTCCTTCAGCCGTACATTCCCATAATCCAAGTCCTCATGCTCAGCTTCGTCAGCACCCAATGTCCGCCTGGGCTTATTTCTACTACGACCATGTGTCCTCGTAGGGTCGAACCGAGATCCGAATATGATTGTTTCTACATCTTCAACTTGTACTAATATCCGCTTGTCTCCTTTCGCTGGCTTCTTCTTTACGATCGACTCTTGCTTGAGTGGTGCTTGAGGTGCAGTATTCGCTGTTTCTGTAGCTAGTGAAGCTGGGTCAGCGCCACCAAGAAGAGCAACAAACGTTTCTTCTATTCGACGGTCCAGAGGATTGGTTCGGCGACTACGACAGCGATCGGAGCAGTATTTGACTGTGGTTGCAGACTTGTTAGGTTTGCCTAGTGCAACACAATGTTAGCGCTGATCAGTTGGGTATTGGATGATAGAAGAGTACTTGCTCATAACACGACCGCAACTCTTGCAGTACTGCACACTCTCCTCGCCGTCTTTCGTCAGATAGAGCGGCGGAGGTGTGACGGAATGCTTTGTCGGTCGCGACCATGAATTCGACGAAACGGACGAGTGCATGTCGGCGCTTCTTACAGAAGGGAGACGAGGTATTTGGGGACTACGGAAACAAGCGAGTGGTTGAGTAGGGAAATCAGTCGACCTCTGGGCTATTATACGACACAATCTTCTCATTCACAACTATTAACAAAGCTGTACATGGGTGATATGAAGGCATTTTGGAGAGAAGGCCATGCAATTGGGATGATGTCAATGTTCACGTCACGTGCTCTTTTAGCTACAAGTACCACTCCACTTGTTCTTTTCCGATTCTCGAAGGTGCCGATGAAGCGTTACAAAAGACTGGAGACTTGCTGGAGCTTAGACTATAATGGTTGATGCAGGGCATTGTAAACAAAACAACAACGCGTCACTTATAAATGCTGCTTGGAATACTTTGCGTTGAGATTGGAACTGCAGCACTGTATTACCATCGTAAGCAAAGACTTACCCCTCTCACCCACAGCATCTGCACAACTTGCTGGTGACCATCTCATGCCTGCTAAGACAGGTATAGCCCGACCGCTGTGCGTATGTAGTCAGCTGATCATGCTCGGGCTGCATGCCTGTGCTCTGTTTCATGCACAGCACACATCCTGTCACGAAACCATCACGTTAACGCGTTTTAAGTTTAACCTTACCTTGCCGACTAGGCTACTTTGTCTCATGATCGGATGGGCTTGTGAGATCGCACAAAGGAGCACTCGAGGATAGCTTGAGCTTGACTTACGATAGGCACCGATTTGGCACCAGCGATACTTTGACAATGATTTTGAGGAATGTGTTTCATGTTTCTGCAATGTTCATCCTTGAAACGTGGCTTGGGAGAAAGCTCCTATGATACGCGTTTCGGTTATATCGCCGAGCTGTACAGTACAGTAAGGCTTGCGTCCTGGTCAGACAGACGGGTGACCTACTCCTTGATGTACAACACCAGGTGCAGGAATAACTCGGTATATAGGCGTGCATATATAGAGATGGAGAGAGTTGGATGCGAATTGATCATGAATATTCTGGCTGGTGGTAGGAATACGAAACGAAACGAAACGAGCCGGCTGTGCAAGTCATTCGAGTGGAGATCGCCAAGATCTGACTTGCTTCTTCCTTCTTGTCCCACCCACATCAGACCCTTTCGCAAAACAACACCAGTCGCGTCCTCCTTCACTTTGCCTCCTTGCTTGTGACCTGGCGCCCTCTCTATCCTCCATTGTCGACTTCCATCACCAACAACGCCATATTGCGACACTCTTTGCTTACTTCAGTCGTCTACCGCACTCTCGACGCTCTTTTTGCTCCGCGCGCTACAGCAAACAAACTGACGACATCGCGACTTTTGCGACAACTTGCTTCACCACCGCAATCTGATCTGAATCTACACGCAACCAGTCTTCGTTAAGTGCAATACCGCCAATAGTCATTCTCGAGGTTGGCAGTATCGATACCACGCTTCTCACGCCTTGTACTGTCATCGTCGCATCCTCCCGTGGCCCAGCTATCCATTTCTAAAAAAGACGGCTCCTACACGGCAAGGATCTGCTCTAAGAACATCTCCTTGCTTCTTCACAATTCACTACAATGGAACAGACACAGGATCGGCGGGATGCAAGGCAAGGGCGTCGCCTTCAACTCTCCCTTCCGCAGAGCTTCTCATTCAATTACACAGAGGCTGGCCCAAAGACACCTGAGCCACGTGAGCCTGCAATCGACGCAAACACTCTACAACCTCCCAACCCACCAAAAGTCCGCATTCATCGACGTCGACCATTTCCTGCCGCGCCTCTAAATCCTGCCGACTTCGACGCGTCAAACGAACTTTCTGTGCCTACTATTCAATTACCAGAACTATCTTCAGACTTTGGACCGGTCTTTGCAGGCTCTGAGCTTGAAGAAGGCCTTCTTGCACCCGCTACGCATACAGCAAGATCCTACAAACGATACGGTCGCATCATCTCTCCTCCTAAGACACCACTCGACCAAATCTTCAATTCCTTCGACGCCGCATTTGGAGCTGGAGTAACGACTCAAATTCCCATTCTCACACCACAGCAGACCTTGGAGTCATCTCTTCCACAGTCTCCGGCCACCTTCTCCGACTCGGAAGATTCAGACGACAGCTCAGACTCTGG
>Ga0160427_10001519_pt1 | contig 14173 bp, 12 predicted proteins | sample SolpanmetagenomL_FD_108194 | JGI IMG/M metagenome (GOLD analysis project Ga0160427, IMG submission 108194) | Solar panel surface microbial communities from Lawrence Berkeley National Laboratory, California, USA - L | ecosystem: Engineered > Built environment > Solar panel > Unclassified ...
ATGCCGGATGCCGGCTCGGCGTGATGGCCATGCGCGTGGCCGTGCCCGGCATGGTCGTTCGCGGGGACTTTCGGTGCGGTGCCGTGAGCCATGATCCTGTTTCCGTCCGTCGGTGTTGCCTATCGGTATGGGGCTTCCCACTATGGGAAGGTCAACACGGGGATCGCCATGAACATCGGGCAGGCAGCGGAGGCGTCGGGTGTCTCGGCCAAGATGATCCGGCACTACGAGAGCATCGGCCTCGTGCCTCGGGCCGACCGTCAGGACAGCGGCTACCGTGATTACGGCCCGGAGGACGTCCACCGGCTCGGCTTCGTCCGCCGGTCGCGGGACTTGGGCTTTTCCCTCGAACGCATCCGGGTGCTCTTGGGGCTGTGGGGTGACCCCAGCCGCACTAGCGCCGAGGTGAAGGCTTTGGCCTTGACCCACATCAACGAACTCGAAGAAAAGGCCCGCCACCTTCAGGAGATGGCGACCGTCCTGCGTGGCCTCAGCCTCGCCTGCGACGGAGACGAACGACCCGACTGCCCCATCATCGCCAGCCTGGAGACCGCCCAGAAGGTGCCGACCGGACAGGTCGGTCACAACTCCTTGCTGAAGGCGCCGATGCGCAAGCGACGGGCACGGACCACAGGCGCATAGGGTGGGCTGCGCTTCGGGACGACCCATCCCACGCCCTGAAGCCTGCAAGAAACCCGGAGCGGTTCATCCCGGCTACATCCGCTCCTTGATGCCGGCATTGATGAGCCACCAGTTCACCGGGTAGCTCGTGACGAAGCCGGCTATCATGGCGATCTGCATCATGAACCAGAACTCGGTCGAGTTCACCGGTGCTTGTCGACCGCCCAGGTTGGGCAATAGGTCGAACTGCGCCCACGCCATGAACCCATACATGCCGACCTGCCAAGCGATGAGGGAAAGCGTGTCGGCCTTGATCGCCGCGACCAGTCCGGCCCCCGGCGATAGACCGCGCATCGGCGCGATGGCGTAATACTGGAACACGATCCCGAGGGCGTAGGCGAATATGAAATCGAGCACCCAGACCGCATAGATCTTCTCGTCGAAGAGCGAGTGCCAGCCGAACCAGACGGCCACGGCCGGGACCAGGAAGGCAAGCCCCTCGGCGGCGACGTCACCCAGCATGCAGCCGCTGCCGCAATGGAGCGCTCCCGTGCCGACCATCACGGGGTATGGGGTCTGCACCTTGCTCGGCATGTCCTCGCCCCGTGCCTTGGCATGGTGCACCGACTCCATCGTGGCGAGGCGACCATAGCGAAAGTAGGCCCAGGTCACGCCGAGCGTTCCGAACAACGCGCAGACCGGCCAGACGACGTTCATCACCGCCATGTGCTGGGGACGCCTGATCACGTCGATGGAGACGATGAGCGAGCAGGCTGCCCCAAGCAGGAGCGCGAGGATGGAAAGCGTGTGAAGCCAGGTCGGGAACATGCGCTGCCTTGCGGGGAATTGAGGCGAAACATACCCCCTAGGGGTAAGGTTCCCTCCAATTCGACACGGCTTCCCTAGCGTGGCGACGGCACCCGGCTACCGCGGCGGATCGAAGGAGTACGGGAAGCTCAACGAGTGTTGGAGACCCGCGGTGACCCGGAAGTCCTGCCGTCGATCTCCGCCGAAACCGACGCCGACGGCCCCGACCAGCACGGTCTGCGGGGTCACGATGTAGCGCGCGCCGATCTCCGCCAGGTTCACCGCCCGGCCCCGCTCGCGGTCGGTCTCGCGGTAGATGTCGGCGACCAGAACCACGCTGTTCGATACCGGTTGGCTGTAGGCGACGCCGACCCGGTAGCGGTCGCGCCGCTCGGCCTCGCGGCCGGTGGTGGGGTCGTAATTGTGGAACCACGAGGCGTTGAAGTGGACCTGCCGCGGGACGTAAGAGTACGGCGACAATCCCTCGGGGTCCGGCGTGCCGACGCTTTTCGTGGCCAGGAACTTCAGCTCGGTCTCGGTGCCGCCGGCGCGCATCCCGTAGGGGGTGTTCACCCCGAGGGCCAACGCCATCGCCGGCAGGAGCAGCCCTTCCTGGTTGAAGTTGTAGAAGCCCTGCGCCCGGAACTCGCCCTGGTCTGTGTCGCTCGCCGTGCCGACCCGGTAGGGCGCCTCGACCGAAAGCTGGAAGTTCTTGAAGGCTCCCCATTCGAGACGGGGCACCGCCATCAGGCTGCCGGCGCCCCGCGGGTCGCGACGCACGCGGTCGTACTGGAAGTAGGACTGAACTTCGAGGCCGTTCTCCTTGATCGGATAGGCGTCCTCGATGGTGATGGGCAGCCCCTCCTCCAGGTTGGAGTGGTCGGCAGCCCGAGCGGGGATGGCGGACAGGGCGAGGAGGGCCGCGAGAGCGGTGAGAGCGTGCTTTGACATGGCGGGTCCCCTCAGCGGACGGCGACGCGGGCCGGGCCGAGGCTCGGCTCGACGGTCATGTCGATGGGCGCCAGGTCCGGGATACGCGCGGCCTTGGCCTTCCAGGCGGAGAGCATGTGCTCGACCATCATGGTCGGGGTCTCGCCGGGTTCAACCGCCCCTGGCATCATCCGCATGCCGGGGGCGACCCGCATGAATGCGTCGTTGAGCGAACCGGGAATCTCCCCGGGTTCGATCCCGAGCCGGCCGTTCTTCATCAACTGCTGCATGATGCCGGCGTGGGCCGCCTTCGAGAGACCGCCGGGGTACATCATGGGCAGCATCTCCATGAGCATCTCCATCATGATCGTGCCCATCGCCCCCATCGGGGACCGCACCCAGGCCGGGTAGGTCCGGGGATCGAAGTCCGGGTGAGGCTCGCGGAAGCGGCGGGTGTAGGCCTCGTCGCCGGGCTGGTAGCCCATGGCCTCGATGACCCGGTACATCTCGGCCCGCTTTTCCTCGACCGACCAGTCGGGATAGGCGAGGATCGAGTAGGCGATGCCGTGGAGCATGTGCAGGTTGTCGAAGATGTTCGCGCTCTCGGGACTCATCCGGGAGTAGCGCGGCATCATCTCGCGCGAGAGCAGCATCCGGCCCGGCCGGTTCGGCATGACCTCCCGGTACATCAGGTCGATGGTCTCGGACATGGCGACCTCCTGGTCGCGGTTGCCCGAGATCATCTGCGTCTCGTAGGCGGCCGGGTGCCACCAGTGGGCGACGTAGAACAGGCTCTGGTCGAGCGGATAGAAGTTCCGGAAGTAGTTGAAGTAGGGCTTCATCATGATGCCCGCACGCCGCATCGTCACCTCAAGCGGCGCGACGCTGCGGGGCACGCCCGGCGTCTGCATGGTGAGGTAGTATTTGACCGCCCGGTCGGTCCAGGCCTTCTTCTCTGACCACGGGATCTCGCGGAACGCCATCACGTCGTAGGTCTGCTCGTGATGCATGTGCGTCCAGTCGATGGTCCGGAACAGCGTGTGCATCGCCCGGTCGACGTAGGACGAGTAATACGGCATCTCAGGCTCGATGGCCGGCGGATCGCGCAGCCATTCCTGCGCCTCCTTGTCGAAGCGGGCGTCGACCGCGGCGTGGTCCTCGAAGCGGGTGAGCTGCAGCAGGTCATGCTGCTTCGAGTGGAAGAAGTGCATCCCGGCGCCGATGCGGTAGGCCTTGTTGAGCCGGTAGTAGAAGGCGAGGTTGTAGGGCCCCTTCAGGAAACTGACCTCGTTCCTCTGCTCGAACGGCAGCGCCCTCGCCGTTCCGCCTACCAGCGTCGCCGCGCCTGCCAGGAAAGACCTTCGCGAGAAATCGACCATGTCCGCCTCCTGGATACCCCTTATGGGTACCCTGCGGAATTCGCGGCGGTCAAAGGGGTATCGGGCGCTTGGTCACGCACCGCGCGTGATTGGTCGTCGGTGTTGCGGAACGGCGACAGGCAGGGATAGCCGCGGCCCTGGCGCGGCGGCCCCGTCAGACGACGCGCGCGATGAGGCTTCCGATCTCGTCGGCCAGCCGCTGGCGTTCCGCCTCGGGCAGGTCTCCGGTCAGCGACGCGGTGATCACGGCGTGCATATGGTCCCGGATCATGTCGGACTGGACGCGGCGCAGCGCCGCGATGACGGCATCGATCTGGTGGGCGACATCGACGCAGTAGCGCCCGGTCTCGATCATCTGCTGGAGACCGCGCACCTGACCTTCGATCCGGCGAAGCCTCGGGAGCTGGGATGCGTGATCGACCGGGATGCCCCCGTGTTCCGCGTCGGAGCCTGCCATTCTGTCGTGCACCTCTGGGGGGCCGCGGCGATGACCGCCCAAGCCCGGAACTATACCCCTGGCGGGTAGATTGCCCCACGGAACCTTCCGTGGCCTCCGCGTGGCCGCCGGGACGTTCCCCTTATAGTGAGGCTTCGACCAACCCCCAAGCGACAGGAGTAACATGATGCATCAGACCAGCCAGGACATGCAGTCTTGCATCGACGAGTGCCTGCGATGCTACCAGACCTGTCTCGGCATGGCCGCGAACCACTGCTTGGTGGCCGGCGGCAAGCACGTCGAGCCGGAGCATTTCCGGCTGATGATGGCCTGTGCCGAGGTCTGCCGGACATCGGCCCACGTCATGCTGGTCGGCGTCGCTGAGCACAGGCACGTCTGCCGGGCCTGTGCCGAGGTCTGCGAGGCGTGCGCGACGAGCTGCGAACGGGTCGGGGACATGCAGGACTGCGTCGACCGCTGCAGGACCTGTGCCGAGAGCTGCAGGAATATGGCGGCGTGAAGCCCGTCCGGCGAGCCCAGTGAATCGGCAACCGACGAAGCGGGCGGCCGTCGGGCGGTTTGCGTCCGAGCTGCGGGACATCCACCGGCCCGGCTCGGCGTTTCGGCTCGCCGGCCGGTCGGCAGGGGGGGCGCAAGTCGCAAGGTAGGCCGCGCCACGCAGCGGCTTGCGTGGACGTAACGCCCGAGCCGGCATCCGGGACGGTCCCGATGCACGGCCCCTGCACGGAGCCCGCACCCGTCATTGCCGCGAAGGCGGCAACCGGCGGCCCTGGATGCGGAAGAGCGCCACGGCGTGCTCCGCCCGGGACCAATCCGGCATGCGATGGTGGAGCGACACCTGCTGCGCGACGGGCGGCTGGCCGCCGCCGCGGTCGAAGAGGTCGAGCACCATCAGGACGCCGAAGGCGACGTTGGTGCCCGAGTAGGAGGCCGCCTGCAGGCCGAACTCGTCGAGCAGGCCGTCCGACGGTCGGTCCGCTAAGGTTCGCTTGAGTTCCGCGACCGTCTTGACCCAGCCCCTGGTGAACAGGATGTCGACGCGTCCCCCGCCGAGGTCGCGCGCCTCCGCCTGGCACACGGCGGCGAGCGGCGATCCCATCAGGAAGTCGTGGAAGTCGTGCTGAAGGGTCCGCTCCAGGGGAGGCGTCACCCCCCGGTCGAATAGGTACCCGATGCGGGGAAGGGAGCTCGCCGATAGGTCGTGGCGCGAGACCGCGAAGAGCGTGGTGTACCAGAGGACGATGTCGAAGAAGTCGGCCGCGTCCCGGTGGCGCGCGTAATGCCCATTCCGAGCCATGCCGGCGGCGACCTCCTCGAAACGATCGGCCACGACCCGGGATACCGTCTCGTCGGTGAGCGCGAGGACGTTCGCCTGTATCCGCGCCAGGGCGCCCGAGCGGACGGGCTCCGGCACGCCGGCCCGTTCGAGCAGCGCGGCGACCGTCGGGCTCCCGGACGCCGCGTCATGAGGGCGGCGGACCGCGGCCCGCTCGCGCGCCGCCGCGACCTCGGCCCTGAGCTGAGCGGCGTCGGCGATCCATGGCGAGCCCGCGTTCTCCAGGATCCAGCGGTCGAGGAAGTCGAGGGCGATCCTCTCCCTTTGCAAGGCACCGACGACGCGGGGCCGCAGGAATGTATCCAGGCCTCCACCGGCCGAGCGCTTGAAGATGCTTCGCGACGCGGCGTAGACCTGGAGGAGCTCGTCCTCGATCACCGCCGCCGCGTTCAGCCAGGGCTGCGACGCGAGGCTCGCGTCGAGGGCGCCCAGTCGCATCGCGAGCAGCGACCAGTGCGTGCGCTCCACCTGCGTCAAGCCGAGCCATGACCGGCTCGCGTCGTCGCGGTCGGGTTGCGGGATGAGCGCCGCGTAGCCGAAGGCCGCGACCCGCACCCCCTCTAGGAGTTCTGCGATCCCCGGGCCGCCCCCTTCCGCGAACCCGACGACGACATCGAGGCACAGGCCGTAGAGTTCCGCATCGATTCGCGCCTCGCTCGTGCGGACGCTCGCGTGGAACCAGCGGCGGGCCTCTCGGAACGCCGCCACCGCCGCCTCCGTCCCGGTCGCGACGAGGCCGGCGCGCAGCGCGTCCAGGCCGAGCTCCATGGCGGCCTCGTCCGCGCAGCCGTCGATGGCCGCGAGGTCGCGCAGCAGGTCGCGCAGGCCGTCGTCCGGCTCGTGGGCCAGCACGGCTCCGGCGATCCTGGCCGCATGCCGCAGGAAGCGCGCGTCCCCGTCACGGTCGAGCTCGATCAGCACCCCCTGCAGCCGACGCAGCAGACCGCGCGCGTCCTGAGCCGTAAGCATCGCCCCGTGCAGGGCATGGGCGCGCACGCCGTAGTGCGCCCCGCGATCCTCGGACCTCCGGACGAACGTCGTCCAGAGCAATCGCCCGTCGTCCCGGGATAGCTGCTGACGACCGAGCCAGCCCACGACCTCCGCCATCAGTCCCGGATCGGCCGTCGCTTCCAGTACGCGCATGGCCGCCTCGCGCCCCTGCTCGGCCTGGGGGTGGGTCCAGAGCCACGCGAACACCCGCGCGCCCTTGGGGCCGTCCGCCGCCTCCTCGGCGGCCGCGCAGAGGCGTTCCCGCCCGAGGGAGGCGAGATCGACGGGAGGGCCCTCGATGACCGTGCGCAGCAGGTCCTTCGCCGTCTCGTCCACCGCCGGCCTCAGAAGAGATAGTCCAGGCCTTCAGCGTGCCGGCATCGCTCGCGAGGCACAACCGCGGTGAGTTCCGGACGCGCGACCGCGCCGACGAGGACCTGGATCCCCGGTGCGTCGGCGACGACGGCCTGCACCCGGGCGAGCAAGGCGGCGAAGTCCGGGGTCGACATCTCCTGGGCGGCCGGGGAGTCGAGGACCAGAAGCCCCGGATGGCGGCCGTAACCCCGCAGCCGCGCCACCTCGACGACGGCCAGCGCGGCGGCGATGCGGACCCGCAGGTTCTCGCCCGGGGAGAGTTGCGAGAACGTCGTCCTGCTCCCGCCCTGATGGACCGAGAGGGCGCCGTGGGGGGCGAGCGTCATGTCGGCGAGGTTCTCGACGCCGATGTCGCGGCAGATGCGCAGCAGCGCGGCCGAGAGGTCCGCGACGGTCTCCCGCTGTAGGCCCTCGAACAACTCCTTCGTGACCGCGGCGGTCGCCCGCAGGACGGGGACATCCGGGGCCTCCGCGGCGGCGGCGCCATCCTCGGGCAGCAGCGAGCGCAGCTCCGCCTCGCGGGCTTCGAGCGCCGCGATGCGCAGTTCGAGGTCCGATTCCTCCGGTTCCGCCAGCCGCGTCCGGACCGAGGCGATCCGCGCCTCCGTCCCGCGCCGGGCCTCTGCGGCAAGGCGCATCCGTCCGTCCTCCGACGCGATCTCAGCCGCGACGCGCCGCGCCGTCGCCCCGCAGTCGGCGACGTCGGCCCTGGCGGCCGCGGCGCGGTCCTCGGTCTCGTCGGCGGCCGGCGTCCCGACGCTGCCGCAGAGCGCGCAGCCCGAGACCTCGGAGGCGGCGTATCGTCCGGGCGCGATCCCGGCCTCGCACGAGGGGCAGCAGACCGGCCGGAGCCTGCGGAAGAGGTGGCCCGCCGCCGCCTCGTCCGTCAGTTGCTGCAGCGCGCTCCTCGCCTCCGCCGAGGCGGCCTCCACCTCGGCTTCCGCCAGGCGCAACGCGCCCAATCGTGCCCGCGCGGCTTCCTCCTCCGCGTGGTGGCGGACGAGATCGACGTCGAGCCGCCCCAGGCTCGCCCGCAACGCCGCGCGGTCGGGTCGCCCTTCCAGGCGCCCGCGCTCCTCCCCGAGTTCGCGCTGCACCGCCGCGAGCCGTTCTCGCAGCCGCTCGTTCGGCCTCTCGGCCTCGGCCTTCTTTTTGGTGGCCTCGGCCTCGGCCTGCTTCAGCGCCGTCTGCGCCGCCGTGTACGTGGAGATCCACGGCAGGCCCATGAAAAGTTGGAGGAGGCGCAGCGGCATCGCGTCGACGACGAGGTCGCCGAAGATCGCCCGGCCGGGACCCGTGACGAACAACCCCGCGGATATGGCCGCCCAGCCATGGGTGTGTCCCGTCCCGGACGGGGCGTTGAAGGCATGGAAGCGCGCGAAGCCGAGTTCCTCCATGAACAGCGCCTCGACCTGCGTTTCCAGTCCGGGACCGGCCGGCCCGTCGTACAGGTCGATCCAGTCGTCGCCCTGGCGGCGCCCCAGGCGGACCCGGGCACGCTCGGCCCGTTCCTCGCCCGGTTCCTTCTCGACGAGGATGCGGAAGCCGACGGCGTCGATGTCGAAGGCCACCTCCAGGGTGCCGATCCAGCGCCAGACGTCCGGCTTGAGCGGTCCCGGGAAGTCGCCTCGGACCGCGGCGCGGACGACGTTGAGGACCGACGACTTGCCCCGCGAATTGCGGTCCGACATCATCGCCCAGAGGCCGCGACCGAGGTCCATCCGCTCGAACGCGAAGGGTCCGTCGGCTCCGGTCCCGTCCTTGGTCCCGGAGAAGGCGACCGAGCGCATCACGAGCGTGCGGGCCCGCGGCAGCGTCGGCCGCGGCTCGATGCCATGCCGGTCCAGGATCGCCTGCACGTCCGGGACGGTCAGGCCTGCGCGGTCCGCGACCGCCCGGACCCACTCGGCCGGCGTGCGCGGGACGGCGGAAGCGGCGCCGTCGGTCATCGTCCACGCGCCTCGACGGCCCGCAGCCGCCGCAGCACCCGGTCCTTGATGGATGGGATGGTGGCGCCGTAGGACGTCGACCCGTACTCCGGGTGACCGTACTGGGCGCCCTTGAGGTCCGAACCGCTGCGGGAGCGAGCGACGCGCATGGCGAGCGCGGCGCGGTCGCGGTACCAGGCCAGGACCGCCTGTTCCCTCACGGCCTCGTCGAGGAACGCGAAGCCCGCGGCCTGCACGATGAACTCGTGGCGCATCCGGTCGGGCGCCAGGCGCCTGCGCACGCAGCGCACGAGCCGCCGGGAGTCCAGGATGGCCAGCGCCGTCTCGATGTTCTGGAACGCCCCCCGGCGCCAACGCACCATGCGGACCAGACGAACGTCCGGCTCGTCGCGGTCGAAGATCGTGCGCACGTCCCGAAGCAGGTCCGCGTGCCCTTCCGCCTCGTACAGGTCCAACAGGTCGTGGGCCAGGTAGTCGGGGTAGCGGACGAGGAAGTCGACGGCCATGAGCCGCTTCTCGCCGACGAAAACACGGGAGCCGTCAGGCGAGCCGCACGGATCGTCCGGGACCTCGCTCCCCGCCGCGAGGATGAAGAGCAGGCGGATCGCGTCGCGGAAGTGATAGCCCTCGGGCATGGGGCCGCCGGGGGCATCGGGCGAACGCGCGGCCGTGGCCGGCCCTCGGGGCCGTTCGTCTTCGGGCAAGCCCGGCGAAGGCCGTTCTACGCGCGCCGCGCGGTCACCCGCGTCGGAGCCCCGCGCCCGCCCGCCGCCGCCAAGCTGATCGCGCACGCTCAGGTCGTTTCGATGTCCGATGCCGGATCCTTGCCCCATCGCGACACATTCGAGCCATCCGCGGGGGATGTCCATCGCGCGAAGGCATAATCAAACGCCGGGAGAGCTCGATGCCATGGCAAGGCGGCCCGGCCCGGGAAGGAACGGCCCGGAGGTCATCGACACGTAATGTCTCGGTTCCAAATCCAGGCGGAAGGTCCGCCACTGGTGGGACGTAACCGTTCGCTCGGCTGAACCTAACAGGATATTTTTCAATTGCGCAGTTCTGCCGGGGTGGTCGCTATGGATCCGGGCGGCAGCGCCCGGGCTGGCCGCTCCCGGCCGCCTCCTGGATCGGCGGACAGGGTAGGTCACCGAAGGAACAGAACACGCAGCAGTCGCCTGCATTCGGGCGCAGGAGCGTGCCGCAGCCGGTGCACTCGTAGAAGAACTGGCAGGCGTCGGTCGGCATCGTCTCCGTCGCCTGTTGGCCGCAGTGCGGGCATGTGAGAGTGGACTGAAGATTCATCCGCCTTACCACACGGCCTTGAGCACCAGAGGCTCAAGGTAGGGTTCCCACACAAGCGCCAGGGCAACCAGCGCCGTCCCAATCCCGAGCACTGCAGCCGCGCGCCGTGGTGGTCCGGAACTGGCACATGGTCCGGCCATGGCGCAGGCCGTTGCCCGGCGACGCAGGAACAGCCCCCAGCCCACGAGGAGGGCCAGTGCGGCCCCGCCGAGCAGGATCGGTCGGATGCTCGCCAACATCGCCAACCCGCCGAACACGGCCCCCGTCGCACCGAGACCGGCGAGCGCCATCGGCAGGGCGCAGCAGGACGATGCCGCCAGAGCCCCCAGCCCGGCGGCCGTGCCCAGTCCGGCGAGCCAACTTCCTGAAGGAGCAGGCAGGCTGTCTCGCGAATGCGAGGCGGGTCGCGCAGGGGTCGCTATGGATGGTGTGTCGATCATGATCGTGCCACTCTGCATCCCGTAGCCACTACGGGATCAAGCAAAAAATGGTCACGGGCCTGCGCGGCCTCTCCATCGGGCAGCTCGCGGCGGCCGCCGGGGTCAATCTGGAGACGGTCCGCTACTACGAGCGCATCGGGCTCATGCCGCCGCCAGCTCGCACCGGGGGCGGTCACCGGTCCTACGATCCGGTCCACGTCCAGCGTTTGGCATTCATCCGTCATGCCCGTGCGTTGGGCTTCGGGATTGAGGACATCCGAACCTTGCTGGCGTTGGCCGCGCCCGGTCATCGATCCTGTGCCGAGGTCCGGGACATTGCCAGTGCGCACCTGTCCGAGGTCCGCACCAAACTCGCCCACCTCGCACGGCTTGAACACATCCTGAGTGAAACGATCGACCAGTGCAGCGGCGCGCCGACGCCCGCTTGCCCGGTTCTCGATATGCTCGATGCTCCGATGTGAGGGACTATCCTCCTCGAAGGTACGCCATGGGCCGGCGGCAGCCGGTCGAGCGGGATCCCATGTTTCAAACTGAGACGTTACCCATCGACACACGAGGTTGCGGCGCCACGCGAGGCGCGTATATCGACCGGAACCCTACGGGGGTAACCGGCGACCCTAGGCGAACGGGTCTGCGGCGCGGCGCGGTCGTCGCCGGCGAACAAGGAGACGACGCTTGGACGGACCCTGGGTCGCCAACCTCATCCGGCACTGGCGCGACGATCCCGGCGCAACCTATCGGACGTGGTTCCTCTGGGAGGAGCGCATCAAGAACTTCCGGTCGATCCGCCGCGGGCTGCAGGCGGTGGTCGACGAGATCAGGGCCGACACCTTCGGCAACGCCTACCGTGGGTCTTCGCTGGAGACGGTGGTCCATTCCATCGCCGAGCAGCGGCAGGTGTTCAGGGGCGCCGACCACGCCTTCCTCTGGAAGCCGAAGCTGCGCATCCCCGACATCTACGAGGATCGGGCCAACCAGGTCGCCTTCGGGCGTTTCCTCGACACCTGTCTCTGCTGCAACGCCGAGGCGCACGTGCTGGCCGCGATACGCGCGCTCGACGACGTGCGCATCAAGGGCCTGGGCCCCGCGGCGGCGAACCTGCTCTACTTCCTGCATCCGACCTGGGTGCCGCCCTTCAACACGGCCATCGTCAAGGGTTACAACGCCCTCACGGGCGCGAACGTGAAGCTCGGGCGCTGGGAGGAATACCTGGCGATGCGACGCGGGATCGTCGACCTCAACGGAGAACATCGTGCCTTGCTCTCGAACGATTTCGGCGCGGTCGCGGGATTCCTCTTCGACGTCGGGTCCGGACGCTACCCGCTGCCCGAGCGCGATGCGGAGGTGGCCCTCGCGCGCTGGCGTGCGGATCTGGAGCGAGTCCGAGCGGAAGCCGGTGAAACCCCGTCGAAGGCGGCCGTCGCGGCCGGGGAGGCGGACCACACCCACACCGAGATCCAGGGCTGGATACGCGACCTGGGCCTCGCCCTCGGCTTCGACGTCTGGATCGCGTCGAACGACGCCAGCCGCCCCTATGCGTCGGGCCGCCTGTCGGACGGGTGCCTCGCCCGACTGCCCGAGGGACTGGCCGCCAATGGCTCGGTCGACACCGTCCGGCTCATCGACGTCCTCTGGATCGACAAGGCGAGCCGGGACGTGGCGGCGGCCTTCGAGGTCGAGCACACGACCAGCATCTACTCCGGGATCGTGCGCATGCTGGACCTCGCGCTCGGCGTGGAGGGCGGGATGGCGCGCAATTTCTTCCTGGTCGCACCGGACAACCGCGAGGAGGACGTCAGGGCGCAGTTCGCCCGGCCCGCGTTCTCCCGTGTCGGCGAGCTCGACCTGAGGTACCTTCCCTACAGCGAACTCCGAGGCCATCGCGAGGCGATCGCCCGCTTCGGGAGCGGCCTGAAGGGCTTGCTGGCCATCGCGCGACCGATAGTGGGGAGGCCATGACGCCATGTGTCCATGCGCCCTCGCGGCGACGATGGCGCCTCCTTGTCAGCGACGTGCGTGCATCGTGTGGTCGTGCCCGTGCTGGTCGCCGTGCCCGTCGTCACCCTGCTCGCCATGACCGTGATGCATCGGGTGCTTATGGCTGACCCAGAACAGGTAGGCCGCGAGCGCGCCGAACACGAGGTTGAGCCAGAACGTGTAGTTCAGGCTGAACTCGGTCATCTGCGCACGCACGTCGATGTCGCGTGACGGGATCCAGCCAAGCGCGGTGAACGTCAGGTCGACGACGAGCGCGGCGGCGGCCATCGTCACGAAGAACACGCCGCCGATGTAGGCGGCCATGCGCCAGCCGAAGTAGCGGCGGTAGATGTCGAGAAGCGGGATCACGATGAGGTCGGCGTAGAGGAAAGCCAGCACGCCGGAGAAGCTCGCACCGCCCGCCCATAGCACCGCCGCGAGCGGCACGTTGCCGATGGAGCAGACGAAGGTCAGCACGGCGATGAGGGGACCGAGCAGCACGTTGACCGGCACCTGCAGCCAAGCCGGGGCGTCGCTCAGGAAAAGGGTCCTCCAGACGCCATCCGGAACCAGCGCGGCGAGGAACCCGCCGATCAGGAACCCCATCGCGAGGTCCTTCCAGAGCATGCGCCATTCCATGGCGAAGTTCTGGGCCACGCGGATGCGGGCCTCCGGCTTGGCCAGCCGCGCGCGCCAGGTCGGGCCATCCACGGTCATGCTCATGTGCTCGTGGCCGCGGCTCTCCTCATCGTGCGCCCGCGCCTCCTCCACGAGCCGCCTCGGATAGGTGAGCGTCACCAGCGCGCTCATGATGGCGATCAGCACCACGCCGCCGACCCACTCGCCCAGCATGAACTGCCAGCCGAGCAGCACGTAGAGGATCAGCCCGAGTTCGAGGACCAGGTTGGTCGAGGCGAACAGGAAGGCGAGCGAGGTGACGAGCGCCGCGCCCTTCTTGAACAGGGTGCGCATGATGGCGGCCGAGGCATAGGAACAGGAGGACGAGGCTGCGCCGGCGAGGGTCGCCAGCGCGATCTCGCGCACGCTGCCGCCGCCGAAGGCTTTCCGCATTTGGTCCGAGGAGACCACGGACTGGAGCACGGCCGAGATGGTGAATCCCAGCACCAGGCTCCAGCCCGTCTGCCAGAACATGCCGGCGGCCATCAGGAACCCGCCTCCCGCCCCGTGGATGATCGCGTCCATGGTGGTTCTCCGCATCGACGCCGGCTCGCCGACGACCGTCCGTCTTGATACAGGCCAGATCCCTGGCCGCATTAATACCCCTCATGGGTACGCAGCGCATCAACCGGCGGGCTGCGGCCCGGTTTCCGAACGAAGGCCCAGGGCGTCTCGGCCCTGGCGAAATCGGCGCCCGGTACCCATCTCGTGGTCGGTCACGCTTGGGGGATGCGATGAGCTTGCCGTCGAACCTGGAAACGGAAATCGCGGGTTACGCGAGCGGCGCGGCGGACGTCGCCGAGATCAACGTCGCCATCGAAACGGCCTGGGCGACGGTCCTAGCCGATCCGGCCTCGCGCGCGGAGGCCGCCGGACTGCTCGGCTTGGCCGCCGCGGACCTGCCGGCACGAAGCCCCTTCGTCGCCAAGCCG
>Ga0160427_10001520_pt1 | contig 14172 bp, 16 predicted proteins | sample SolpanmetagenomL_FD_108194 | JGI IMG/M metagenome (GOLD analysis project Ga0160427, IMG submission 108194) | Solar panel surface microbial communities from Lawrence Berkeley National Laboratory, California, USA - L | ecosystem: Engineered > Built environment > Solar panel > Unclassified ...
CGAAAATAGCCACCTCTAGCTTTGCATCACTATCAAACAGTGTGAGGGACTGAATCCTTGTAGACAGGCATCAGAGCGACATGGTTCAGAGTCGATCTTGCATGTCTAGGCACCCATGTTTTACGCAAGTTACAGACAGACGTGATGAAATCCTGCAAGGGAAGCCCATGTGATGGGTGGTTATCAGGCTGTTTGATTGGCGATCTCATGTGTTCTGGTACCTGGAATGACGCCACAAAAGTATAGCCTTTCTCCACGTTCTCCTTATCTATCTTGCCTCGCGACATGGAGATCACAAAATTGGGCGGGCATGAGTCGTGATAAGCAGGTGTATACTAAACGCTTTGAGACGATGCTCAATTGCTGCTAAAGCCGGATTCCGAACAATATCTGATTCAATTAGACTTTAACTGTATTGGTGGTAAATTTTTGAAAGCTGTCGAAGGGTTCAAGACTTTCTTTTTCACATGCAAGCCACAAAAACTTATAACCTGCCTCTGTCTTCAGTATCATGGACTCTTTACAATTCAACAGTATTTTGCAATTTCCACATTACTGTTGCCCCCATGCTCTTTGACTTACAGTTTTCATATCACAAATCTATCAATGTGTGCTCATAACATGTGGATCGACAAGCTAAAGAATATTTGCTATATTATTCTTTCTTATAGAGCTTGTCGTCCACTTATCCAGTCGGAAGAAGGACCACTACTTAAGTAGTTGTACAGTACATCCTGCGCACAACGAGAAAAAGGAAACGCTTTTACATTCGTTACGCTCATCCGAACGATCGGTAGAGATTCCGGAGTCAAAAACGGCAAAGGCCAAGAAGAACATGAAACGGATGGGCATGATGTATTTGCGTGAGGATGGGTACGTGGAAACAAAAGAAAACCTCCTAGAAAATATAACGTAATGTATATCCATATAAGAACAAGAGTAAACTTGTTATACACCGCGCAACTTTCTAACTTCTGAAACCAACAAACATTGTCATAATTGTATCATCCCAAAGCAATTCGATCTATGTATCTGATCTGATTGGCTTCCGGCCATCCTTGACCAGGAAGCATCAGTTTATCGAGTTTATGAGGCAAAGTGGGTAGTGAAACAGACATCTTGGTAATCTTGCTTGATAACGCTACTTTATGGGCCGTTGTTGCACCTTCAATGAATGTCATGTATGATCCATAAACTAGTACAATAGAAAAGAAATGCTGAGTTAGTACTATATCTTATCAAGAGGCAAGCATGTCTTACATCCAACATAACACAAGTGATTGAGTCAGGTACACTCATCACATTGTGTGTTGTACCTTGTGGCGTTTTGTGTCATGATTTACATACAATTTGCGTTGAGGTGTTGCATATTGATATATCGGACTATATGAAGTGTCTGATCGTCAAGAAGGGTTGTGTCAAATAACTTCAGGTCGAATTGTTGATCATCGAAGATTCAAACAATCTTGCTTATTAGGTATCAGGCTGTTGTATGGTTTGTTCCATTACTCTGTGCAATGCCGTTCAATTTCTTGAGAATAGGTTGAGACATTCAATCTTGTTGCAGTTGTCCGTCATGCTCATCCCTCACTCACGCTCCTTTAGGACTTCATCCGCTCTTTTTTTGATACGATCCAAATCATCGTTACCAACATTCGTCCATTTGGCCATTAGCTTCATCGCGACTGCCCATTCTGCCAATGCGTCCTCGCGACGACCTTGAGCGATAAGTCTCCTCATCCGATCAGGTGTGTTGACAACCCAACGAACGGTGTCCTTCTTACGTTGAGCATCGGAGGCGCTGTGTATGCTGGCGGAAATTGTAGCAATGTGCGATATCGCAGGAGGAAGGGTCGAAGTAGTAGGAGTTAAAGGATCCATGTTGGCTCTCATCTGAATATTTGAAATAATGTTAATTAGTGGTTGAATCATGAGGAAGAGCCAAGACCAGGTTCTGTAACGTTCTACGAGTGCGGACGTACATTGCGTATTGTGTCAGTAGCAGTAATCAGTTTGTTGTAGTTGTCGTATACTAAACTCTTCCGTTCTCCATCAAACCCTTTAATGTCTAGAGCAATGTTCCAACAGTCAGGCGATGTCCCAAAAAGATTTGTGAACCCACGCATTATTATTGTGATTTCTGGACACTCACCGTTTATCAATCCGTTCTCCACTTTCAACAGGCCTTTCAACCCCTCCTTCTCTAATAGCCCCTTGACATATCCGTCTGCGTCAAACCCATCCCTATCAATTTCATCCTGCTCCTCTCCTTCTCCCCCGGCTCCACCGCTTCCTCTTCTCGCACCGGCCGCGGCAGCTTTTTTCAATCCATAGAACTCTCTAAGGGCGCTTCGATTACGCGGTGGACGACGAGCAATGGACGTTCCACCACGTCCATCGGTGGATTCTAAGGATGGCCGAGAGGATGCCGTGTTTGTGAGATCGAGAGAGGGACGCGAAGATGAAGTCGGGGAGACGATGGAAATGGTCGGGGTACTGGTGTTTGTACGAGTGAGTGTCGCCATTGTCAAAATAGTCGTGGCTGATGGTTTGTGGTAGGCCAAGGAGTGTCTTGTGATGGATAGATTGTTATACTGCTGGATCGACGGAAGGTGTCGAAAGTTGAGGTGTGGCATCACGATACATCAAAGGGAACCATGTTTGTTCGTCAAATGCACAGAAGTGAACAAATTTGTTTGCACGTTTGACGCTCCTGAATTATGAAAATATGATGCAGCTAAGATAATTCTGCAATCACAATGATGTATGGTAGAAGTTCATGTAATTAGATGTATTAACAGGGTTTAGGGTGTATCTAGCACATAAAGTAGCTGAGATGAAAGACGTAGAGAACTCTTATCATTCAAGAACTGCGAGACCTAGGTAATCAATAATATGGCATTCTTTAAATACACGCTTCGTGTCTTACAGTTGATGTTTAATATCAAACCAAAAACAACATGGTCTGTCAAGTAATGCGGAAGTTCTGTACTAAAAAATCTAACCAAGAATAGATGTTTCCAAATAATGTTCAAATTCGTTACTTGTATTTGATCACATGTTTCCTCAACCTTGTCCCTCAAACATTGGTATTTTGAGGATTCCGCAAGGAATCGCGATTACTCAATCCTTGAAGTTGATAGTGGTCAGCCCAATAGTTTTCCCATGAGATCTTGCCTCAAACTCCATGACACTGTGTTTTTTACCCAACTTCCATACAAGTTCAAAGTCAAACTCCCACACTCGACCCACTCCAGGTTGTGGACTGATCTTGCTTGCAAACAAGTCGAGATTTACAGCATTGAAATTTACCTCAATCTCACCCACTTTCGTAACATCTACAATGTAAACGACCGGTCAGATACTCATTCCAAACAATGCTACGAAAGTGCATTTCTGAACTACCTTGATGGTCATGTCTATCTGGTACGTCATCACATGCAGAACCATACAGCGCCATAGACCACACAAGCCCGTGACCTGCTGTGCGATAATATGCGACTCTGTGTGTCTCCTCGGTATTGGTAGAAATATTCTGTCCCTTTCACGGAATTAGCTATAACTCACAAGTAGATCGTACTAAGACGAAGCGACTATATATGTCAATGCACGTATTGCTACCTTGTTGATAGGCCAGGTGACGTATCCGTCGGCCATTTTCGTATTTGTCCAAGGTGAGATGTAACTATCGGATTCTTTGTCTACACCAGGGCGGAACACCCACCCCGAAGGACGGCCATAATGAAGTCGGCACTTTCGATTAGTGATGGTTGGTCCTTTGAGCCCTCGCAGTGATGCCCCCTTCACCACAGCAGACCACCTGGTAAAGAAAGGAAAGCAATTAGTGTTTGGTTAACTTTCGGGACAAGTTTACCTACGAGTTATCTGGACAACAGAATTGAATCTTGCTCATTTTACAATACTCTGCAACTTTATGCTGAAGATATGGTGACTCTCCAAACCCTCCAACAAGAAACAATGACTAGTCTTCTGTAAGTACACTACATATTGCAGCAAGCTAGAAGAGTTGGAACAAGACAAAATTATTGGTATGGAAAAGGACGAAAAAAATAACCCACGTTCACCAAATTTTCTTCTGTACGACGAGTGAGTTCAATTTGTTGTTTAAGCAACCCAATGACACGCTCAACTACAGGCTCAAAGATTGTGTAGAGATCATGACTACGTAACTTACGTTTAGCATAAATTCCATTCGGCTATAGATGGATCAAACTAATCAGCTCTTCCAGACTCTTACCTAGTTATAATGATTTCATTTTCATCCTTATCGTAGTATGATGATTGTGAGATATTGTCCATGCGAAGCGGCAATGTATAGGATTTCGCCCCACTATGACGATAATCTCTTTTGACAGATTCAAATTCCCGCATGAACTTGCTGCCATGCGCTTTCTTCTCCTCTGATAGAGAATCAAATGCGTTTCCAAACCTCTCAGACAAAAGAAGATGAAGATTGCGATCAAGGTAGGTGGCGCCGCATTTACCACCTATTGACAACTTAACTCTTCAAGTTTGCGTTAACTTCTGAACACACATATACATACCTCCACCAACACAAGTTTCGCGAAAAACTGTTTTTCTGTTTTCTTTGTGCGCTGCGTAAGTTGTGAGATCCTAGTTGAGTCATCAGCAAACAAAATCGATAATGATATCGACACTTTTGTTTTGTCTTACAACTGTCCCACCTCCAGCATCGCATACTATGAAACTTGTCTTCGGCTGTAGGGTGAAGCAAAATCAGCAGACGCAACGTATCATATCTCGCGACAAGTATTACCTTTATGATTTCTGGCAATTTTTGGAATGTGTTCTGGTGGATCACAAATAAAGCTGCCGCTTCAGGTTCAGAGATGAGATCTATGGTGTCAAGCTCTCGTATTGTAAATCCTGCCAAGACAGCAGCTGTACGTGTTTTGGCTTGGGCTTGGTCTGACCATATCGCTGGGTAGGTGAACCAAAATTCGATAGGTGTCACTGCAAGAATTTCTTTTGACAATTTCGTTTCTAAAGTGTTCATGATGTGCTTATGGACATTTTTTAAATAGTCTACCGCGACCTAAACTAGTGATTTACCGCTTGGTAATTTCAACAGACCCTTTCCAGCGGCGCCGTACAATTTGGGGTCATCAAACTCAGATGTAGAAGTCGCTTTATCGAACAAGAGTTTAGTCCATGTGTAACTCTGCATTCCAGCTTTGACTTCATAACCCCAGTGGTCTCTCAAGACGTGTTTGTTTTCAGAATTGTACGCGATCATCGAGGGCACTTTTTGAAGAGTTGTATTATTGAGACCACTAGGCCAGTTTGTGATAATATTTATGTTTGCTCCCTTTGTATCAGATGAAAACACGTAACTCACACCTAAAAACAGTGATTAGTCGAAGAAAACCCGGTGTAACAACCTAAGAACCGAAGCATCAAATGTACCAGAATATGTAGTGCCATAATCCACTCCAACAAAGAGAGTTTGTCTCTTTTTGGCAGAAGCTTTACGTGGCATCACTTTTTCTGAGCTTTTACCTGCCCCAATATGTTGTAAGTTATGGTGCAAAGTTTAATATGTTGAGTTGTCTGTTAGACTAGGCCTAGATATCGACCACGTTTTTAATCAAGAATCAAATGTTGAACAGTGTCTTGGTTTTGGATTAGTATTCTGGGCGCTATGATGGATGATTTGTCGACCAAGACGTCAAGTTGATGTTTGTGTTATAGGGTTCGTGAAAGCTTTGGGATTCTACCAAGTGATTATAAGAAACAACCAACCAGTGGAGTGCGTGGTTCAAGCACGTGCATTACCTAAACAGGACAGCTACAGAACCATGAGAAGAATAGTACTTGGACTACTATCATGGAATCACAAATATCGTGAGCCTCCTTGTAATTACATACTATTTACTTAGTTAACATCAGAAAGTCAACTTTGGAAATCTACCGTAATACATCAACATCACCAAATCATGATCTGTGATTCACAAAACGAAGCTTGACTGAATACTACAAGAATCTAGTAAAGAGTCAGAATCTATCTGTCAGTACTAAACATAACAACCTTCATCACAAGTAGCATACATGTGAACGTATATGTGAGATACTCAAAACTTTGGAATGCATCTACATCAGCGACGAAAGATGCAAATCTTCAAGAGATGGGAGAGAGAATGGCGAGCTTGTGAAATTCGAGGTAAGCAAAAGAACTATAAAAACGATAAGTAGTATAAGCCTAGTTGATTGAATCTGATTTACCTTATACAAATTGATCAATATCAGTATTGCAAGATTCTAGCCTTGAGAAATTGGACCTTCAGACACCTCAAACACAACGATTTAACGACAGTACAGAGGCCGTGAGTTTAACGTGCACAGGTCTCGAATCATTTCACGAACGAACTGCCAACAGACGTAGCTCTGATGAGCCCGAGGAACGTTTTGATGTCTCAAAGCTTAAAGCTGTATTGAGTACTCAACATCAAAAGACAGTTCAAGTTAATGCTAAAACCAAAGTAAACCATGAATACAATACGCAGTGTGTCGCTGATCCCCAACCCAATAAAACTCCTCTCAGTCAAAAAAATCAGATCATAGCAAAATGCAATCTTTACAAATCAAGTATAAACCTTGGGATGGAGTAAATCATATGGACTACTAATTTACGTAATCACAGAAGCCATGAAGATCATCTACCGCAACCTGACCATTACCGGATTATCCAGGCTGCTTTGTTTTCAAAACACGAAAAGGTAGTACAAGAATACTCAATAATCATTTTTCATTCAATCGGGTGTCCAACATGATCCGTCGTTCATACACTTATTGATCTTTCGCAATATAGTAAGATTTGGTGGAAGATATCTAGGGATCGAGTTCTGAAATTTATTCAAACTTCGATTCATATTGAGAGGAATTATATTTTCGCTTCTAATGAGAATCTCCAGCTTCGCCGGCAATTGGAACAAGCTGAAGAAAGTCTTATTCACTGCAATAAGCGCTTGATGATTCAGGAGAAGGCCGTTTCGGAGGCACAAAGGGCAGCGACACTCTTGATAAAGCAAAATGATTCAGAATCCGAAGATGACACTATCCTGCGAAAAGATTTGTCTTTGATGTTCAAAGAATGGAAAAATTGGGCTAAGTCATACAGCATACCACAGCAGCATATGGACGAACAAACCAAGGAACCAATTCAATGCAGAATGATTCTTGAAGCTTTGGAGCCAGTTATCACCCTTGATTTCATATATGTAGAAGCTTTACCCAAAGCCCACATCCTGACAAACGCCTTGCTTTCGTGGTATATTGGAAAACATATCCTGACAAGACCTTTCCATCTGATAGATGGCGTTTCAGTAACAACTTCATCAAGATTACCTGTTTATGAGGATCTTTCTGATATTAGGTATCGGAGACATAGTTTTGATGAAATGTATGCATTATTTTTGAAAAGTAAGTCTCATCTTGATACCCAAACGAGTAAACTTATTTGTGCTGAACATGAACCAAACACAAGAAAGTATGAATGCCCATTCATGGAGATCTCGAACGATCACACACTTGCTCAAAGTGATGAACGAACCACACAATTCGAAGAATATTACATTTCGCCAGCATCAGTCTGACGTCTGTCATATCCTAACCTGTCACTTCATGCATACATATAATGGAGTTTTTCTTACAATGGATGCAAACCAGAATTATAACGATCTATATAAACTCATGTTAAACGCGAGTAACATGTCGTGCAGATTATGGAAGCAAAAGGTGTTTGTAGATTTTGTGGGTATGAACCGTTTGCAAAATCAAACATTTTGGATGAATTCGCAGGAACTGGAACCACATCGAATTCATGGACTCGAAGACGATGAGAATCCCCATAGAGCGGATGGATGTCATATTGGTATGTTAGTGCAGCCTGTAATCAGAGCATATGGAAATAATGATGGTGAAGATTATCACCAATGCAAAATATGGTCAAAAGGTGTCGTTTGGCTATATGGAATATGATTTGGTTGGATCAATATTCACAAATCCAAATAATCCAAATACCAAGTATATACATTCACGAACTATATGGATTACACATTTATTCTTGACATATAAATGTTTTAGCATCAATGAGATCTAGATATATTAATTAGGGGGTTATATCACCATACAAAAGTAAATTCCTTCAAGACAAGCACTTATTTGATCTTCCAGCACTACTCTGTGGGCCACCGAAACATAACCGACTGACCTCTTATTCAAGATGCATTTGGCTTCTTATCATTTACTTCAATTGTAGTCTTCATGTTTTGGTCGGCTATTAATGTGAGTCTTATCCTTCACCCACTTCACCTCTACGGCTCCTTCAGGCATCACTACCTTTCCCTCTGCTTCTTTCAACAAGTCCATTCTAGGCGGTATAATACCACCTGGCCTCACGACTAAAATTATCGCTTTGATTTTGTATATTGGGCTCGCACTCCACTCGTGGCAGTCCAACATGACAAATCAGAAAAGACCATCAAACGACTCAATCTCTCCTTCACTGGCACTAAGCTTTTACTTAACAAAATCGTCCTCACCAATGAAAAAGAGAAATAATTGCATGTGGCGTCTGCTGATGTCTTGTTAGTCGACTTATTCCGTGGTACGGACTAGCGAAGATTAAGAATTATAATATATTATACATCTTTATCTATTGTGTCGCAATGGAGATGAACCAGGGTACAAATTTAATTGAGATATTGATCAAGAGATCATAAACTCATAAGTGACACCACTATGATGTACAAGCCATGCCAATCGACAACATACAACCATCTTTGGTAGTGTAGTGGTCATCATTTCTGCTTGTCAGTTCATGAGTTATCTTGATCAATTCGCAGGAGACCGGGGGTAAGTTTAAAAGCCTATTATATATTCGAGACATTGACTAACCTTCAATCAGTTCGATTCCCCGCCAGAGAGCTCTATAGCCATTCGGCTTCCTTTTTTCGGACACAAATCGAATTATTTTTTTTGGATCCCGAGTCGTGGCTCAAGAAGTCAAATGTTGCGTACAAAAGTACATGGCAGGTGCCTTCGGGCTTTCAGCCATTGGGAAACCGTTGCGCGGAATATGACAGCTCGAGCTTTATGGTTATTACCCAAAAGTGGCGATGTCCTGCCTTGATTCAAGTCAATGAGTGTAGCCCAGATTTCAATTCGAGCTTTGCTCACACAAAGTTCACTCACAAAAAATAGTTCAAGATTGAAATACGCTCAGAAAAATCCGTGATCATATTTCCACACAGACCAACCAGTCAGGCAATAGTTTCGAAAAAAATCCTTTCAAAAAGTACTGCTTAGTAAGTAAGTACTTAGTAGTTGACCCTGAAGGGAGCGGTATTCATACTTCACAACGAAAAGAGCGTTTGCTTGTTTGTTTGTTTGTTTGTTTGTCTAGACTCCTTGTGATTGGAGATCACATGACCACATGACATGAGAACGCGCCTCTGATAGAGACGCGTTCCCAAAGTGCAATACAATCGAGCCTTTTTTTTTCCAACAACATCGTCATAGACAAGACAAGGCATTGGATGGGGAATATCAAGTGGCTGATCTACATGATATGACATACTACTATTATTGTGGATTCAGCAAGTCAGGATTCACACACTGCACTCTCGAAGGCTCATCTACTACTTCGATTTTCAAAGAGTCAAATGTTCAATTTACACTAAGTCCAAAAATTAGGGAACTCAAGAAAGGAACAATACATATACAGCCAAGCAACCATGGAGAACGAATATGAGCGGCAGCGGCAGGAAAACATCCTAAAGAATAAACAGTTGCTCGCAGAGCTACAGATAAATGCAACAGCTTTGGCTATCAAGTCAGACAACGTCAAACGCGAATCAAAACCTGCCACTAGCTCACACAAGAGAAAGCGCACTGTTCTCGCCTTCAAGAAGGAGCCAGAAGAGTACACGCCCAGAAGGACATCATCTCGGCTGAGGGGTATCATCGCGGATAGTGAAATCGCAAGACAGGAAGCTGAAAGTGCGGAAGTCGCGCTCAAAGTGGCAGAGAATACAAAGCGACAGAGAGTCGCGGGGGACATGGAACTGGCAGATATTGTGGTGAATGGCAGGACGTGGGACAAATCGACGAATTTCTTCAAAGACGTCAAGGGGGAGAAGTATGTCAGAGACTTTACGGACGATGATGTAGAAAAGACGACCGATAAGGATTTGAAGGAAATGAGACAGAAAATGAGTGGATTGCAGTTGCACGAACGATTTGAGCCTAATGGTATATATATAGCAGCGAACAGAGTATCGAATATTTGCTAACGATCAACATTCAGAAATTAAAATCACACCAGAAAGAATTTACAGCCTGGCCTTTCACCCTACTGAATCAAAGCAATTAGTATTCGCCGGCGACAAACTTGGTACATTAGGTATCTTTGATGCCACGAACCCTGTCGAAAATCCTGATTACGATGCTACAGAAGAAGACTCTGATCCTTCTGATTCTCATCTACCCAATTTAACTGCCTTCAAACTCCACTCTCGAACCATCTCCACCTTCTTCTTCGAACCTACTTCCGCCGAATCCCTCTATACCGCCTCCTATGATGGTTCTATTCGTAAACTCGACCTCAACGCTCAAAAGTCTGTCGAAATCTATGCTGGTGCTGACGATCCCATCTTTGACGGTGAAGAAGCGCTCATGTCCGGCGTCGAACGTTTAGATGCACACACTCTCTACTTTACCACTCTCAAAGGTGTTCTCGGACATAAGGACACTCGCGAACCATCGTCTTCCGCTACCATCTACCGCCTCACTGACAAGAAAATTGGCGGGTTTACACTAAATCCCCGTGCTCCACATCTTGCAGCAACAGCAAGTTTAGATCGTACTGTCAAAATATGGGATCTCCGTAAGATTGTTGGAAGGGGAGATGACAAAACGCCGCACTGTGTTGCAGAACATACGAGTAAATTGAGTGTTAGTGCAGCGATATGGAATACAACGGGAAGTGTAGTGACGACAAGTTATGATGATACGATCAAAGTGTACAAGATGCCAGATTCGAGAAATTGGAAGGAGGGATATACAATTGATGAGTTTGAGCCGGATGTGGTGATACCACATAATAATCAAACGGGAAGATGGGTCACGATGTACGTTCTTATCTCCTTTCTCTTCTGCGGTTTTAGTAGCCCTTTGCAATGCTTCTCACATCTCCATTCCATCCTGCCTCAGACAACGTCTGGCCTTTTCCAGCTTGACTTTGCATACTATAGATAAAGCGATATATAACTAACTAAGCGCGTTTTTAGCCTACGAGCACAATGGCAACTCTACCCACAAAACAATAGTATACAAAAATTCGTCATTGGTAACATGAAGCGATTCGTAGATATATATGCAGAATCTGGCGAGCGGTTGGCACAACTTGGTTGTGAACAAATCACTGCTGTACCGGCTGTGGCACAGTTTCATCAGACGCAAGATTGGATCGCTGCAGGTACGGCGAGTGGCAAGATTTGTTTGTGGGCTTGAATGGTGAAGTGAAACGATAGTGGACCTTGTTCTTTTTGTTTTCTTATTCCCTGTTTTGGAGTTGCTGGATTTCTTCTCTTTTCTCCCTTGCTATTTTCTTGGAATTGCTTGGTGTACGATGTATATTGTGGAAGGAAGGATGAATGTAGAAATACAGGAGTAGTGAAAGGAGAAATAAGAGAGTAGGACGTGTCATAATGATTTTATGCTAGCAAATTTTGTTATTATACTCCCTTCAGATCGTTTTTGCCAAGGCAGGATATGAATCTTTCCATTTGCGCTACAATTTTTGATAGCGCCGACACGTCTAGAATTACAGAGTTTTGTTCTCCTTGCATTCTTTGGTTCTGACATCTCATGCATACTCCAGACCCATAACGTTTTTGTTTGCACTTTCGCACTCATTCATTATGAAAGCATTCTACATGCCTTTCTACCTTCAAATATATTTTATATTTTTGACATTCGAAAGCTTAAGGTCAGAGAAGACTATTTCATGTACGTGGAAGGAATCGATCAAGGTTCTCCTCACATTGCTTGTAATATTCATGTATTGCACATATATATTGAAGTGATTGTGTCTTCTCTAATCTCTTCTTTGAGAAATGGGTTCATGAGGAAAACTACTCAAGTACTAATTCGAGTTCTAATGTCAATTCGAGTATTCCTATTGTCACTACAACAGCAATAAGTTTCCAAATTTGCAAATACTTATCGTCCTGGCTGGAAAAGCTAAAACATGTTGGTTTTGAGCCTGAGGGTGATGATTCAATTGTTCAAGTCTTCCCTTAAAGTTTATGAAGCTTAAAATTTCCTTTTTTGTTCTTGATGTAGCTAAGCCGAAGACTGGATCCTCCAATGTTTGTTCAGGCTGGCTGTAGATGACCGCCTCATCATATATGTTAATTCCACTTGAGGAAAAAATAGACTTCTCAGCCGCACGCTTGTGGAGCTGTCATTTTCTCCAGGCTTGTCATGGGAAAAAGAAAAGAAATGGGCTTAAGGGGCGTGCCAGCTAGCGCCACTTATTCAAGAACACAAACAAAGAGGAGAATTACTTTTCAGCTCGAGCATGAATATGAAAAAAGTGGCTGAAGATGAGGATGATCAGGAACAGGGGTATAATGGATCTGGATAGTTTTATGATACCACTCAAATCTGTGGCTGCGATTGTTGGTTGTCGTTGTTACTACTACTACTCCTGGCTTCTACTCTCGTCGGCCATCACCGTCACAATAATGACCAAAGTATGTATATATAAGTACTTAAGTATGTGTGTGTAAGAGTGGTGACTTGATCATTGAGAAATAGATAACAAGTTAGGCATACAGCCAGTATGTCGGATCAAACGTCACAAGAGAGAGGTGAGGTAGCTCAAAAGCTCTGATCTGACAACCACAAGACATTTTCTTTGAATTTGTACTGCTCTTAAATCATGATCGAAGAATGGAGTGTGAAGCCCTTTTAAGTGCTATAATGTCGAAATGTTGGCCTGATAGAGATTCTCTGTATTAGAGCTCAAGGTATGGGTGAGGGAAATCAAAACATAAAATGTTCAATCTAATGAAAGCTACTAAGTACTTATATTGCAAGTTGTGGAAAATTTCAATCGGTCAGACTTCAAGTTAACTTACGTGAAGCTTAAAGACGAGTGCTATTGTCCCAGTCGATAAACGTAAAAATTTATACTGCGAGCAAAATGAACACATCCGCAGATATCTAGATTCCTAGAAAGTCCAACACATGAATATAGGCATCTTAGTTCATTAATCAATTTTCGAATCTTAACGTTGAAGAAGTCTTCCAACCACATGTTATAATGCATAAATTGGTATGATATGAATCAATATTTCAGATAATTCGGTTCTTACAATTGTCAATAATAAATTTAAAATATCGCCATAAATGGTAGCTGTACTACCTTCAGTCAGTGTTGAGAAAATCAGGAGATTGTTCTAGAAAACAATAATCATATCAATCAGCAAGTTCCAACTGTGACAGGATTGTTTAGGTTAATAGAGCATGACATGAATTAAAGTTCCCAAGATGCAAGATGCCGAGTACCATCTGATGCACAATGCAAGCATCTTTCTTCCCTTAGCGTTGCCAACAATTTTTTTGTGAATATGATCTTAAAAAATTGTCGAGATGTGTATACTTCACATGTACTGGATGTATGGCATGTCTCACTTGACTGATAAAGTGTTGTTGTTTTTTTCGGTTAACTTAGATGTTGAAGATGCAGTATGAGCAGACTTGTGACAAGACAGTTGGGAAAGCTTAAGATGCACCTACGTAGTTTATAAAGTCGACAAATATTCCAGCCCACACTAGCTGAAGAAAATCCTTGAGCGAGATCTGGACCCCTCGAAACTTTTACCAACTCTTTCCTTGTTCTATCATTTTGATATCACTAAAATTGAAGTCGTAGAACTACTTATTTGCAAATTCGTGTTGGTATTGGATTCCTTATACCTGCAGTACTGGACAAACCACTTATTTATCTAAATCAGAGTGCTCTCTCTCTCTCTCTCTCTCTCTCTCTCTCTGTCTCTCTCTGTCTCTCTCTCTCTGTGTGTGTGTGTGTGTGTGTCTATTTCTCCTCTACACCGAACACAC
>Ga0160427_10001523_pt1 | contig 14167 bp, 15 predicted proteins | sample SolpanmetagenomL_FD_108194 | JGI IMG/M metagenome (GOLD analysis project Ga0160427, IMG submission 108194) | Solar panel surface microbial communities from Lawrence Berkeley National Laboratory, California, USA - L | ecosystem: Engineered > Built environment > Solar panel > Unclassified ...
AGGAACTTGGTGTGGCTCACCCCCGCTGAGGCGCTCAGGCCGGTTTCACGCCGGATGTCGGCCTTGAGCGCCTGGGCGATCAGCGTGCCGGACGGCGGGCCCAAGAGCGGAACGCTCACGTCCAGGTACGCCTCGTCCAGGCTCAACGGCTCGACGAGCGTGGTGTAGCGTCCGTAGAGGCCCTGCAGGACCTGAGAGACCTGCTTGTACACCTCCATGCGCGGGGGAACGAGCGTCAGGTGCGGACAGCGTTGCAGAGCGAGGGCCGTGGGCATGGCGCTGCGCACCCCGTAGGTTCTGGCCTCGTAACTGGCGGTCAGCACCACGCCCCGCTTGCTCTGGTGGGCCACCGCGACCGGCAACCCGCGCAGGGCCGGCCGGTCACGGACCTCCACACTGGCGTAGAAGGCGTCCATGTCGATGTGGACGATGCGCCGGTAGGTCGGGGGGCCGTTCATGGAAGGCCTGTACTGTACCCGCCGGCAAGAGCCCCGTGTGTGCCGATGCCAACATGCTGCACAGGCCCAGATTCTGCCGACAGCCCTCCCCAGTGCCGCCCTGGTGAGCCGCGCTCCCGCACCTCCGGACTTCCCTCCAGTCCACCTCCTGGTCTTCCGCTGCGCCTCCGGCGCACCGGGGGGCCAGTTTCATGTTCAAGGAGGTCAAGCATGCCCGAACCCGAATCCGTCTCGCCCGACCTGCAGCGCCTGCTCGACTGGATCGACGCGCAGAGCGCCCCGACCGACGCCCGCCTGACGCACGAGCAGCTGGAAACGAGCGCCATCCTCGGGAACGCCCTCAGCACCCACCCCAGGACGTTCACCCCCACCTACGGGTACGCCGCACGGCCAGTGGCGCGCGCCCCGATGCCGCTCCCCGGAGACGTGCTCGGATGGTAGGAGCGACCCCCACCGTCCCACTCCTGACCGATCCGCTGCTGCTCGACTACTGCAACCGCAGCGGCCTCGCCCGCGTCGAAGCCGGTGACCTGCGCGCCCTGCCGCCCCGGTATGCCAGCGGCGGGCCGCACCTGTCGCTGATCCGCGAGGCCTTCGCCTCGGGCATCCTGCCGGTGGTGGACGCGCCGGACGAGGGCGGCCTGCAGGTGCTGCTGGACCTGGGCCTCGAGGAGCGTCTCGGGACGCTCACGGACCTCGACCTGGGCCTGGACGTGTCCTTCCAGGACGACTCGGTGCTGATGTGGGCCGGCGCCCCCAGGGACCCGCGGCCGAACGCCCACCGGAACGAGCCGCTCCTGATCTCGGTGCAGCCGCTCGTCGACGCCTTCGGCCTGAACCTCGCGCATGAACTCGTCCGCGAGATCGGCCGGGTGCTCGGCCACCACGTCGGCGTGTGGACCGTCCTCGACGCGCAGCAGTTCTGCGAGGAGGCGTTCGAGTTGTACATGGACGACGAGGCCGCCGCCGAGCAGCTCTCCGAGGAGACGAGGTCGTACCTGCACGCCCGAAAGCTCACGAACGGGCAGATCAAGGACCCCGGGCCGCTCCGGAGCGCGTACCTCGACTGGGTGGCCGAGCAGTACCCGAGGAGCAGCACCGGGCACACCCACCTGTTCCGGAACACCCTGTACCGGGAGGAGTGGCCGGAGTTGAGCGAACTCTCCCCGGCGGCGCAGCGCGTGTACGCCCGCTTCGAGGAGCGACTCGAACGGCTCCACGTCCGGTTCCAGGACGGCTACCGCGAGGGGCGGTACGAGGAGGATGTGCGCGAGGACGACGAGGACGTCGGGCCGCCGGAGGAGGCCATCGTGCTGACGCTCGGCGGAGCGGAAGGTGAGTTCGTGGTGGAAACCTGGCACGACCGGGCGGAACTGTACCTGAACCAGCGCGCACCGACCGTTCCGCCGCTGCTGCTGGCCCTCGACAGCGCGAACGAGCCGCTCGACCACCGCCTGCACCGGCTCGCGCAGTTCCTGACCAGCTTCGAGCACCTCGACCGGACGATCAAGGACCTCCGCGAGTGGATCGGGGAGGTCGGGACGTGGCACGCGCAGGCCGAGCTGATCCGGGCGGCGCAGGGCGGGTCCGGGCAGCCGCCGCTGTTCCCGAAGGAACTGGAGAACTTCCGCTGGACCGAAGCGGCTGGAGACGAGGAACCCAACGACCCGGCGGCTGATCCGGTGACTGTTGAGCACGCCGCGACTGACCCTCCGGTGCCCGAGCAGCTGTTCACCGACCAGTCCCCATTCACAGCCCAGAGGAGTGCGTATGCGAATCCACGTGCAGGGTGAGGAGCAGTTCGTCGCGGTGCCGGTCTCGGCGCTCGTGATTCACGAGAACAGACAGGGGCGGGCCATCGTGACGCGCCACGACATTCAGCGGACCGGGGAGGCGTTCGCGCTCGGCAGTGGCCAGACGCTCGACCGGCTGCACCTGGAGCGGCTGAACCGGTCGCTGAACGGCTCGGCGCTCCACTTCATCCCCGGGCACGTGCTGGCCCGGAGCGCGTCCGTGACGGTGTGGTGGGAGCCGGCGCAGGCCCGCGTGCTGCACTTCGACGGGGCGAGCGCGGACGTTCAGGCGATGAGCGGGCTGGCCGTGCCGTTCCCGCCGCTGGTGTTCATGGCGGACGGCGCGGCGCTGTCGGTGTTCGCGCTGCAGCAGGACGCGCGGCCGGACGTGGGCACGCCGCTGATGCGCGCCCCGACGTACAACACCTACGCGGACGGCGGCGTCTGCCTGGGCAGCACCGTGCGGCCGGACCCGAACGACCCGGCCCCCGAGCACGCGTGGAGCGCGGCGTTCTTCCGCAGCACCTTTACCCACGCGACGGCCGTGCCGTTCCTGGCGTGGGGCGGGACGTACAGCGAACTGCTCAAAGCGGCCAGGAAGAAGAAGCGCTTTCCCCCGGAGGCGCTGCGGCCCTCGGGGAAGACCCTCGGCACGCTGCTGGGCGGCCTGGCGGAACGGGCCGAGTCGTGACCGAAGAGGCCGCTCAGACCGTGCGGGCCGCTCCGGGCGGGTTCCGGATCGCGTTGCACGGCTTCGTGCCGCTCCGGCGCTCCCCGGTCCTGAACTTCACCGCCATGACCTTCGCGCTGGACGGTGAGCTGATCGCCGTGAACGAGCAGGGGGAGCGCCTGCCGTGGACCCTCTGCCTGGTTCCGGACACGGACGGGCCGTGGGGGATGCAGGCGGGGAAGTTCGGCACGGTGCTGTACCCGGTGCTGCTGGGCCTGCTCGGCCACACGAGCGGGCCGCTGCCGGTCGACGTCCAGGTGTCCGGGAAGATCACCGCCAGCACGAGTGCGGGGGAGACGCTGCGGATCTTCAGCCGCATCGAGCGCCTCTCGCGCAGGTACGCCCCGCCAGCAGGCACCATCTCGCCCGTTCCCGCCCTTCTCACCTCGACGAGCTTCACAGGAGATTCCCATGCCCTTTGACCCGACTGTCCGCATGAACCGCATCCGCACCGAGCAGGCGGCCGCCAACGCCGAACGCCTCGCCTTGATCGCCGACACCGCCGAAGAAGAAGGCCACGGCCGCGAGGGCGTCCTGAAGGTCTACTGGAGCAGAGGCGCGCACAGCGGCCTGCCCGTCTCCGAGGCGCTGATCCTGATCCGCCCGGACGGACGCGAGACCGTCCTCGGCACGGCACTGCCGGAACCGGCGCAGCAGGAACTGCTCTCGCTGCTCGAACAGCAGTTCGACCCGAGCCGGCACGACGGGAGCGTGAGCTTCACGCTGAACGCGGGCGACACGCCCGGGCAGGTGACGCAGGAGGACCTCGACTTGCTCGCGGGCCTGCAGAGCCTGCTGGAGGAGCAGGAAGACCACGAGGCGGCGACCACGCTCTCCCCGGTGCAACGGGACCGGAGCACCGCCCTGCGCGCCCTGACCGGGCGGCTGGAACTGTTCCGCATCACTCTCCAGAAACGCTGAAGTCCGTCCCCAGGAGGCCCGCATGTCCACCACCACCGTTCCGTCCACTCCGCACACCACCCCGCCTGCCGGCGGCCTGCCGCCCGCCCTGCTCACGCCGCTGAGCGTCGCCGGACTCAAGCGCCTCCTGCAGCCCGGAACGCGCTACCACCTCACGCACCAATGTTGGCGCGCTCGATCGAGGCCCAGATAGAGTCCCTCTGCACGGCAACAGACAAGGTTGGTCTCTCGAGGCCCCAGCTCGTTCCTCGCCAGCGTTCAAACCCGGATCGAGTTCCAACGCTAAGAACGCAACTTCCCAGGCTCGGTTACGCTGAGCCCATGCCGCATGTCGATCGACCTCCCAAGTGGCACCATTACGTTCCTCAAGGTTACCTGCGGAACTTCACGGTCCCTGAGGGTTGGCTCTATGGATACAACAAACGCACTGGACGCGCTTTCACCCACGCCAAGCCGCGGAGTGTCGCGGCCGAAAACGACTTCCATACCGACCCGACACGCGAAGACCCTCAAAAACTTGAACGGCAACTGGCCCAGGATTTCGAGTCGCCTCTGCTCAAGACCATCAACGCGGTCATCGCCCATGTCCGCCGTGCTCGTGCCGATTCATGCAGTGCGCAACCTACGCTGTTCCCTGAGGAGCAGCGCGAATTGGCCGCGTTCGCCGCCCTTCAGCTGATCAGGACAAAGAAGTCACGGAACACGATGGCTGTTCTTGCCGCCCGTCAACGAACAAGTGACATCACCGTAACCGATCAAACACTGGCCCGCTACGCCCATCTGGGACTGATCAGAACCCAGCTCCAGGACGAGTTCAGGTGGTTTGGGGACGTCATTGCTCGCCATCACTTGATGTTTCTGGTGTCTCCGCCGGAAAGCTCGTTCTGGACCAGCGATCACCCGGTCCTGGTCGGCCGGGGAACTGAGGACGGTCGGGCCTTCCGGGGTGGCGTCGGCCTGAACGACGAGAACCTGGAGCTGTACCTCCCGCTCGCGTGGGACGTCACCGCCGTGTTCTTCGGAAAACACTTGGAAAATGTGCCACCGGTCTTCACCATGACGGCAGATCAGGTGAAGGACCGTAATCGGGTGACGTTTGAAGAGGCCGACCAGTTGGTGCTGGGCCGCTCATCCATTACTCCCGCATAGTTTTGGCTGTCAGTGTGCCTGCTTCGACCTGCAACGTCAGGCCGAGGTGACTTTTCTCAGGCCACCCAGATACTCCAGGGTCAACATCAGAAAACTGCTGGCCCAGAGGGCGCTCTCCTGGCTGCGGTGGCCCAGTTCGCCGTGCTGCATCTCGTTCCGTTTCGGAATGGCCTGTTCCCTCGCCTTGTCGAACATCACCAGATGCCTGCGCGTGAAGCCCTCCGCGAACAGCTGATCGCTTTCCTGAAGGAGCTGATGGAGTGTCTCGAGGACTGCGCGCCGACGCTCGATTCGCCTCGCGCTCCGGGTGTAAAAACAGCCGTTCTCAAGCCCCAGTCGACCGACCACCTCGTTGAACAGCCCCTCCGCCTCAGCAATCATGAAGCCTGCCACGCCATCGACCGCATCTCCTGAGAGTGCCAGATCGAATTGCTGCTCGATGGAGGCCCGTCGCCGCCCCAGCCGGTTGTCCTCCAGACCGAGGTCGCCGAGCTTGTCGCGGAGGTAGCCCTGCAGTTCATTCCGAGTCTGACGCATTGCGTTGATCAATAAGCGCAGGGCCGACGCCGGGTCGTGCCGATGTGCCGTGAGTAACTCCGCCGGGAGGAACGTGTCAGAGAAGTACAGAACTGGGGTGATGTACCAGCCCTCTTCTTGGAATACTTCAACTGCTTGTTCCAACTCCAGGTCCAGGTGCTCTTCTCGCTCGCGCAGGCGGCTGCGCTGCTCGTGCATCTTCTTGAGGAAGTCCAGCGCGTAAGGGGTGAAGTCGTTCGCCCACAACACGCGGCCGGTCATGAATTGCTCGGCCGACACAATGCTAATGATCGGGCCGAGGTGCTTCAGGCTTCCGTTCTGAAGCGCCCCGGTGAGTGGCGTGGTCAGCAGTCGCTTCAACATTCGGTGCGGTTCCTCGGCACGGCCCAACTGAGGAACCAGTCGGTGTACATCTATCCACGCCGAAGGACCCACGGTAAAGCGGGCCAGCCGGTTCTGTGACCACTGCAGGTCAGCCAACACCCCGGTGAGCTTTGGAGCGGCCGGAAACGCAGGTTGGACCAGCGTGCCGATCTTCGACATCCAGGCATACTGCTCAGCCAGCCGGTCAACGGGGATCAGCCGCTCCCATTTCTTCTGTTGATCCAGCAAGCGTCGCAGACCGGGCGAAATAGGGTCGAATCGTTTCGGGTCGAACATCTTTAGATCAGCCATTTTTGGCCTCCTGGTTCCCGGGATCGGTGAAGTGCAGAGCGTCCAGTGTGATCCCTCCGGCCTATACCGCAGCGTCCAGTCACTTTCGTTCATCCATCTCAACACGTGCTCTATGCTGATGATGTGCCCCTGACTCTAGACTCTTTTATCGAGCAGTACATAGCTCGGCGAGAAGCTGTACTTAGTGTTTTGAGGGACCAACCTACTTTGCTTTTCATCGGAGCCGGTGTTGGGGCTGATATTTACCCGCTATGGAATCAACTTCTCGGCGAATTGCTTGAAGCAGCTGGCCTGAAACTTACAGAAGAGCAGCGAAATTGGTCACCTCCTGCCATAGCGGAGTACATCAAAGCTCAAAATGCAGAAGCCTATAAAGATGTAGTGAGAACACATTTTCAATCTTACAAACCCATAGTAGAGCGAAGCATCCAACACATTAAAAATCTACCGGTGAATGGCATTATTACTACCAACTACGATGACGCTCTCGACGAGGCTACGCGTGAAAAAGGGTTTACATCTGTTACTTTAGCAGAACTCCATCCGGATATCTTTAACGAGGAGGTAAAATGCGTTTTTCATATACACGGTTTTATTGATTCCGAAAATGATGATGGTGATTTTGAGATTATTTTGTCTCAAGATGAATATTTAAAATACTATAAAGAGAAATCGATTGTAAGTAATTTCTTGAGAAGAGCATTACAAAATTTCAACATTTTATTTATAGGTTTTTCACTTGTTGATCCTTTCGTTATGGAAATTATCAAAGAAATTAATAGTATGGAAGAACATAGTGTTGGACATAAATTACCATATCCAAGAATGAGCCGCTATGCGCTATGTGAATTAGAAATTAAAAATAGCGAGTCTGGCAGGAAAATCGATTGGAACGCTATAGAAGAAAGGGAATCGTATCTAAATGAATTTGGAATCTCGCCCATATGGTATGAGAAGGGTAATCAATATAGAGGATTGAATAAATTAATAGAAGGCATGGCGGATAAACTAAAATCGTCTTCTGAAGGAATTGCAGAACGAATCCCGGAGAAGCCATGAGTACCAACATTTATCCTGAGCTAACCGTCATTGACCAAAAGATTCAGCAGCCGCCTGACCGCGACTTCATGACGATCGAAGCCCTCCTTCTGAATCCAGTTCTAGATCGGTATTTCTTTTCGAAACTCGCCCGCTACGACTGGCTTCCTGCCTTGCGGCGAGCAAAACTGCTGGACAGTGAGGCCATTGACCAGTCTCCCCATCGGCTGGCCTACCTCCAGAATTTGATCGCCCAACATCCACTCGACGTCACTGGCATGCTCAGCGAATTTCAGTACACCACGGTCGAGGCGAGAGCCAATTTCATCGCCATATTGACTGCACTCCCATCAGATCTGCGCAGCGTCCTCTTGCCAAAACTCGAGCAGTTCGATGTTGAAGAAAAACCATCTGGCCTCGCCTATCAACTCGAAGCGTTGACTGAGCAGGTCCTCCAAAGAGAACCTTACCGAGGAGACGCCTGGTATTTAACCCGGTTCCTTCTGCTGCCCGTCTCCAACGTGAAAGACAGCTACAGGCCCTACCGGACACGTCTGGATGACTGGCACTATGGACATTTTCTCGAGGAACACCGGCAGCATCTGGAAGCGCAGGACTGGTATCCAAACCTCCTCGTTGAACTGCTGGCTACCTTCAGCGCCCTGTATGTCGGTTCATATGACACGACATTTGGATCTGAAAATTACGGACATCTGAAAGACAAGGAACATCTTGATGCCCATTCTGCGCATGACGCGCTCCTGCAAGAGGCCCTGAATTATCTCCCCAGCCTCTCGCAGGTTTCCGGACGGTTCTCGGCCCTCTGGACCGAACTGGAGCGGTACCCATACGCGCTCATCCATCGACTGCGTCTGCTCCTGTTGGCGGAACACCCCGCTCCGCCTGAGAGCTACGTCCGGTCAGCCCTCGTGGACCGCTTCGCCTTCACGCATTATCCGGAGTACAGGGACGCCGCCAGAGCTCACTTTCCACGGCTCTCCTCGGACGATCAACGCCTCGTCTGGTCATGGTTGACCCCTGAGCGGTCGCTTGGTCGGCAGACCTGGTGGGCCGACGAATCTGCCGAGATGCAGGAGTACATGCGTAGACGTGACTACTGGAGGCAACTCCAGCGACTTCAACCACACCTGCCGGACGCTTTGCGTACAGATTGGCAGGAACTCGCCGCGGAGTTTGGCGAGAGTGAGAAAACGGGCGTGCAGTTCTACTCCATGGAAGGCACCAGGAGCAGCATTACGCGGCATGACCTGGCCAAGATGACTGTTCCCGAAATCGCCACGCTCGTTCAGGGCAACCCGCCGTCGACTGGAGATCCTCATTTTGATCACCTGCGTAATCGTATCGAAGGGCTGGCGGATGTTCTGGGCGAGGACGTTGCCCAGCGTCCCTTCGAGTACCTGTCGCAGGTGCAAACCCTCAAATCTCTCCCGCCACAGTTCCTACAGGCGGTCATTTCTACTCTACGAACTGTCGAAGATGAGACACTTCTGCCTGTCCCAGCAATCCTCGATCTTCTGCATTTCGTCAACGAACGCTCAAAAGCGCAGTTAGTAGAAAATGGGGAGCATTCGCGAATCTGGTCATGGTGCGTCGGCTGGTTGGTCGACCTCCTCGAAGACACGGTCATGAAAAGCGAGGCGTTCCAAGCACGGCTTGACGGCGCGGCGGACATCCTGGCGGCGCTGACGTCGGCACTCGGAAACCCTGACCCGCTGCCGGACGCGTCAGTTCCCAATCTGGCCAGCTATGGTGACGTCTTCAACAGGTCCCTGAATGTGACCCGTGGGAAAGCCGTTCGGGCGCTACTCCGCTTCATGGGCTGGATGCACGAACAGCAGACCGAACACCAAGAGTCTGCGGCGGTCCCACTGCTTGCCCAGGCTAAGGAGGTGCTGGCGAACCACCTCTTCGACGGACAGGAGAGGTCTGGCGCCGTGTATGCGGCAGTGGTGCCTCAACTGCCCTGGCTGCTCTACACCGATGAACAGTACGCTGCGCCGCTGATTGAGAAGCTGTTCGACCGCTCTCAAGCGGACGTGTCGAGGCCGGTCTGGAGCACGCATCTGAAGTGGGGCCGTCCTTATACCCGAATGCTGACGCTCCTGCGCCGTCAGTACGCTGCGTACGCCCGCGACGACCTTCCCTCGCGGTCGCCCGTCTGGGACACGGCGGAGTCCACCCAGGAGGAGTTTGGACGACACCTCGGATTGTTTTATCTGCGCGGGGACATCCGCTTCGGGCAACAGGACCGAATCCTGGAACTGTTCCTGCAGCATGGGCAGGCGAAAGCGGTGGCGCGTAGCGTCTGGTCTCTCAACCAGAATCTGCGGCACACCAAGGAGGAGAAGAGCGGCTACTACGCCCTCCTGAAGGACTGGTGGGACAGGGTGCTCACCAGCGCCACTGAACGCCCTGTCGAGGACGGAGCCGTCATTCGGGGCGCTGTCACAGCGCTCCTCAGTAACGACGAGCTGCCACTAGACTGGAGACTCGATCAGGTCGAAGCAGTGCTCGAGCACCTGATTGACGGGCGTGAACGCTACCAGGTCGTCCACATGCTGGCCAGTCAGAGCGAGGCGGTTCCTGAAATTCTGGTGCGAAGTCTGACGCTCCTCGCCCGGTTGGCGCAGCAGGGAACGGACGGCATGCTGGCCTACCAAGCCAGTCAGCTATTGGAACAGATCCGCTCACGTCTGGAGAGCGAATTGACGGCTCCCATCAACGACCTCGTCGAGACGCTGGTGTCCATGGGGTACGTCGATGCGTTTCGTGACTTTCACCGCTGAGCCCTTGAAGGCCGCCGTGCGGTGAGAGCGGCTTCATCCTACTGCGTAGGCCGTCGTGCTCTTGGTTGCCAGGTTCGCGTTCAGTGACCTCGCCGCGTACCGGGGCCGATGGCGAACTCATCCTCATTTCTCTCTATTCTAGTTATGTAGAATAAGGTCATGATCACGCTGCTCCGACGACGTCCCACCAGCCACGCGGTCCTCGAAGTCCTCGCCGGCGAACCCCAGGCCCAGCACTACGGCTATGACCTGATGAAGAAAGCCGGCCTCAAGAGCGGCACTCTCTACCCGATCCTCACGCGCTTCGAGCGCCTCGGCATCGTGATGAGCGAATGGGAGAGCTTCGACCCGGCCGTCGCCGATCGGGCTCCCCGGCGCGTCTACACTCTCACCGCAGAAGGCCTCGACTTCGCCCGGAAGGAGATCGCCCTGGCCGCCTCCACAGGAGGACTGCGTCATGCGTGAGCAGCCTTCCCCTGAACAGGCCGCCGAGCGGCGCCTGAACCGGCTGGTTGACCGGGCCGCACGCCGCTTGCCGAAATCACACCGAGACCATCACCGCGAGATTTGGACCCGCGAACTGCACGGCATGCCCGCAGAAGCCCGCCTGGATTACGCCAAGGGTCTGCCCAGAGCGGCCCAGGGCATTCTTGACGAACTTGACCCGGAACTCGCCGAGATCAAAACCCTGACCCGCCCGTTCCTGCTGGGCGGCCTGGCCATCTACGGCCTCGGTACCCTTGGAATCCTGCCCGCGCTGTCCCACGAGATCGCGCTCGGCGCGCTGTATGGCGTGGGCGTCATGCTCTTCACCCTGCTCACTACCAAATGTCTGATGTCGCTGCCGGCGGTCCGGCGGGTGTGGTGGAGGCTGCTCGCCCTCGTTGTCCTGAGCGCCTTCTGCGCCCTGGTCATGCTCTGCATCTTCACGCTGCGCAGCGCCTTCGCCCCCACCTCCGCGCCCCTGCTCCTCGCGTTCATGATTCTCGGCGTCCAGCAGGCCCGGCGTCTGCAACGGACTTATCCGCCCCGGACCCTCTGACGCTGACTTCATCATGGCCGCAGCGCACTCTACTTCGGTTCCAGGTGTTCTCTATGCCTTGGACGCGTCGGGTGCGGTCGCCACACCGGAAGGTGTCTCGCCCCAGGAGCACTACCGCTGCCTGGCCTGCGACGAGCCGGTCTCCCCAGTGCGCGCCCACACCCGGCAGGTCGGGCGAGACAAGGAGCGCCTCCGGACCGTCACCGTCAAGGCGCACTTCAGCCACCGCAAGGACAGCCACTGCACAGCCAGCGGCGAGAGCGTCCTGCACCTGGCCTGCAAGACCTGGATACGGCAGTCGCTCGACCAGCACCGGGGCCTGAGTGTGCAGATGATCTGCCAGAACTGCGCTGAACCTGCTGTTTTCGTGCATGGTCTGGGGCCAGACGACCAGGCGGAGACCGAGGTGCGGATCGGAGAGTACCGTGCCGACGTCGCCGTGACAGGGGAGAGCTCTCTCCCGGAATTTGTGGTCGAGGTGCGGTTCACCCATCAGGTCTCCGAATGCAAGGCGCTTGGCCTGCAGGTGCCGTGGGTGGAAGTGCAGGCGAGCCCGGAGCTGCTGATCCACCCGGAGCGGCCACTCACCCTCATGGCATTGAACACCAACCTGTTCTTCCATCAGCCGTGCGAATGCGGCAACGACGCGTCCAGCTACCCGCGGGCGCAGGAGTGGCGCAAACAGCGACTGGAAGCGGAGCATCAGGCGTGGCTGGAGGCGCAGGAGCGCCAGCGGCAGGCACTGCACGCCGCCTATCTGGCACAGAGCCAGCAGCACCGACTGGACGCCGCCGCCAGGCGGCAGGAGCGAGAAGCAGAGCTGGCACGCGCCCGACGATCCCGGGAGGAGCGCGAGGCGGCTCTCCTGCGGGTCAGAGCGCACGTCGAGGCGTTCCTGGACCAGCACGTACCGGACGTGCGCAGGCGACTGCCGATGTACGTCTGTGTGCTGACCGCCTGCCCAGGGTGCGGGATCATGACCGTCTTCTTCGACAGTTCAGGCATGAACATGGTCCCTACCTGGAGTCCGGTGGTCATGCGCAGAACCCCAGACCATCCCTGGGAAGCCGTCTGCCTGACATGCGGTTGGCACGGCCAGGCCCCGAAGAACGGCGAGCGGATCAGCTTTCAGGCTGGAGACAGGCGCGCCGCTCCAGCTTCCCGCTTCTGGTGGCAGGAAGACCACTGACGCCTCGTCCACCGACCGTGGTCGGCGACAGGAGGTGTGAGGTACCGGATTCTTTTACCGCTTCCTTGAACTCCAGACATCGACACCGTTCGTGCCCACATTTCAACTCATAAGATCAACCGGTCAGCGTGTTTCGGGAAGGTGAAGGCGTACAGGATCAGGACGATGAACAACGTCAGCCCGGCGCACCAAACCAGCACGCCGAAGGGGACTGGCAGACCGGGACCGCCGGGACTGGAGAGGCCCCGTTCAAGACAGCGACCAGCTGGCGTATCCCGAGCACCCGTCCCTATAGCGCTCGGCACCGTCCGCTGCCAGACCGTTGCTGAATGCGCGCCAGAGGAAGGCAGAAACAACGATCCGAACTGGAGGAAGGTGAACAGCGTCAAAGGACTTACGGAGGCATCTCTAAGCCACGCGCAGCTAACAGCAGAACGTCCGAGCACTGGCCTTCACCACAATCTGCCCCAGGTGGTCATGAACAGGCTTTGCCCAGAATCCGCAGGCACGGACGTATCCAGTCCGTTCCTGACGACCGAACAAAATACCCTGCGCCTGATTACCCAGCAGAGCGGCGTCAAGATTCACGACTTGAGAGGCGATCAACGTACTGGCCAACGCGAACCTGCGGTCCTTCACGGGCACCGCGCTCAAGACATTCGTCGCCTCCCTTGAGCACCCTGCAACCCGTTTCCTGACGACAAGGCGCTGCTGGAACGCCCGCAAGGTGGCCCGGCCCGCACCACGTCGTTCAGCGTGGACGACGTGGCCATAGCACCCTGACCTGATCTGCTACAGTTTTCCGCATGCCACTCGATCTCCCGGACCTGTTCGTCGGTGAATATCATCCACTGACCCGGACCGCGGCCTCCCTGGTCGAACGACACTACCGGCCGGAACTCTTCCCGGCGACGCCCGCCTCCGCACCGGAGTGGCGCTACCGCCTCGGGATGGTCCTGGCCGACCACCTCCAGCACCAGGGGCTGGAGCGAGAGGCTTACACCTTGCGCCTGCACGCGACCGCGATCGAGAGCTGGACCGCTGCGCTCTACGACGCCTGGGTGCTCAGCCTTGAGATGGCCGGGTAGCCAGTATGGTCAAGCCTCCACTCCCCCTTCGCCTTTACCCGACCGAGGCGGCTGCCAAGAAGGCCGGACTGTACTTGTCGGACTTCTCCGGAGCTCGGCTGTGCACCACGCTGTATGCACTGCTCCCAGCAGGAGAAAAAAAGCCCACCTATCTGCTGAGCAGCACCTACCGGTTGACGGTCGCCGAGAAGCGCTGGGCCGAGGAACATCAGGCCACGGTGACCAAGCTGGGCCGCTTTCCGGCGGGTGGTAACTTCATGCCCTTGCAGACCAACATGTTGAGAACACGGAACGCCAAACCGTAACACGGACGCTGGCGTTCATCGGCCATTTCATCCACAACGTTCGTAAAAGCTCCACTCACGACTGCAGTAATGGATAGTCCACGCCCTGAAGAATCAGAGGATATTCTGGCCTCGACCTACACCGCGATTTTCTTTAGGATCTCCGCCAAGCGCGTGAGGCACGTGACCGCCTGAGTGAGGCTGGGCAAGGCGAAGAAGAAATTGACGCCCATGAACGACCACCAAGGGCTGGAATACGGCTGCTGGTGGAGGATGCGCAGCACGGCGAGGGCAATGAAATCGGCGTCGTTGACTTTTTCGTGTGCGTGGATGCTAAGTAGGGGACAGTTTGGCAGCGCAGGCTAGAAAGTCGCGGATGAATGCCGTCTCAGACGGACTCCACAGCACATTGATCAGCGCTGCCTTCACCGTATTCAACCCGTGACGCACGACAGA
>Ga0160427_10001526_pt1 | contig 14162 bp, 10 predicted proteins | sample SolpanmetagenomL_FD_108194 | JGI IMG/M metagenome (GOLD analysis project Ga0160427, IMG submission 108194) | Solar panel surface microbial communities from Lawrence Berkeley National Laboratory, California, USA - L | ecosystem: Engineered > Built environment > Solar panel > Unclassified ...
CGCGCCTGCCGGGCTTGCGGCTGGGCCTGCTGGCCCTGCGCCGGGTGCGCGCCCGCTATGCCGACGGCCCCGCCACCCAGGTCACCGTGGCCCGCGCCGACCTGCTGGCCCACGACCTGCTGCTGAGCGCCGCCGGAGCCGCCGATACCCAGCGCCTGGCCTACGCCGCCCGCCTGGCAGGCCAGCTGCGCGGCGTGGCTGGGCACTACCACGGCTACGTGGCGCAGTTGGCCCGCGCCCGGCTGGCCGCCGGCCAGCTTGGGCTCGATTCGTTGCGGGTGCTCACGGCCGGCGCTGCTCCTACGCACCTGTGGCTGCCGCGCCTGCGCCTGGTGGGCTGGCAGCTGGCCGCGCTGCCGCGCCAGCGCCGCTTCGTGGCCGACTCGCTGACCCTCGACCACCTGCTGGTGCAGGGGCCGCTGCCCACTGCGCCCGGCCCGCCGCTGCCCGCGCTGCTGGCGCCCTACCTGCGCCGCGCCGACCTGGCCAGCCTGCGCCTGCGCCACGGCGAAATCAGGATTACTAGCGGTGAGCTGACGCCCATTGTGCGCGATGTAAACGTGCAGGGCACGGCCTTGCGCCTGGATGCGGCGGCCCACGACCCGCGCCGCGTAGCCTACGCCCGCGCCTGGCTGGCCAGCACCGGGCGCATCACGTTGGGCTATGATGCGCCGTTCTACCACTTGGCGGTGGCCGGGCTGCGCCTCGACACCCGGCGCCAGGCGCTGAGCGTGCGGGGCATAGCCGTGCAGCCCACCTTTTCGGCCGCCGAGCAGGACCGGCGCAAGGGCGAGCAATCGGTGAACCTGACCGTGCGGCTGCCCACCCTGCGCCTGCTGGGGCTGAATTTTAACCGGCTGGCCCGGCGCGAGTTGGTAGCCCGCACGCTGGTGGCCGAGCGGCCGTGGGTCGAGATAGTGAGCGACGGCCGCGCCCCGCTGCCCCGGCAGCCTTCCGTTTTCACGCCCCGGGCCGTGCGCCGGGTGCCGCTGCTAGTAGCCATAGCCGAGGTGCAGGTGCACGGCGGCAACATCAGCACGCCCTACCGCAGCCCGCGCAGCCCCGTGGTGGGCCACGTTACCATCAACAACCTGAGCGGCACGCTGCACAACCTCAGCAACGACCCGCGTCGCATGACGGCCGTCCACCCGCTCACCGGCACGGCCACCGCCTTGCTACAAGGGCAGTGCGCCATGCAGCTACAGCTGCGGATTCCGCTGCTCGACCCTTTGGGGCGGCACCAAGTTACGGGTAGCTTCGGGGCCGCGCCATTTGCCATTCTCAACCCTATGATTGGGCCCACGCGGCTGTTTGAGTTCAGCAGCGGCCAGTTGCATGCCATGCATTTTGCCCTGCAAGCCGATGAGCAGCAGGCCGATGGCACCATGTGGGCCGAATATTCAGGGCTGCACTTAAAGGTGCTGAAAAGCCAGGGCGACCACCTGAAAACCAACCTGCTCACGCGCTTGGAGTCGGGCGCGGTCAATACGCTGTTTATTCGCAACAACAACCCGCGCGCCAATGGCCGGCTGGCCCCCGGCCGCCTGCGCAGCCGCCGCGATTTGCACGCCGCCGTGTTTGTACTCTGGCGGCAAGCGCTAGTGAGCGGCCTGCTCAATAGTGCTGGGGTGCCGCAGCCCATTGCCCAAAAGCTGAGCGAAGGCAAAAATTAGTGACTAAAGCGCCGGCTCCCGTATTCTGGGCCGGGTACCCTGGCGTCCGGCGCTAGTGCCGCCCGGCTTGGCGTGAGGTTGCTCCGCCGAAGCTCGCCAAGCATTTCAGGGCAAGCCGGTTGGGCTGGGCTAAGCCAGCCGGGGCAGCACCTCCTGGGCGCGGGCCTGCACCTGGTCGCGGTCGTAGGCGGCGGGCAGGGCTTGGGCAGCGGCGGCCACGCGGGTGGCGTGGGCGTGCAGCACGGCACGGCGGGCGGGCACGCGGGTGCGGCTGGCGGCCGTGTCCAGCGCCGCTAGCAGGCGCAGGTACACGGCGGGGTCGCCCTCGCCTGCGGTCAGAATCTGGTCAAATGCCGTGTTGACGAACGTGGCAAACGAGGGCTGCACTGTGACGACGCGCACCGGGCCGCCGTGGTCGGCGCGCAGCGGGTCGACAAAGCGGCGGGCGGCCAGGCTGGCTACCAGGGCGCCCAGGTAGTCGATGCATAGCACGGCCGTAGAGGTGTCGTTAATGCCCGGCGACAAAGCCTTGAGGGCAATATCAACAAGCTGGCGCAGGCCAAAGCCGGCATCCTGCTCGGTCGTGCGCTGGCGCCCGATGCTGAACTGCTCGTTGAGGGCAGCGGCCAGCGCTGGGGTGAGCGCCGTGGGCTGGCCGGCCGCGCCGTAGCGCGCTACGGCTACTAGCGCCGACCCACGCGCTACGAAGCTGCCCACGCCGTGCTCTAGGCGCACGACGCCGCCCAGGCGGCGGGCCAGCGCCAAAACGCCGGCTTCCTCCACCGTCTGGATGTAGCCGGTGGTGGCAGCGGGCACCGGCACCCAGGTCAGCTCATCGGCTTGCGCGAGCAGCACCTGCTGGGCCGGCTCGCTAGCGGCGGTGCCCAACTCCTGCGGAAACAGGCGCCGGATGGCCGCCTCCGTTTCCTCGGCCACGCCCCCGATGATGACTCCCGCCTGCATGATGGAGGCAATGTGGTGAATGAAAAATACCAGCACCCCAATGCTTAGCACCGCCAGCACCAGCCCGCCCGTCACGGCCAGCGGCGGAATGAAGCCGCCCTCGTCACCATCGCGGATGGTGCGCAGCACTAGCAGGCAATACACGAAAATGCTCACGAAAGAGCCCAGCACCAGTTGGTTGACGCGGCTGCTCATAAAATTGCGCAGCACCCGCGAGGTATACTGGCTCGCTACCTGCCCCAACGTACTCAGCGTGAGTGAAAAGCCGAGCGAGGCCACCGTCATCATGGAGCCCGCGATGGTGGTGAGCACGCCCCGCGCACCGCTTGCCCCGGCCCCAAACAGCAGCGGGTAGCCCTTTACCCAGTCGTGGCCGATGCGCATATCCAGCCGGACCAGGCTGTAGGCCAGAAGCATGGCCCCGGCCACCATCAGGGTGGGCACAAACCAGAGGCTGGCGTCGAGGTGCCGCCACAGCGCACGGAGCTTCGTCATAGCCTGGGCTTACTGCCGGGCTATGCCTAGGGTTGCGTAGCGGTGGGTTGGTACAGAGGCGGCTACCTTGCGGCCCACCGGCCCACGCCGGGCGCTGCTCCTATGAAGAAAAACGTACTCTTGCTAGCCCTACCGACCGTTGCGCTGCTGGCTGGCGTGGCTCGCCGCCCCGCGCCGCCCGTTGCCTACGACCTCGTTATCAATCATGTAAGCGTGGTGGATGTGGCCAGCGGCCGCTTGCAGCCCGACCAGATGGTAGCCGTGGCGGGCGGCAAAATCGTGCGCGTAGGCCCCGCCGCCCAGGCCCGCTACCAGGCCCGCCAAACGGTGGACGGCACCGGCCGCTACCTGCTGCCCGGCCTCTGGGATATGCACGTACATTTCCGGGGTGGCGACAGCCTGGCGGCGGCCAATAAAAAGAGCCTCACGCTGTACCTGGCCCACGGCATCACGACGGTGCGCGACTGCGGTGGCGACCTCACGCCGCACCTTTTTGCCTGGCGCCGCGAGGAGGCAGCCGGCACCCTGGCCGGGCCGCGCCTCTTCACCTCGGGCCCTAAAATCGACGGGCCCGGCGCCACCTGGCCCGGCTCGCTGGAAGTAACCACGCCTGCCCAGGTGGGCCGCGCCCTCGACTCGCTGCAACGGCTGCGGGTGGACTTCGTGAAGATTTACGACAGCAAAATCTCGGGTGAGGCCTACCTCGAAACCATCAGCCAGGCCGAAAAGCGGGGGATGAAAACCACCGGCCACATGCCCTACTCGGTGACGCTGGCCGAGGCCGTAACTCGGGGCCTCGATGCCACCGAGCACTTGTACTACGTGTTTAAAGCCTGCTCGGGCAAGGAAGATAGCCTTACGGCGCTGGTGCGCAACAGCCTGGCCACGAGCAAGCCGCTCGGGCTGTTTGCGATGCTGCCGGCGGTGTACGACACCTACAGCCCGGCCGCCGCGCAGCGCATTTTCCGGCTCATGGCCAGCCACCACACGGCGGCCGTGCCCACGCTGGCCATCGGCCAAACACTGGCCGAGCTGGCCGAAAACGACCACGCCCACGACACGCTGCGCGCCTACATCGACCCCAAAATCCAGCGCACCTACGCCAAGCGCCTGGCAGGGGCCCGGCAGCAGTCGGCCGCCAGCCGGGCATTCTCCCAAAAGCTGGAAGCGAAATTCAGGACGCTGGTGCCGCAGATGCAGGCGGCGGGCGTCACCATTTTGGCCGGCTCCGATAGCGGGCCGTTCAACTCCTTTACTTACCCCGGCGCCTCGCTGCACGATGAGCTGGCCCAACTAGTGCGCGCCGGCCTCACGCCCGCTCAGGCGCTGCGCGCCGCTACGCTCAACGGGGCCACGTTTATGGGCGTGGCTGCCCGCAGCGGCAGCATTGCCGAGGGCAAAGACGCCGACCTAGTGCTCCTGACGGCGAATCCGCTGGCCGACATTGCCAACACGCGCAAAATCGCGGCCGTGGTGTCGCGCGGCACCGTGTACTCGCACGCCGACCTGGGACGGCTCCTGGCGGCCATTAAAAACAAGTAGCGCGGACTTTGCAGCTCGCGTCCCCGGGCCGTTGTGGCTCGTTTGGGACGCGGCCTGCAAAGTCCGCGCTACAGTAAAAGCATGCTGCTTACGCCCGGCCCATCTGGCGTAAGAAGGCTACGTGCGAGGCCACGGCGTAGCGCATCTTGGGGTATTCCTGGTAGGGGAGGTTGAACTCGGCACAGGTTTCACGGATGATTTTGCTCAGATTGGGGTAGTGCACGTGCGAGATTTTGGGGAAGAGGTGGTGCTCAACCTGGAAGTTCAGCCCACCCACGAGCCAGCTAATCACGCGGCTATCGGTGGCAAAGTTGGCGGTGGTGCGCAGCTGGTGAATGGCCCACTCATCTTCCATCTTGCGGGTAGTTTCGTGGGGCACCGGCAAGGCCGTTTGCTCTACGGTGTGCGCCAGCTGAAACACGATGCTCATAGTAAAGCCCAGCACGCACATCGTAACGAGGAAGCCTACCAGCCAGCTCAGTGCTCCTACCATATACACAGGCAGGCCAATGAACAGCCCCAGGTTAATTATCTTGAAGGCCCAGAAGACAAACCGGTCGTTGCGGCTCATGGGCTTGAGCGGAATAGCCCCAATTTTCTTGCTGAAATACTTCTGATAGTCCATCACAAACACCCAGGAGATGTAGAGCATACAGTACAGAAACCAAAAGTATAAGTGCTGAAAGCGGTGGGCGCGATGTCGGGGCTGGTCGGGCGTCATGCGCATCCAGGGTTGGATGTCGAGGTCGTCGTCTACGCCGTCGATATTGGTATACATATGGTGCACGGTGTTATGCTTAGCATCCCACATATAGCTGCTGCCGCCCATCACGTTGAGCGTGAAAGCCGCCACCCGATTCAGCCACGGGTGCTGGCTAAAGCTGCCGTGCGCCCCATCATGCATCACGTTGAAGCCCACTGTAGCCATTACGCCGCCCAGTGCCACGCACTCGACCAGCGCCCAGGCAGTAGAGGGCGTAAAAAAAACGAGGTGCACATACAGCGCCACCAGGATGCCCACCAGCAGCAGGGCCTTGCCCAGCAGGGCGCCGTTGCCGGTCTGGGCCTTGCCTGTAGTGGCGAAATACTCGGCCGTGCGGCGCTTGAGTTCGGCGTGGAACGAGCGCGGGGGCGCGAAGCGGGGTAGCAGCATACAAAAAGGAAAGCCAGCCTGAATGCGCGCTGTGAAGCGGGCTGCTGGGGGCGGGGCTGTAGCGCTGGGGGCAGCTACGGCGGGCTTCTGCGCCTTGCACAAGCCAAAAAGAGGGAGCTAACCACGCAGCCGCGCCATTGAGCCTGGGCCGCCACGTAATCTTCACAAACTTACGACCCCCAACGCCGCTGCCCCCGCCAACGTGCGCCACCGGCCGGCAATGCCCGAATGTTATGCGGCGCTTCGCCCTTGCCAGTGGGCTGGCCGGGGCTAGGGCAGCCACCTGGCCGCTGGCGCCGTACAAGGGCGGTACGTTCTTTCACCTTTTCCCTTCCTTCCATGTATCGTTTTGTAATCGCGGCCCTGCTTTTTGCCGGGGTAGGGCTCGGCCAGCCGGCCGCCGCCCAAACGGGCACCGACCTGCCGGCTCGCCCGGTGCCCTTCACCTTCGTCACCGACCAGGGCAACCTGCTGAGCGCGGGCGACGCTAAAAAGTTGGAAGGCGGCCTGCGCAGCTACGCCGAAAAAACCGGCACGCAGGTAGTGGTAGTGACGGTGCCCACGCTGGGCAGCCGCTCGGTGGCCGACTATGGCCGGGCGCTGGGCACGGCCTGGGGCGTGGGCCAGCGCGACAAAAACAACGGCTTGGTGGTGCTAGTAGCCGCCAAGGAGCATAAAGTGACTATTCAGCCCGGCTCGGGGCTGGCCAGCACCATTACGCCGGCCGTGGTAAGCCGCGTAATTGGCGAGATGACCCCGGCGTTTAAGCAAAACAACTATTTCGGTGGCCTGCGCTCGGGACTCAATACCCTGATGGTAACGGCCAACCCTAGCTCGGCCCCCAGCAAACAGGCTGGCGCCGCGGCTACCAGCTCAACAGCGGCGGCCAGCACGGGCAGCACCAGCCTAAGCGATAATACTTCGGATGCCACCACGACCACCCCGGCCATGAGCGACCCGGCGGGCGCGCAGCAGAGCGAGGTGTCGGCCCCGGCTTCGTCGGGCATTGGCATGGGCACGCTGCTCCTCGGCGCGTTGGTAATTGGCGGGGTGCTGTTTTTTATCATCCGCATGTTCCGTGGCAAGAGCGCGGCGGCGCAGAATGGCGGCCAGCCTAACTTCTACCCCAACCAGGGCGGTAACGGCTCGCGTCCTAATCAGAACCCCGGCCAGCCCAACTTCTACCCGAACCAGGGCGGTAATCAGGGTGGCAATTTTGGCGGCGGCTATCCCAACCAGGGCAACAACAGCGGCGGCAGCGGCATGGGCGGCATCTTGGCTACCGGCGCGGCGGCAGCGGCGGGTGCTTACATCGGCAACCGCATGTCGTCGCACGGCGACAACGACTCGGTTCAGCATCTTAATAATAACGGTGATACGTCGAGCCTCGGCGCTGGAGCCGGCGCAGCGGCGGCGGGCACTGGCGCGGCCGGCGACTACTTCTCGGGGCGCGGCGGCAACGACAACGCTACCAACGACAGCCCCGATTACTTCTCGGGCAACGACACCGACAACTCGAACGACTACTTCTCGGCCGATAACTCGTCGTATGACGATACGTCGTCCAGCGATACGGGCGGCGGCGGCTTCGACAGCAACGACGACAACAGCGGCTCGTGGTAGGGCCACCAGCCCACCCAACGCAGTAGCCAGTAAAAAAGCCAGCCACCCGGTTTCGGATGGCTGGCTTTTTTGTGGGCTGCCGACTGACGAAGCTGAGGCGTGCGGCCGTGGCCTACCGCTTGGGCATCGTCACGTTGGGGCGGCCTACCTTGATGGTGCCACGCTTGGGGTGGGCTTTCTGGTAGCGGCGCTTGTAGCGCCAGCGGCCAAACACGCCCATGCGGCGCCAGCGCTTGCGGGCATCGCCGCGGTGCTTGTAGGCAGTGTAGCGCGGCCGGTGGCTGCCGGGGCGCGGGCCGGCCAGGCTAGCCTCGGTTAGGCTGAGCAGCGCAAAAAACAGGAGTAAAATGAAGCGCATTGGATTGGTAGAAAGAACAAAGGTGCATGCGGCCTTGCCCTAACGGCTGGCCGCGCCTTGCTAGTACGCAGCCAACCCCTGCCCTGGATTCAACCAAAATGGCCGGCGCTTGCTCGGCACGAAAGTACAGCGTGCAGGCCCGTAAGTAGCTTACTATCGACGCTGCCGGGCGCTGGGCCATAAATCAGGCTAGCGGGCCAGCTGCCGCCGGGCCCACACCACCACCAGCGGCACGGCAAACGTGGCCACCGTGAGCACGGTGAGGCCCACATCGGCGGCCTCGCTGCCCAAAAACCGGCTGATGGGGTGCGCCGGCGCCAGGTGCTCGGCCAGTGAGAGCACCAGCTTGAGGCCCAAGATGCCGATAACCACGAAGGCCGCCGTTTCGAGAAACGGAAACTTGCCCATCAGCAGCACGAAGGCCTGCGCCACCAGCCGCATGGCCAGAATACCGATAAACACGCCCGTGACGATGAGAATCAGGTTATCGGTGAAGGCGACGACGGCAAACACGTTGTCGATGGAAAAGGCCAGGTCCATCAACTCGATGAGCGCCACGGTAGCCCAAAACTTGCCGAATAAACCCAGCGAGTGCTTGTAGAGCCAGCTTTTCTCCTTCTCCACGTGGTCGCCATCGGGCGCGGCGTGGCTGCGAAAATGGTCGTAGACCAAGTACAGCAGGTAGAGGCCGCCCAACGGCTTGAGATACCAAAAATTGATGAGGAACGACGCGAATACCAGGCAGATACCCCGAAAAACGTAAGCCCCGAAGATGCCGTAGCGCAGGGCCTTTTTGCGCTGCTCGGGTGGCAAGTCGCCCACCATCGTGGCGAGCACGGCCGCGTTATCCACCGACAGCAGGCTTTCGATGATGACGAGGTTGCCGACGATGGCCAGCGCCGCCAGGGGCTGGTCGATAATTTGCTGGAGGTGAGGGTTCATGCAAGCGGGAAAAGGGACGGGTGCCTACTGGGGTAGGAAGCGCACGCGGCGCTCGGGGTGGTCGGCCGACCAGCCGAAGTCGTGGCGCAGGATAAAGGCGACGTAGTTGGAGCGGTTCTGGCCGCCGTCGAACTGCGTCATCCACAGTAATTCGCCGCCCAGGTTTTTGTTGAAAATGCGGCCCACGCCGCCCCACACGCGGTTGCTGTCGAAGGGGTTGGGCTGGTCGCTGAGGCGAATTTCATCCTTCAGGGCCAGGTACCACTTAGGGTTGAGGTCGCTCTTGGGGCCTAGCGGCAGGCGCAGCGAGGCCAGGTAGCGGAAGCGCAACCGGAAGCCGGCGGCCGTCCAGCGCTCCTCCACGCGGTAGCGGTGAATGAGGCGGGCGCGGTTAAACTTTTGGGTAGAGATAACTTGCTGATAGAGCCGGTTCTCGCGGTTGTCGAATTTCTCGACCTGGTCGGCGGTGGTGTAGGGCTGCAATTGCAGGTACATGTAGCCCGCTCCTACCGAGAGCGGCACGTTTTTGAGGTTGTACTGTAGCAGCCCCAGGCCCAGCAGCAAGCGCTTGTCGGTGAGGCCGCTGTAGCTGCGGTACTGCACGCCCAGGTTGAGGTCGAAGCGCTCGTTGAGCGAGTAGGTGCCCGTGTATTGCAGCCAGCCGTTGTAGGCGGCACGGTTGTGCTGGGCCTGTGCGGCAGTGGTGAGGAGCAGCAGGCAAGCGAAAAAGAGTAACAGCTTTTTCATTGAGGGTAAAGGAGTTGGGTGGGAAAAGTCAGTTGTTATTATCAGTCACCAGTTATCAATCACCAGTTAGCAGCCACCAATAGCCTAGCCATTGCTAGTTGCTCCCTGCGAATTGATAATTGACTTACAGCGGCACCACGCCCAGCAGCAGGCACACCACGAGCATGACTACCACCGTGCCGCAGGCCCACTTGAGCGTGAAGCGCTGATGGTCGCCAAAATCGACGCCGGCCAGGCCCGCCAGCAGGTAGGTGCTCGGCACGAGCGGGCTCAGCAAGTGCACCGACTGCCCCAGCAGCGAGGCCCGGCCCATAGCCTCCACGCTCACGCCAAACTGCGCGGCCGCCTTGGTCACGAGCGGCAGAATGCCGAAGTAGTAGGCATCGTTGCTCATGAAAAAGGTGAACGGCGCGCTCGTGATACCCGTGAGAATGGGCAGGTGCGGCCCCAAGGAATTGGGGATGAGCGTGACGATGGTTTGCGACATGGCGTCCACCATCTTGGTGCCGGCCAGGATGCCGGTGAAAATGCCCGCCGCGAACACCATGCCCGCCACTATCATGGCGTTGCCGGCGTGGGCGTTGAGGCGGTTGCGCTGTTCGCCCAAGCGCGGGTAGTTGATGAGCATGCCCAGGGCAAAGGCCGTCATGAAGAGCACCGGCAGCGGCATTACATCCAGGAAGAGGCCCACCAGCAAGGCGAGCGTGATAAGCGCGTTCAGCCACAGCAGCTTGGGGCGGCGCAGGCTCAGGTCTTCGTGGGTGGCGTCGGCCACCAGGGCGTCGGCCCCCTCGGTGATGGTGATGATGCCCAAGCGCTTGCGCTCGCGCTTACCGAAGATGTAGGCCACAAAAATGACCCAGCCCGCTGCCACTATCATGGCCGGAATGAGCGGCGTAAATACCTGGCTGCTATCGAGGTGCAGGGCAGAGAGCACGCGGGCCGTGGGGCCGCCCCAGGGCAGGATGTTCATCACGGCGCTCGATAGAAAAGCGGTGGCGGTGAGCACCAGCGGGTTCATCTTCAGACGCTTGTAGAGCGGCAGCATGGCCGCCACCACAATGATGTAGGTGGTAGTGCCGTCGCCATCCAGCGACACCGACAAGGCCAGGATGGCGGTGCCGATAACCACCTTGAGCGGGTCGCCGCCCACCACTTTCAGAATTTTGCCCACGATGGGGTCGAAGAGCCCGGCGTCGGTCATGATGCCGAAGTACATGATGGCGAAAATCAGCATCACGCCGGTGGGCGCGATTTTCTTCACGCCATCGAGCATCATCTCCCCGATTTCGGCCCGAAAGCCCCCGATGAGGGCAAACAGGATGGGAATAAGAATGAGGGCCGTCATGGCAAACATTCGCTTGGACATGATGAGGTACATGAACGTACTAATCATCAAAAACCCGAGGAGGGAGAGCATAGGGTGGGAAATGGAGCGTGAGAACCGGGCAAGCCGCAAGGGCCTGCCCGAAGGATGGGGCGAAGTAGCCCGCCGATTTAGAATACATTTGGAAGAGCGTAGCCTTCGCCGGTTTTTTGCGGCGTTCACACATGTTGGCCATGCAGCGCGTGGCGAAGCATGACGACCGTTTTTCTGCTGCTCTTTTCCTTCCAATCTTTTCCCACCCCATGAAGCTGCTCATTGTCGAAGACGAGCCCGAACTGCTCGACACGGTGGTGCGCTACCTCCAGGCCCAGCAGTATGGCTGCGAAACGGCCACCACCTACGCCCAGGCGCAGGAAAAAATGCTGCTCTACGACTACGACTGCATCATCTTGGATTTGACGCTGCCCGGCGGCGACGGCCTCGATTTGCTGCGGGCGTTGCAGCAACTGAAGAAGCCGGCTGGCGTCATCATCACCTCGGCCCGCGCCGCCGTGGACGACCGCATCACGGGCCTGGAGCTGGGGGCCGATGACTACCTGCCCAAGCCTTTTTACCTGCCCGAGCTGAGCGCCCGCGTGGCTGCGCTGGTGCGCCGCCGGCACTTTCAGGGCACCAACCTGCTGCGCGTGGGCGAGCTGGCCGTGGATGTGCCCGCCCGCCGCGCCGCCGTGGCCGACCGGCCGCTTACCCTCACCCGCACCGAGTTTGACTTACTGCTACTCTTGCTGGCCAACCAGAACCGGGTTATCACGAAGGGTGCTATTGCCGAGCATCTCTCGGGCGACGCGGCCGAGCAGTTCGACACCTTCGAGAACGTGTATGCGCACGTCAAGAACCTCAAGCGCAAGCTTACCGAGGCGGGCGCGCCTAGCCACATCCGCATGGTGTACGGCTTGGGCTACCGCTTCGACCCCGACCCGGCCACCTGAGCTACCCTACTTACGATGAAGCTGCTGGCCCGCACTACCATTATCTTTTTGCTGTACGCGGCTGTGGTAGCCGCGGCGGGCACGGCGGTGTACTACACCATCATTCACAAGCTGTACTACGATTACGTAGACCGTACCCTCACGCGGCGCAAGCTGCGCGTGAAGCGGAGCACGCGCCTAGAGCTGCGCACGCCCGCTGACCTGGCGTTCTGGCACCGCATCGACCACAACGTGGAGTTTGTGCCGCTGGCGGCGGCAGTGGGCTACCCGGCCCGGCCCGACGAATTCCAGGACCGCATGATGCTGAACACCATCACCGGCCAGCCGCAGCAGTACCGGCAGATAGCCGAGGTCATCTGGTTTCAAGGCCTGCCGTATCGGCTGGAAGTGCGTACTTCAGTGCTCGATGACCGCGACTTGCTGGTGGGCATCATGGTGGCCGGGGCCATTCTGCTGGCCGTGCTGCTGGGTGGTATGCTCGTGATTCAGCAGGTGCTGACGCGGCGCTACTGGCGGCCGTTTTACCACACGTTGGGGGTATTACAGCAGTACCAGCTCGACCAGCACCACGCGCCGGTGCTGGCGCCTACCACTATCCCCGAGTTTAAGGCCCTGAATGCGGCCCTCACGCGGGTGCTGGCCCGGCACCAGCGCCTGTATCAGCGCCAGCGCGAGTTTGCCGAAAACGCGGCCCACGAGCTGCAAACGCCACTCGCCATCCTGCGCACCAAGCTCGACTTGCTCGTGCAGGCACCTGGCCTTACGGAGGAGCAGGCCAGCCATATCGAGCCGCTGCTGGCCGTGACGCAGCGCCTCACGCACCTGTGCCGCAGCCTACTGCTGCTCGTACACCTCGACCAGCAGCTGTATTTCCCGACCGAAAAGGTAGACCTCACGGCCATCGTGCGCACCCAGTTGGCACAGCTGCAAGAGCAGCTTGATGCGACCGACCTCACCCTGCAAACCGAACTGGCGCCGCACGTACTCGTGTCGGGCAACCGCTCGCTGCTGGAAATATTGGTGAGCAACCTCATCGTGAATGCCATTCGGCATAACCAGCCGGGCGGCTTCGTGGTCGTGACGCTGGCGCCGCAACTGTTTGCCGTGGAAAATAGTGGCCGGGCCCAGGCGCTGCCCGCCGACCAGCTATTTGCCCGCTTTCGGCCCAATCCCGGCCGGCCGCCCGGCAGCGTAGGCCTGGGCTTGCCCATCGCCCGCCAGATTTGCGAAACGAGCGGCTTCCTGCTGGGTTACCACTACGAGGAGCCTGGCCGCCACGCGTTGCGCGTGCGCATGGCGTAGGTGGCGTAAGTCAGGCCTAGTAGCAAGGCTGCGCAACTGCTGCACCTACCAACGCCCCGGCTACTGCGGGCTGCCAGCCACGGCCAGCGGCGGGGCGGCTACCTCCACGTTGGGCGTGCGCGGGAAGGCCAGGAAGTGCGTGACGCGCGGGGCGGCCTCGCCCTGGTGAAAGCGTCGCACCTCGGCCTCCACCTGCTGGTCGTCGCGGGTGAAGCGGTGGTGCTGGCGCTCGTGCTCGGCCCAGGTAGCCACGTAAAAAAACTCGGTAATGCGGGCAGGCTGCGCCACGTCGGTAAATACGCCGGCCCGCAAAGCGCCGTCGCGCAGGCGCAGGCGGGTGAGCTGCTGCGCCGCCAGCCGGAAAGCCGCGTGGTCGGCGGGGGCCACGTCGTAGTCTATCATCACCACCACGGGGCCATCGTCGGGGTCGATGGTTTCTTCGAGGGCGGGCAGCTGGTCGCTCCACGGCTCGGCGGGGGTGAAGTCGAGGCCCTCGGGCTGGTGCATGGGAAAGGGCAGGGCCAGGGCCAGCCCCGCCAGCATCCAGCCGGCGGCCAGGAGCAGGGCCAGCGACACGTTGGCGCGGTCGGCCAGCTCGCCCCACACAATGCTGCCCAGGCTCAGGCCAGCCTGAAACGTGAGCATATACACGCTCACTACCCGCGCCTGCACCCAGCGCGGCACGTGCAACTGCACGCTGGTGCTGAAGCTCGTCATGGTAATGAGCCAAGCCGTGCCCGATATGAACATCACCGGAAACAGCCAGTATTCGCCGGGCACGAGGGCCAGCGCCAGGTTGGTGCCCACAAACACGAAGGAACCTAGCAGCACCCGGCGGTTGAGGTTGAGCCGGTGGCCGATTTTGCCAATCAGAAAGGCTCCCGACACCGCCCCGGCTCCCAGCCACGACAGCATAACGGCATACGAGCCCGACTGCAAGTGCAGCCGCCGCGCCACCACCACGCTCAGCAGCGCCCACATGGCGCTGGCCCCGAAGGCAAAGGCGAAGCAGCGCACCAGCACCGCCACAATGGGCGGCGAATACTGC
>Ga0160427_10001527_pt1 | contig 14160 bp, 16 predicted proteins | sample SolpanmetagenomL_FD_108194 | JGI IMG/M metagenome (GOLD analysis project Ga0160427, IMG submission 108194) | Solar panel surface microbial communities from Lawrence Berkeley National Laboratory, California, USA - L | ecosystem: Engineered > Built environment > Solar panel > Unclassified ...
CTGTTCAGGACGGTTTTGAACGTGGCTGATCAGCTTCCAGTTGGCCAAATCCTTGCTAGCATGGATGGGCATAGCAGGAAAGGCGAGGAAGGTTGAAGAAGCACAGAAGAAGGTGTTGTCAAGCTCCTTGACGAAAATGCAGCTGGGATCTGTGGTATCTGATCAGCCTGCATTCCAGCACCTTAGATATCGCCACTTGTACTTACCAGGGTGGAAACCGGGAATGATTGGATTGTAGTAGGTCGAGTTAACTTGAGCAGGAGGTTTGGATGGTCCCCATGGTCCATTGCCCCAGCCATTGCCCCATCCACCAGGACCTCCTCCTGAAGGAGAATTGGGAGCGGCGAGAGATAAACCTGCCAGAGTGGCTGTGGTGAGGAGAGTTTTTGACCTCATATTGTGCAGATTTGATATGAGTGCTTGAAACCCAACAGCTTGTAGTGCGGATCACTCAGGATACTTGTACTGCACATCACTGTGAGACCAAGCAAGATCTGCATGTGGTGATGAAGAGTACTACAAGCATTACCCCTCTTTGCCTCCTCTTTCACCCCTCTTTCCTCTTGTCACTGGAGTTCATCCTCGCTTCCTTCACTGCTTCTGGAGCTGAGCTCCAAGCCAAGCCGGGAGATCAAGACATCTAGTTGATTTGGGGCTTAGTGTCATGCTGTCTTACTTAATGACCAGGTTGTGAGTGAGGAGAAGTGCATTGGCTTTTTGTCTTTAGCCTGAAATACAAAAAAGAATATCTCGCGACGAATTGTCCCGGGGCGGAGAGACCACGTTGGCTAGTGTTTCATCAGCGTCTCGTCGTTGCAAACACTCCCGGAAGAATGCCGCTCATGGTCTCGGAGCAGAAAGCTGAAGTTGTTGACCTGCAAACCCCTCATGTGTTCCGAGCTGATGCTGCAACGTTGTCGGTATGTCCAGTATTCCGATATTGACACTTTGCAAGAAGAAGCTCAGTCACCAGAAAGAGTCATCTTCTGCGTGTCGACACGTATTCGAATATACCACGTCCTCTTATCCACTCTTCATACCACCTGATCCATCCACTTTCAATATTCATATAAGAGAACCATACATGCCTTTCACAATCCATCCCATTAATCCTACCGTAGACGGTACAGCCCTCGCCATCGCTACGGTGATGGTCAGCAGTCGCTGGTCAGACATCCACTGGCGCAACCTCTTCGAGCCAGGTACTACCGAGAATGAAGCTATCCATGCTAACGCCGCGCGTGTACCGTGGAATCTGATTTCATATCGCGATGCAAAGCGAGAACAAATAGTTGTCGATGAAGCCACTGGCGAAATAGTTGCGTACTGTCGATGGGTGCTGCCCGACAGTCTAGTTGCAGCTGAAGTTACAGGTGGAGCTACAGTGTGGTGGGAGGCGCAAGTTAAGGAGGTCGACGAGGAGCAGAAGAAGGCGTATGAAGTATTACGCAAAGGTGGTCTGGACGAGCAAGGGCGGATTAAGTACATACGGCATGACTTGTTGAATGACAGGAGTATACCGCTCGAGCAGGAGGATACGCAGATACGAGATGAGCAGGGAGAGATGTTAGGTGAGTCGAGCTGGTCCGCACCTGCCACACAGTGATATAGTGAACAGGCGATTTGACGTGTATTGACCTCTTCTTATAGATCTTGACTATTTATCGACTAAGCCCTCGGCTCAGCGTCAAGGTATCGGTTCAATGCTGCTAGAGAAAGGCCTCGATATTGCTGACGAGTACGGGCTAAAGACCTTTGTGACGGCCTCGCCTATTGGCCTGAGCTTATATCTGAAACATGGCTTCGAGGTCGTGCGGACCATGAGACGCGACTACTCGCGATTTATCGGTGATGGAACGGATGAGTTGGTGTCAGTCGACCATTTCATGATTCGACAGCCTCGAGACATGGCTGGGGCGTAGATGGGCGAGGTTATAGGAAGATTAAAGCAGGACTTTACTTCACTACAACATCTGAGGTGCGTATCTTGCATATCGACGCGAACGATGTGCAGGCTTGCGAGGGTCTTTCTGTGGAGTACTTAAGGTAGTACTACCGCTTTGTATGTGGTCGTGGTGAGTGGTGGCGACGAGGCATGTTGATCAAGAATCCCATTAGAGTCGCACCTGCGTTCCCAATTGGTTTATGTCACTCCTCTTCTACAGCATCAACTGAACTTCGACTTTAATAACCAGGCTAGACCTGCTGCATTTGCGATGGCATTGTCTTTACTTCACGCTAGCTTATGGAACTTGACGACTGGCAAAGACCAGCGAATGCTCCATCATCGTTCTCTCCTTGCGCTCATTTTGGAAAGTCGCCTTGGTTTGCACTAAATGTCCTGTACCACACTTCTTGAACAAGCTCGACCAGTCTCCGCTATGTACGAACAAGCTCACAAGCGCTCAATTCTACAACTCTATTTTTCAGCTTCAGCGTCAGCATAAATACACCAAGGTATCACCATCAATGTGGCACTACTCAAGCTAGTCAAACGAAATACAATATGACCGCTAACCCAGATTTCAAGACGTAAGCAGTCCACCCTCTGGCACGATTCCCAGCCGAGACCTGCCCGGCCATCAAATCTGCGTCGTGTGTGAGAAGTATCATGAACGACAACACGTTCAGCCTCGCTCAAAGCCTAGGGCCTTACAAAAGCTTTGCAATGAGTTGTGCTTGTGTACAGCAGGCATCAGACTTAGCGCTGACAAAATTCTGTGCCAGTGCTGCTGGAGCCAGCTTCTGCTTGGTAGAGGAGATCATACTTTACAGGGCTTCTTCAAGGAAGCATGGTCACACGAATGGCAAGTCCGCGAACGCCGAGCCAATTTCATGCTAATAGTGAAATCAACCATGAGCGAAGATGTCTCTCGGTACAGGTATGACGACTGGTGGGACTCTGCTGATGGCGAAAAGAGTTTTGCTGGTGTCACATGGTGTGGCTGCAGAAGACTGAGGGTCAAAGAAGGCTTGTGTAGAAGAATCAAATATAAGCTGTCGCGAGGACTTATGACTACGAAACAGCTAGATCGTTTACCTCTATTAAGATTTCCAGATCTACGCACTTTCACTAGGATGAATACGGGATGCCTGAAATATGGATCAGTCTACATCTTCTCGATACAGAGCCGAAAGGTAGTGGTTACACGCTTCCTCAACTTGAGCAGCGCTTCGGTACTTGCGGCACATCTGGACATGCCGCATCCAGAATCTCAAAACATAAGTGCTCCTCTGGCAGATGACTATTATAGGATGATCCCTGGAGGCCGTGTCGCTGATCATTGGAGAGGGCATGGGAGATTTCATTTTATGAAGAGTCCTGACCTCCTCCGCTACAGCGATATCGGTCCATATGTGTATTATAAGCGAAAATATAGGTCGCTCAAGGTAAATCTTTACCAAGCAATGTCACGGTTGCGCTTAAGAGACGATGAGAAAGAAGTTTAGCAATTGGCGCTATCATTGGAAGAACTTTACCTTAGAGTCCAGCGTGTTATTTGCTCTATCTACCTCCTTCCATTAACGTCGAGTCACCTTCTCTGAATCATTGCGTTGGTGACCGCAACTATTGGTTGGACTCGGAGTACTAGATCGAAAACCATGCTCCCAACCCGTCTGCTAGCTCATCGCCAAGCGGTTGTGTATTGAGAGAATGACGTGGAGTGAAAATAGGAAGGGGAGGGACGGTTTCGAGATGGAACGAGCTGTCGGAGGAAGTGTGGCGTAGGAGGCGGCATGCTCACGTCATAAGTCTGCTCCTACAATCACTCGTTATGCTTGACTTCCTTCTTGATCTCCTCTTTCATCTCCTTCAATGTGTCCTTGAAAGTCTTCCGAATTTGAGTCACTCGGCGATCCCAGGTTGCCTTGTCCTTCTGCCTCTCGGACTCCCTCATCTCCTTAAAAAATTCATCATCTCTTGCCTCCCCTCTTTTCTCCCCTCCTCTCTCCCATCCTCCCTCAGCTTCTCTTTCGCCTCCTCAGAGGCAAGCTCCTCCTTCCTTCTCGCCCTACATCTCAATCTGTCCAGCTTAACCTCCAGCTTCGCTCTCTCCTCCCACTCTGCTGGGTTCCACTTCGGACTGTGGCGGGATGTAAAGTCCACAAGGCTCAAAACGCGCGTCTAGTACGAGTAGATGGTGAGTCTTCATACTTCAGCAGTAACATCCGACGAGGTTCTCCTTGAAGTAGCGTTGTTGCAAATGGATGGTCCATGACCATTGCCAATAAGATATCAGAGTGCGGAACAGTATATTCCTCGTTTTGATCTCAATGGACTGGCAGCTGCAGGACGGCGGGGTAGAGAAACCTGAAGTAGCGCGAGTTGGTGCTATGACTAATGCCTCTAGCTTATCAGAGTATAGAAAAGTACATGCCTCGTCTCTGTATTAATAAACTAGTAGCTACACGATGGCGAGGTGAAGGAATCCGACGGGTCTCCAAAGCCATGATCGTCCTCTCCATCATTCTGGTTACTAGTTGTTAGGTATGCTCCATTGCCTGATATGCCTACATTAACTCTCTGGCTTGCAAGAAGTATTTTGTGCTGTATGGCCTCTCTTAATGCTTTTCGAAGCTTTTGTATTTCGTCTTCGTAGCCTTCTTCGTCGTTCAGAAACTCAGAATAGCTTGGCAAGTCTCTGCATGGACAACATAACAAGAACCTCCAGCAAGCCCTGGTGTCTTCCAGCACTTAACCAAGATATCTGCGGCACCACTAAGTTGCCATACGAAAAACGAGCGCTTTATCTTGGGTAGTAGGCGACAGCTATACTTTCAACAATTGAAAGGATCCGCGGCTGTATCTTTGTCGTGTAATTCGAATGCTAGAGCACTTAGCGCATCTTTAATGTAAACGCTAAGTTGAGCTGGTATGCTAGAGAATCTATATGTGACGGCGTAGTAGTCCTCGGCTGTGATAGCTGTGTCGTCAATTGTGTCTTTAGAGACAAGGTTCTGGATGCCAACTTTGCTGGCTACTTCCAGGATTTCGTGCTGACTTGTGGTGACTTGTAAATATCGTCATTGGCTTAGCATAACTCAGTGCTGTGACTGTTAGTCTTCGGTGTCAGACGATATGATAATGACTTGTTGTTTGTCTGTGGCAGTCTGATTTCTTCGGGAGTTAATCTCTTGAAACTTAATCCTTGCTGACGTGGTAGAATCGTAAGACCTCGTCCTCTGAATCACTCTTGTCCTCTTCGTCTGGGTTGATATGTCTTTCTCCGTGATCCGACAGATTCACCCCACCCACTGGTACTCTCGCTCTCTGCTGCCACATTGTACGCTGCTTCTGTTGTCAGTGGTAGCGACCAACATGCGTTGTCGTCTAGTCCACAGTCAGGGAGCCAAGTGTCAATTGGGTCCTGATGGAGCTGTCCGTATTAAAGACACTTCTCTCCACCCAGCGATACCTGCTTGCCACTCCATGCCGGCCGACTGCTCCAAACAAAAACCACCTAGATATATGTTAGCTAAATTATTCGTGTATGTGCGCCTAATCAGAACGATAGGCTTTCTTACCTTCCCAACATAGGCACCGGAGGCGAGTTCTTTGACCTTATAGGCCTCGAAGGTGGGCTTGACACCAGAGGCCGCGCGCCTGTCTTTGTACACAGCCGACCTAATCTGCGCGAGTTTAACCTCGGGATTAACGATCGGAATGATCCAGACTACAGAGCTCTCCTTCACGGTTGTGCCAAACTTTGCTGCCGTCACCGCCGAGCTAGGGTTACCCTCCTCTAATAGGTCTCCAGGAGTCACACTTAACAAGGCCCCCTTGACTCCGGGGAATCGTAGGTAAGGACCAGGTAAGATAGACTCCCGGCCACTTTGGCTGTTAGGCCCTTCTTCAAAGAGTCCTTGCTCTTGACGAAGGCACCTAACTTGTAGAACCCATTTAGGTTGGACTTTTTGTTGTTGCTGGATTCCAGCAACCCTCCACGCCAGGGTATGCAACATCTAGTACCACAGCATATCTGATCAAGATGTACCTTCCCATAAATTTCAGTCGCAAGAGCAGCTTGTACCAATACAACCGGAACTATGAGTAGGCATGTCGTTCAAGAGGCTCTTGGTATTGTACGAATATATATAGTGTGAGTCCTGCCATCTTACTCCGAGCCGTAGCGTCTTTGCCGTTATGGCAGTTCTCTTCTCGAAGAGCCTCTCGAGAGATGCGAAGAAGTTGTCACACATGATGAGGCTGATCGAGGAGATGAGGGACTTGCTGTGATGATGAAGCCTAGTCGTATGTTGATGAGAAGCTTTCGTGTTCGGAGACGGCTCAAGCCGACAGCAAGAGATTGTAGGCATCTATGATTTTCTTTCCTGACGGGCGTCTTTGCATCTTGCGTGTATCGTTCTTGTTTAAAACGCGTCCAAGATACAAGCTGTTATACTTGGGTTGAGGACTCGTTCATCGAGGGTATCATGCCAGTCGTGCAGAGATCCTTCTGGGTTTGCTGGCTTCGTACGAATGTGCTCCAGAGCATGCCAGATGAATGAGTATTCATTCCTATCGGGATTATGCAGATCGGGTATGCCGTCCAGTGTTTTCACAACTGTGTCGACTTGAGTTCGTTTGTTATTGAGAGGGAAGAAGCTAGCCCAGCCAAAACACCTGAACTCTAGCAAAAACACCTGGAAGACCAACCACAAATCAGGCAGCACTATTTTCACATATCAATAACAAGATCGCATGAATAACCAATGGTTGTCATAAACATACCTTGAAGAAACTTCTTGTGCAAAGCACAGCCAAGTACATATGAATTGCTGATAAAGCTGCTGACTTCTGGTTTGTACATGAGCTCCCAATACCGCTCCCCCAAGCCGTCACGAGACTACGATATCATTAGCAATCGTCCATGCACGCACATATACCAAGCAACAACTCACATATAGCACAGATTCTGCGATCATCGACTGGACCTTGAATGGTAACCCAGATACGTAAACCTGGGTGGCAGGGACATTGAGAATCAAGTGGGTTTGATTGTAGGTGTTGGCCGTAGACATGTTGAACGAGATTCTAGAAATATAGTTGAGTGAGTGCCACGACAAGACGATGATGAGATAGAATAGATACAGTAGGAGTAATAGTCTAAGTTATATGTGATAAGGGGGATGACTTACCGTGATCGTGAACGCTCGCAGGGGCATTGGAAACCAGGTGGGTTTAGATGTGAGAATACACTAATATCGCCAGGGGCGTTGGGGCGGCGTTCTTGGTAGTGACATTCACTGTCTCTTATTGTTCTTGCCCCAGTTCGATAGTGTTGGAATACTTCACCGTGTATATATATATATATTAATGTACTGCCATAGCACGACGTCTTTGATTTGCGACATGATGTCAGTATGATCAAGGTGAAGCCAGGTGGTAGCGGCAAGTAAGGACCTGCTGCACAGGAGATTGGCAGTGTAAGAATGGGATGGGGTAGGCGATTGATCCACGTCCCGGACACAGACTCTAGACAACTCAGAACCGCATCTGAGCTGAGCACAGGTCAAGAGTCCGCACATTGAGAAGCATGGCTGAACACCTGGAAGTTTCGACAGCCCACACACGGCTCTAGGCATCGGACCTTTGTCAGCGCATGTGCCACCGGCAAAGCCACAAATGGTGGCAGGGTCGTGCGAGGTCGGTTTGCGTATCCGAGGAGTAGTTGGCTTGATGGTTGAGTGTTTGATAGTGTGCGGGATGACTGGCTTAGGAGATCCCATGGCTGCATATGAATTGGCGATTATGCTTCGAGTGTAAGAATGACTGTAGCAACTCCTTCAGCTTATAAAAGAGCACATGCTCGTATCCAACTCGAAACCTCATCTTGTAGCGTAAATACCCGCTCAAAACCTCCACGGGGAGAGAGGAGGAGAAGAAGAAGAAGGAAGGTTCTCGGCGCCGTTCTTCATGACTGGCGAACCAGGTAGCTTATTCCTTTCTAAGTTTTGTGCAGTAGTATCCCCATTGCCGGTGTCTTTGTCGTCTTTGGAGGATTCCTCGTCTCGTAGTGCTGAAGTCGGCGTCATTAATCCTTCGCGTGTTTGACGATCTCCTCTGCAAGCAGGAGTAGCTGGAAAAAGTAAGTAGTCTTATTCCTAGTACTATCAGGGAAGACAATTTGAACGATAAGTTGGAGCTGTCGTGACAATATGGTGACTTGGGTGTCCAAGGAAACAGTGGTTGGAGCTGTTCGAGCTGCAATGCCGCGACTGAGCTGCGAACGGTCTTCTCTTTTCGCCTCTCAGCATGAGCCACACCTTCCTAGAGCCTTTTAAAAGATGGATCTTGAGCTTGTTCTCGAAGTCTCTGTCGATCAGCCTCTGGCAAACGTATGACACGCAGGATATATGTGCGATAATAGTAGACGCGCTTCTCCAATGTCATTTTTAAATCTATGTCTTCTTTTACCTCTTTCCAGGACGCTCCACCGAATTATCACTACTTTCGCTCACTGCATCACGTGTGCGCTTGTTCCCGCCTTTGAAAAGACTAGGAATACTAAACCACCCAGAGTCGGCAACACCAGTGGTAGTAGGCGATGATGGCACAGGACGTTCAGGGCTGCCTGCTCGTGTCCGGGGAGAAGCTGTGGTGGAATGACGAAGCTGCAGCTCGTCATCGCCTCAATCTCTTTCACGTCCTGGGTAAGGACACGCGCGATTCAGTCTGTGAGTGTTCGGTTACTCCACTGTAAATATACTGTACTGTTAGATTACGTCGTATGCGACGTCGTTTCTCTGCGGCGTGATGTCAGTTTGACACCAGGTTCATGGCGTTCAGCAGAAAAGAGTGTTCCTTTAGGGTTCTCCAGGTGACCGATTGAAGTATTCTTCACTTTCGTACAAGAACGAGCAGTCTGGGAGAATACATGTGGATGATTGTGCTGGTGGAGATCTTCACAACCCAAAATGTGTGGGCATCAATACGACTCACCCCAATAGCATCTCAGATCCTGCCGCTTTGACATCTCCCACTGTTGAGGAGGAGAAGGAAGAGGAAAAGGACTCCGGTAATACTCACACCGATGATGAATGGGATCGAGGCTGCCGCAGAGTGATGATCGGACGTTTGCTTGGTCCGAAAACATTGGCGAGGAAATCAATCAAAGCACTTCTGCTTTCCTCAAAATCCTCTCCTCCCACTACCCAACTCACTCCCCATCCCCATCCCGACCTCCCCTTGCACCTTATGATCCTCCGGCCTCGCCGCACTCTCGTAAAGCACACTGACACCCTCCCTATTCAGTCTCAAGAAATCCCCCTTAAACGCCAACCAACTCAACCTCGTCACATCCTCCTCGCCATCACCATGATTGCTCTCAAAGAACAACGTTAGACTCTGCACGCTGTTGAATAATGCTCTCTTGACGCCAATGTCTTGGACTTCGTTCGTCAGGCTGAGCTCGATGGATTGTGCTGGTTTGGAGGCGGAGGAGGTGATGTTGTCGAAGTCGAGATCGTCGCGGTTGATGTGGATGTGTAGGGTTTTGGGGGCGGACGGGGAAGGGGAGGAGAGGATGTGGAGGGAGTGGAGGCGGATCTGGGATGTGAATCTATAGATATGCGCGTATTGTTAGGTCGGTTACCACAATCACATCCCCAAGATCACATTCACATTCACATTCAAACAATTATATCAAGCGTTACGACGAGCTGCGGAAAGTGCGAGCAAACATACGGAATATGTAATATAATCTGCTCATCAGCATCGCTTTCCAGCTCTACATCTCTGTTCCCTCGATCCGCCCATGTTTTCCTGACTATGGCGCGTCCTGATCCGTTGACGCGCTCATTGAGAGTGCGGATACCGTCGAAGTCTATCTGGTCATAGAGAGTGTTTTGTAGTGCTGGCGTGAGGTCGTCGGTGTGATCGTGAACGTGGTTGTGAGAGTGCGAATGTGAATGCTCGTCGTGGCAGTTGTGTGACATAGTGTGGATTATGCTGATGCTATTGAATAGGAGGTTTAATGGAATTACGAAGTGATGATGAAAGTCGTTTGCTAATTTGATTGAAATGATGTCAAACGGAGCGCAGTCCGGTGAGCGATGGCGAGGTCGGTGGCAAAGAACATCTCAAAAGCTCCACATAATGACTGAGGTAATCAATGCATTGCTATATACACACACGCTATGGCCTTGTTCTTTACTACGCAGCTATATAGCTGCAACCTTTTTGTCGTATCTTTCATGCTTCATGTTATCATGATCTTCATATTCACTTGCATCTCGGTGCTCATCAGCAAATCAAGCCAAACGCCATTCACCATGCTGTCAGTAACCGTTTTTCAGCGAGACACAATACCTCTCACAGGTCCTTCAAGAACGACATTACCCTTGACTTTGACATCCTTGACATTCCCTTTAGCACCACCACTCAACCATTTCACAATCAGATCATTGCTCTCCTTGGGCTTGATGCTGTCCGCAGCAGTACCGATAGTGATGTGAGCATGTTCGTTGATACTCTTGAAAGCGCCCTTCTCCTTGTCCTCAGCATCTGGAAGTCGCACGAGAATGGTCAGAAGTCGGTCATCCCACAACAGTCTTTCCAGGTGAACACGAACAGTACCCAAAGAGATATCACCATGTCCTCCGCCTTCAACTTGTTCGTCACCGCTAGCGTCTCGCCATCTGTCGTTTAGCTTGCTCCAATAATCGCCGTGCTGAGAGCTGGACGCACGGTGTATGAGAGTCACGTGGAACTCTTTCTGAATACGGCCGTTGACTTTGAGCTGATTGTAGAAGTGGCCCATCTCCGCACTTTCTGAGTTGAAGACTGCATCCAGTATCGCGTTGATGCGGGGAGTCGGAAGCTGAATGCAAAAGAACTCGACAGGTTTCTGCTTCTTAGCCTTTGGTACGGCGTCATTGTGCTGAGAAGCACCATTTCCGTTTGTGGCAACTGCTTCTGAGCCGCGCTTATTATTGTTCTTGTTCAGGGTATGATCTCTGTCAGTCCCTTTAAAGTTCTTGCTGAGATCATGTTTGATGTCAGGCTTGTACCCGCTCAAGGCAGCTTCTACAGCAGCATCCATGGCGTCTTCAGTCGGCATCTCGAACAGCTTTGGATACTCCTTGTGAAGGGCCTCGACAACAGTCTGCAGGTTAGCACGAGTATCTGCAATCGGGTCGAGGTTGATCACCAGATCGAACTCGTCGTCAGGAGAATCAGCACCAACAGGCTGGAAGCGATGGAGGAAGCCTTCCATGATAGTCACAAGCTCTCCAGCTTTAGATGCCGCCTGAATTGTTTGGTGATTATCGCCTCGAGAAATTACTCTATCACGCAAAGGTTGACGGACAGCATCCAAGTTGGAACGATCATGAACATAATGCAAGGCAATAAAGCGAGAATCCGGGATGACCTTACGAACATCGTCGATGATTTGCTGCCGTTCTCGCTTTTGGTGGTTGTTACGGTCAGCGATCATTACGGGATGCGTCACCAATGAATTCACAGCCGCCATAGCGAATCGACCTGGACGATTCTGTTTGCCAGTGATATTGTCATTCTGCTCGTGTCCCCAACCAAAGAGCTTGACTAGAGACAATGCCAAGGTAGTCTTGCCACATCCAATGGTAGCTACTGGTACTAAGACGATGTTCTTGGTGGGGTCATGCTCATTGGATTCGCCTGAATCCATCTCAGCTTTAATGATGTCAGAACCTTTGAGTCCCTTTTCAGCTAGGAAGCCATTTCTCATTGAGATAATGCCGTGGTTGAGGTTGTACTTCTTTGCAAGATCGGGATGTTTGGCAAATTGACGCCTTGCGTACAAAAGATATTCCTCGGTAATCTTTTTGTGCTTCTTGACCTTGGGTTCTCTTGCTGCTATAACAGCTTTCGTACACTCTCGCCATTGTCGGTACATGAGGTATGGTTCTTCGAACTTGTACTTTAAGAACCAATCCTCCCATGGTGCATCTGCAGAGTCGCGTGCCTGACAGCGAACAACAAATCCTTCTGTGTCTCTCCCATCGTATGCTCCTGTCTCCGCAACCTGCTCCAGAAATGGCTTCACCTCTCTGATAGTGTCCTTCACCACAAACATGACCTTTCTGAATCCCCACTCCTCTGCGAATGCTCCGACTTGATTACCAGAATAGGTTGCAAAGTAAGGAAGATTAAGGTTGATACCGTGCAGATACAGGCCCGAATTTTCAGGGGTATATTCCAGGACATGCTCTTCAAACGCATCATCACACAGCTCCGCCACAGCAGTAGCATTCATCTTGCGCAGCCGTTTTGCTAAGTCCCCTCTTGTCTTGCCAATGCTCTTGAGCTGCCTGTCAATCCATACCTCTCCAGTCAGAGCGTGGTTAGCACTCGGATCAGAGTCTCCACGAGGTCCAGTAGAGTGCTTGCTCGTGACGATGAGGGTCTCGTCGTCGATACCAGCAATGAAGATGATGCACCCATTTTCCTTAACACTCAGCTCATATGGCCCCCTTGTGTGCTTCTCCACGTTGTCCCACTCTGTCTTCCTGACCTCACCAACATTGAAGAACTTGTCATACCCTCTGACTGCGATTTCCGGTTTGCCATTGGCCGTTGTTGTGAAGAGTCCTCTAGCATATGTAGGCAAATTTGGCTTCTTGTAGTCCCAGTCTTGAAGCTGCCAGGAGTCGACCTTCTTGCCTCCGCCATTGTTGACGTTGTACGTGTGTTTCCTGACGCGAAAGCCACCAGGACCCTTGCCCTTGGCTGCATGCTGGTCCATGACAAGAAGGAGCTCACCAATCTCTTTGGGATCCTGCTCCGCAAAGGGAGCTGTGCTGCGGTCGTTCATACTTGACTGAGGTGGGTTGAAGGAATGGAGGGAGGTTTGAGTAACTCAGTGAAAGAGCAGCATGCAGGGTTAGAGATCAGGGCAATTGAATAGACAAACAAAGGAGTGAGGATATAGCTGTACGACGAAGAGAATGAAGTAGTAAGCTTACTACCTCATGTAACAACAATTTGAGTCAATGATCGTCATAATTGTCACGTGCTCAGCCAAAATATTGATTCTGAAACACATCGAGTAGCAACACCGTCAACAACAACGGCGGCAACACATAGACTAGCTGTAAACCGAGTCTCACGCGCCATCGATCATGCCCTCCGAAATCGATACCCTCCTCCGCTTGGTTCCCGACCACTCTGACCACGTCCTAACTCATCTCTCCTCCCACCCTGATCTTGCTTCCGCATCTGACTTCAGTGGCTACTCTCTTCTCCACGCCGCCGCTTCGTACAAACAGCTACCACTACTACGAACACTCGTGCAAACATACCACGTCGACGTCAACATTCGGGACTCTGACGGTGAGACACCGTTGTTCGTGGCGGAGCATGTAGATGCGGTTAAGTGCTTGGTAGAAGAGCTGGGAGCAGATGTAAACGTGCAGAATGGAGAGGGTGTCGGAGTTGTCGAGAATGCACGAGAAAACGTAGAGGATGCTGGAAGCTGGGCAGACGTGCTCGCATATCTCGAGGGCGTGGTTACGAAGACGACTGGTACAGGATCAATTTCGCAAGATGGCACAGATGCAGATGGTCAGGATGGTGGGGTAAGCCTAAGTTCAGACGACTCCGAGCAACGAGCGCCACCACCATTGCCACCAAATGTCAAGATCAATATGGGAACCATGGATGAAGTGCCTGTGGATGGCGAGGAAGGGCCGGATCCAGAAATCAGGAGACGGATTGAGGAGTTGGCAGCCAGAGATGACTTTCAGACGGAAGAGGGTCAGGCTGAGCTGCGCAATCTAATTGCACAGGTTGTAGGCGGCATATCGTCTGAAACGGAAGATCGAGCAGTCAGGAGAAGAGTGGACTAAAGCTCCACAAGACACTCGGTATATTCTGTGATGCTCCATCAGGACTCTACTGTCCGGGGCACGTTCCATGACTTCACGGATGCATAATCAAGCTCCAGTCGATCAGGAAAGACGATAACGTACTAGAAATACCTGCTCACCTGGCTCTCCACTTACCAATGTCTTACAGTACGAAGGATACCCAATTCGCCAATGAGCTGCGACAACATCGGATTTAACACCTTTCGTTTCATACCCTCACGCAGTGTAATCTCCTCGATTGCGTGCTTTCCATCAAAATACTTCAACAGTCTAGGCCATGCTTCTCTCAATGTCTGGTCTGACAAC
>Ga0160427_10001528_pt1 | contig 14157 bp, 13 predicted proteins | sample SolpanmetagenomL_FD_108194 | JGI IMG/M metagenome (GOLD analysis project Ga0160427, IMG submission 108194) | Solar panel surface microbial communities from Lawrence Berkeley National Laboratory, California, USA - L | ecosystem: Engineered > Built environment > Solar panel > Unclassified ...
CTCCCGCAGTAGAATCAGTGACGTCAGTAACGATACAGGACAATGACGCAACTCTAAAGCGACATCTACTCGGTCCGAGTGTCGGAAAGAGTGGACAAGACAATGTCGACCAGAAGAAAGTCGCAGAGATAATATACGAAGTCTCAAAAGGATCAAAGTTCTTCAACAACGAATCGCGCAAGGATGAGGAGCAGACCAAGCGAATCGAGAAAGTTCTCAAGCAGAAGGCTGAACTAGATAAACTGGATTTGTCTAAATGGGAGAGAAAGGCCGACGAGCTTATCGCTAGACTAGAAATGGATCGGGACCTCACACAAGTCATCGTACATGTAGACTGCGATGCTTTCTACGCTTCGGTGGAGGAGTTGGATCATCCAGAACTCAAAAATGTGCCCTTTGCGGTGGGTAAAGGAGTTTTGACTACATGCAATTACGAGGCACGAAAATATGGATGTCGGAGTGGTATGGCAGGGCATATTGCAATGAAACTGTGTCCGAAGCTGGTCTGCGTACCTACCGATTTTGCCAAATATACTCGCAAAGCCAAGGAGATCAGAGAAGTCATTGTAAAGTATGATCCAAGATATGAAGCAGCTAGTTGCGATGAAGCCTACATCAACATCACGAAAGTACGTAACGGTTCATACAGAGTTTGCCATTCCTGACGTTCATACAGTATCTCGAAGAACATGGGCTGGGAATCGAAGAGGCAGTACAACAGCTTCGGCAAGAAATATTTGAACACAGCAAGATTACAGTGTCAGCTGGGATAGCGCCTAATGCTAGGATAGCGAAGATTGCCTCAAACAAGAAAAAACCAAACGATCAATTTGTGAGCAAACTGCCATCGAAGACTCAACTCCAACTAACAGACCAAAGAGAGTTTCAAACGAGCGAAGTGCTGTTATGGCATTCATGCGAGATCTACCCATACGGAAGGTCAATGGGATAGGTCGAGTGTTTGAACGATCTTTTGAGGCAGTTGGAATCCATACTTGTGGTGATATCTACAGGATGAGAGGTTATTTAGAACAGGTTTGTACACCCAAATAAGGCCTTGCAAAGACATGAACTGATAATGGAGTCATAGCTTTTTGGTGAAAAATCTTATGAATTTCTCATCAATTGTTATCTCGGTCTTGGGAGAGTTGAGGTGAGAAAACTGCGTCCTTAGCTCAAGGCTTAATGCCAGAGCAGACCAACAACAAAGTTTGCTCATATAATCAAGGTATCACCTGTTGGCGAACGTATACGCAAGTCCATTGGCACAGAAACCACCTTCCGTGAGCTCAGCGGTACCCCACAACTTCGAGAGAAACTCAAGGAGGTCGCAGAATCCTTGGAGGGTGACCTTGTTCGTCACGAACTCGCTGGTAGAGTATTGAGCATCAAAATTACACAACATACCTTTGCGCAGGCGGTTCGTCAAAGACATTTACCTAGGCTTGTCTGGAAGAAAGAGGACTTGTATGAATATGCAATTCCTCTGTTAGCAAAGCTCGAGAGTGACCTCAAACCATTGCGACTTCGACTTTTAGGCTTGCGTATGACGAGCCTGTCAAGTACGAAGAAGGACGATAATGCAACCAAGGACTTCTTCAAAATCACCCAACCGCAGAAGAAACGAAAGCCGACAGATGACAATAGTAGATTATCTGCCACGGAAGATGCATGGGAAAGTTGGCCAGAAGACGAATGGGCACGACCAGATTCTGCTATGGGGTTCGAATACTCTGCCGACTCTCCAGAACCCACAAGCTACCAACCTGTTGGCGAGTCATCCCACGGGAAGGACGTGAGATCAGAACAGCCGGTTATTTTGGAAGAAACATGGTCTTGCCCTATATGTGCCCGAGACCAGCCTGCAAACGACAAGCAATTTAACGAGCATGTAGACTTTTGTTTATCAAAGCAAACCATAAAAGAAGCTGTCAGCGAAGCCGATCAAGATGATAAGAGTACCGCAAAAATGAGCAAAGCGGAATCGCCATTCAAGCAAAGAGTAGATGACGATGGTGGCGATGATTCCAAAAAGCCGGTATTGAGCACCTTTGATATGATGTTGATGGGAAGAAGGCAGCAGCAGACACCGCCCTCGCATAAAGGAAAGAAGAGGAAAACGAAGTAGTCTTTTGGTGATTAGTTGTTTAGTATTGAGCTATATTGTACATACGGGGGCTCTTTGGGAGTTTAGGAAGACCGGTTGCATATGTCTTGGAGTTCAAGGCTTGTTTAGGATTGTACGATACTTTGGGAGTCATAGAAGAGATATGAAGGTCTCAAATAGCTGGAGCACAGTAGTCACAGGGGATTATAGAACTTTATTCTATGTTGCGTGAGTACAGATCCTTTATCTATATTATGCTATCATACATTCTCAAATCTATAGCTATATATATTGTTGTCAAATATAAGTATGCTAGGAGTCTAGGTAATAAGTCTTTGTAAATCACACTTGACTGTATCTGCGGTCTAATTGGTTCCTTTACAGAAGTTATAGCTTAATCTCACCAGCAAAGCCTGGTGAATGCCAAAAGTTGGCTTTCAGAGGTGTAACACTAGTTCCATCAACAGATGTCAGTACAATTCTTCTGTACTTACGAAAAATGTCACGGTTGTACAACATACCTGATGTTTCCAGCTAACAGTATTTGTCCATCACTATCTTTTGGAGAATCCTGTATCATCTTTGTCATATCCATAAAGTTGGGTGCCCACGCATATGATTTCGACGTCTTCTCCTCCACAGACTCCTTCTCAACATTCTTCTCCGCTCCACCTCCACTCGTCCGTGTCTCGACCTCTTTCGACTCTGTATCCTCACCCTCAACCACTACCTCACCATCCTTAATCTCCCTATAACAAGTATTCCACGTATTCTGATAAATGTACGAATACACAATCTTGGCCTGATCCACCTTTTGCTTCAACGGTACATTAACAGAGAAGACATCGACTTTATTATCCTCCGGCCAGATTTTGTATAAATGTAAACATAAATCCGCAGAAATCCTACACGCCTTGTCGACAATGTCCCAATCGTGACTTTTTGTATCAAATGCGTAGGATAATGCGATTGATTTACATCTTCCCGCAGCGGCTTCTAATGCACCCCCCAGTGTTCCGCTGCTTAATGCGAATACGGCGGATGAGTTTCGACCGAAATTGGGACCCGAGATGACAAGGTCGATTGGACCGCGGGATTTGAAAAGGTGGTGGATACCGAGTTGGGCGCAGCTAGCGGGAGTGCCGTCGACGAGAACCCATTTTTCGTTTGGGAGGAAGTATTGAGCGTCGGGGGAGGAAGGGTCGGGGGAGTAGAGGGATGTGGTGAGGTTTTTGCCGATGAAGTGAGCTTTGCCGATCCAGGAGCGTTGTGTTTCTGGGAGGCAGACGGAGATGGTGGGGGAGGATGGATGGGAGCGGAGGGCGTGAATGAAGCGGGTGATGTAAGGAGAGGCGGTGCCGGGAGGACCGTCGTCGTTGATGAGGAGGATGTGCATGTTGTTTTTAGGGAGGATGATTGATGGTGGTTGAGTCCTTGGTAGTTGTTTTTGTCTTGGAGCTCAATGTAACCTTCAATGAATAATATGAAGCTTCACAATGCAATCATGAATACTAAGCAGCTTCGACATCACTTAGTATGCATGTTATAGAGTCAGTGACATCACGTACCTTGCAGCTATCGGCCGAAATAGTTGCAAAGGTCGAAAGTATTATCAAGATCACCAGGACCAGACAAATCAATTTTACTACACATGAGTACTTGAGTAGATTTACTAATTGATTGACTTCTAGAATTCGAAGTAAAGATAATGATCCCTAAGTCAAGGGGCTTCAAAGAGAGAATCAATCGTGGAATGCTCACTTGAGTTGATAAATTCATCGCTGATGCAACATCAATCTTGTCCTTACTTCCGTCGAGGTATTCTCAACATTTAGCTTTCTGATAATATTGATCTACGCGCATAGACATGGAGTCTCCAGGCTGTATATATGTAAGGGAAGCCCTGATTCAATGTCTGTCCATCAAAGTGCGTATCTATCGACTTCAAGTTCATCATGACTCCTAGTGCAATTGACGGAATAAACTTGCAAGCTCAAACGACAGCGACTCTTGTCAGGAGCACGGTAGACCAATAGTAAATTATATTTGCATGTTTATCTTAGGGATAGTGATAGGACTTCTAATAAAAGACATGGCCTTTGCCTCACGGCGACTCCCAGACAATATCCGCTGATCTTATGTATAAGCGTTGCTGATATGAAACGGATCTGCAAGGACAACTAAGTAGTCGTTTCCTCAACAGGTATTGTAATGTACCTCAGCACATCATCGTGCGCAGGATCGTCATCGATACCAAATCAATGGCCTCTTAAGTTGGCGTTCTATACCCTCTATAATGCAAAGAAAAAATTACAACACCAGATTGTTCTTTGAAAATCATCCGATTTTCACGAAAAAAGGTGCAATTGCAATGTGAGCAGAGCTTGCTGAGCCGGAACATATTTAAGTAGGCACTTACCACATGCTTATGTCACTGTGAAAAGCAACCAAAACACTGTTAGATTGATCCTCTGTCATCAGATTTTTGAATAAGCAACTCCCCAGCTGGTTCCTCATTATCTCTGGCTCACACGAGCTTGGGTCATTGATCAATCAAAACTCACGACCACGTTAGAGGCTAAGCATTGGTAATTTGAGGCAGCACACGTACTTGTATGTCGAAGATAAGTAAGTGTTTTGACAGGTGTGCACAACAACATCAACTTCAATTGCTCAATTGCTCAATTGCTCCTTTTGTCGCGCAATCATAAATTGCCTTCGAGCTCTTGATGAGATTATGATCTAACATATTGAGGACTGACCAGAGATCAAGTGCCAAAAACTCTTCTGCAAACCCATAACATTAGTCAGACTGAAACATAGACAGCTGATACATGTACGGTAGCTGTCTCGGCAAGCAATGCTTTTGTATTTTTCGCTATGCTCGACTTGTCCAAGAAATCCTGGATTGAGATTTGGCTGCGATTGACGAGCGTTCTACGATCGTACTACATCGAGATACTAAAGGGGATCTCAAGGGTTTCTCCCTGTCAATCTAAACAAGAATCAAATGTCACAGCACCAACAAGGAAATCATCCAATACAAAGACTGGGATGGCCATGCAAGATTATGCCTTGCTGACTCGAAGAACTTGCATAAAATTAATAATTGCAACGAAGCTCAGGGCGAGTGCTTGAGATGGGTAACTTGTATCTGCAAGACATCCAGTCAGAGGCAACAGCTAATACTTCCTAAAATGATTTATACGGCAGCCGGGATTAAGCGAATACTTTGGAACTTTCGAATGATTGGATGGCGCGCTATTTTGTGTATTAAGGTGGAAACTTTAACCTGATGATGACAGGGAAAACACATGCACTATGCTGTGATTCTGATATGCCACTGATCTTTTCTCACCACTGTTGTGGATGAGAGTCTAAAAGGGTTGTGGGGCTTTCCAGAAGGGGTTTCTGAGAGGATGCACATACAAATCGCTGAATAATTTTTCTGAATCCCACTTTTGCCGTCCAGGATTCTGTTACCTGGTAAAATTGTGGAATCGATAGAGTCCAAACTGCTAGCATAGGCCGATCTAGGAATGCCTAATTTGATGCAGGGCTTGGGAGTGGTCAATTTGTCTTGTATGACAACATTCATTAGAAATGGAACTGCCTCAGCCGCATGAAATTGGATGTCTTTATTGGCTGCCATCTGTTTTTCACATCAGAAATTGGCTTTCAGAAGATTGTGACGGGGAGTCAAAGTAAACTTTTTGATCGCTGGAGGTCAAAAGTCTACATATGCTTAAAGTATCTGTTGCACATTGTGGATTTTTCTCCTCGCGGCCAAGCGCAATATAAGGAACTCATTTCTTGACCTCGAACCATCACTCTGGATTCTTGCATCTCTACCCTTAGTTTCGCTAGATTTTACCAATCAAAAGCAAGACGAAAACAGCGTGGGTGTCAATGCAGTAAAATCGTCCAACCAACTTTTCATCACAAACATATGCCAGCTGCAGCTGCGCGTCACAGGTTAGTCGTTTCTGCGGCACGATCAAGTCCTCTGGTCTTCATTTTATTGATATCTTAATAGACCAGGGAACAAAGCGACCAAGAAAATAACTCTTCATCACTCTCACCAGTATTTTATCAAATGGCAATTCATTCGTGGTCACAATAATACTCTTCTAGATTTCTAGATTAATTACCATCTACCCGGCCGCTGGATATACACAAACTAGTCTCATTCCATCGACCAATCCATTCCTTTGATATACTTGAGCAGGATATTTTAACGCATCAGACCTGTGCACAAATAAATTGGGCCACGGAATCTTTATTTCCTGCATGTTCCGTGCCAAGACCCGAGTAAAGATCGTTCACAAGGGGATGGTAGACAATCATAAAAGCCTAGCGTGTTACACCTAATTTCCTTTGTTGGGTTGGAGGGAGTTGCCGAGTCTGCAAGAGACTTCTAATATAGGTTCAATTAACTGCTGATCTTTTGCGCGGGAGAGCTGAAGATGGCCAAAGTCAAAGGTCAGAAACACAAAGAAACTCTCAAATGTACTAGGTGTCGAGAAGACAAACAAAAGGTTGGTCGCTCCATAAATTGCTCTTGCTAACAATTATATCGTTATTGAATTTTTGGATATCAATAGCTTACATTGCAAATCTACTACAGTGCCTTCCCAACCCAAGAGAGTGGCCAGGCCCGAAATGTAATCGCTGTGCAGCTCACAATTATGAATGCTCAGAACCCTTGAGTGCTAGACAAGAACGAATATCATTAGAGGATCAATTAGTAAACCAGGTTAGTTCTGGCTCCTCAGAAGAGCCAGAAACTACACAGTAAGACCTTTGACCATGGAACTAGTCTTTCTATTGCTTATAATATAGCAGAACAACAACAACAACGACAACAACGATAACATCCACTACAACAACTACGAATCTAGTAGTTTCTCAAATCACTGCATCTAATGTGTTCCATACAAAAGGTGCTGTGGCAATATCAAGGTAGGCCTATTGTTTAAAGAATTTTTAGTTTCATTACACTTTGTAGGGTGTATAACTAATACGTGAAATAGCCAACCTAGCATAGTCATTGAACCTACCATTTACAGAGTTTTAGATCCGACAGCTAGAGTGCTGATGCATCGTCTCGAACATCTCTGGGGATGCGAGACCACATATGCATCAACTTGCTCTCCGGCATTTGCCAAGCAAATCGCTGATTTCTTCAATATCGATTCACGTCAACTAGCTCTTTGTGTAAGACCTGATCTCTGAGTATATCATTATCCAAATCTAACCTGATTTCTCTTGTTCAGGATGATACAGTTCATATATCCTTGTTAACATGGATTGCGGCTGATATAGTTGTCTGCACACGGAGACCTGATGTGGACAAGTTTATTCCCTATGCTCACCATCTTGCTTGGAAAGCTTTGGTCATGTTTCGGAGAAAATTGGAGCAAAAGTGGCCACTCTTCAACGATGCAACAATCATCTCGTGTGCTATGTTCTTATTCTCTTACGCTGTAAGAACCTTCTCCATACACAAATAATAATTTCATTGTTTGTGTTGTATTCTGATCATATCGGTTTCTAACACACTTTAAATATAGACTTGCGTTAGCAATATGCCCTTGATGAGATTTTTAATCGGCGTCATACAAACGTACAACAAGCACAATAGTGGGTTTCCGCTGAACGCAATGTTAATGGAAGATGCAACTGGGAAATGGAGGTTGCGTTACTTTGTATGTGCTCTTTCCTTGTGCATATACCTTGTGCCCTTCTTAAGAAAATTCTTTACGTGAAAGTATTGAAGAATAGTCATGAGTGGATACTAACAGCTAGATTCAGTCCACGAACTTGCCCAATGATGAAGGTCTTGTTCTTGGCTTCGACACTAACGTCTTCGAACGCGAACGAAGATGGTTTGATGACCATATGTTCTTTCCACCCGAGGAATCATCAAGACATCTGTTACCCGTGATGCCTGCTTTCAATAAAAGGCCTGTCAATCTCATTCCTGAGACTAGAGAGGCATACTACAGAGATGTGGTCAATGACATCAAGACTGGCATCAATATGATTGCCCAAATTACAACAATGGATCCCACACTTGATGTGCATGATCCAATCTAAGATCACAGGGCAGTGTTCTAAAATAACATATAATTGTACTCTCTGCGCAGCTCGTACCATTAAAAACTCCTGGATAGTTATTTTCACGTTTCTTCCAACAAGAGAGGTGTCATCCAGTGCACCTTCCTACAAATCGAGCTTATCTTCCTCATTCTTGCTCACCAGCCTTCACCAGCTATCTGGACAACTCATCTAACATAGGAAGTCATAATTTGATTTCTGAACTGAATTAGATTGAGGTTGTGAACTTTGCCAGACAGAGTCTGCTAGTTGTTTATCAAATTTTTATTCAATTTCCTTGCTTTGATTGAATCTTCCGATTCTTCACTTTTCCACGACAACGTTGCAACATCATCCACCCATTACCATCTTTGTATCTAATTTTCTAGCTTCTTGTCTTCGTGTGTATATTTTAGGGCTTCATACTATACCTGGCATGCATATTTTGGGATGTTTCAATTGGTGGGAAGGGAAAAAGTTTTGGGCATGTTTAGGACTTATAGATCTCATTTTCTTTTACACTAATCTTCTTTCATCTAACATTTATTGGGTACTTAGGGTTAGGATCTTGGGTTTCGTTCTATGTCTGATTATTCACAAATTCATTCTTTCAAATTTAATAATATGGACAATCTCGTCATTCTCAAAACCGAATGATGTATATTTAGGCCTGACAACCTATGTACATTGATAACTCATAGATTCGTGGATCAAGAGGTGAAATGTTTCTACTTGGTCAATCAAAACTATCGCAGCCTATCTTCAGAATTGAGAGTTGACCTATTCATACGATCAGCTCGAGGTTGTAGCGGATTTGATTGTGTTCTGACTAGTCATTCCAACCATCCTACATTTGTCGCGAGCCATCTATCACATGCAAAAATAATTTACTTTTGCAGATCTTGTTGGATATAGTACTACAAGTATTCAACCACAACAAACAAAACAAAAGGCACTGGATACGTCATTCCCGCCTTTACGCTTATGCACCTGCTTCCTTGGGATTGTGTGTATGAAGATGTTCAAAATCGCTCAACAACTGATACAACTCCCATCATTCAATTACACAGTGAGACTGGGTAACTTGGATGGTGTTTAATACGAAAACACAAGCCTAGGCACCGAAAGCATCAGCTTATCTGTGCACGGTGTCCCCGTATACGATATAAGTAAACAATACCGTTCCATGCCCTGATATCAGCCCAGATGCTGAACTGATAGCACATGTGCATTGAGACATTTATACAATCATCATATATATCTTTGCTAGATTGCGTCTTTCTTTTCATATAATAATTTCATACTCGACCAATACTCCATTACTTGACATATTCAGACCCGCAGAACATATACACAGCAGTGAATTGATATATCACATCACAATTCAATCAACCTAACCTTTATATCGCGCACATCGTTACAAGTACATCCAACATGCAAGATCCAAGTAAGTCAATCAAATATATACGGTTCTTGATTCCCTCAAGAATCACCAAATAGTGCTTTTCTTTGGTACCATCGATTCAATCTCATAACAAACATTATGTTCCCGATCAGTATAGTTGTTCATTCAAGCTGACATTTGCAATCTCCATTTTCTCCCTCTTTTGTTTACCTTTTTTAGTACGAGATATTATTCCCGTCATACACGCGCTTTGCGAAACTAGTTCACCAGTCAAACAACGAGCAACGGTCGAGAATTACTTTCTCATCAATGCCGAATTTGACCATCCGTTGTGCAAAGTTGCATCAATTTTGCCATCGCATGGACTAAGTGGATCGCAAGACTTGATACTAGGAGTCTACAGATGGTACAAAATCTTGTTTAAGGAGGTTAATGTTAATGTCAATGGTGTTGGTAAGTTTATACAGAGAAGTTTCCTGTAATTTACAAGACCTCCTTTTTCCATCGAAGGGTGTGAATTTCGAACTTCGTAAGCCATGGTTACTCTTTAGTACGACGGTAAACCAGAGAAAGACAACATACCCGGATTCAAACAAAGGCACAAATAAAGATCGTCGCAATCTCTCTAACATAAAATTAAATATATAGCATGGAATCCCGACCTACAGAAACTTTATGTCGAAATCCAACAAACTTGTACATATCGTATCTTGCCTATCCCCGGTCGAAGTGTGCCCGTCAAATTCGTCACAGTCATCGATGTGCAAAAAGGTCGCCATCAAAAGATTCACATGAGAAATACATCAGTAGAAGTGGATGATGTAACGGAGCCAGAAGATGGTGATGATTTGTGGTATATCAAGAAACAGAATGATTTGTATCAGACTGATCAGTGGTTCAACTTCTTGTTGCCAGGTGGAACGTATGTAATATGTCTTCTCTGCTTCTCCCCTGCTTCTCCTCATCCTTCCACTCTGTTTTTCCTTTCTCTCTTTCTTTTTTTTTCCTTCTTTGACGGTTTGATTTGCGAGGGATGGTGGGAAAAGAAAGAATGAATTGAGACTGACGTATGTAATAAATAGGCTGGTGATTGACGCCGCAAAATTGGCTGTTGGGGTCGGTTGCACGATCGGGAGCATGGGCGGGAAATATCTTGGAATTTGGGGTTAAATTGACTGCTTATATCTGCCATTGACGAGTATCACAACATGAATTCGTCAGAACCACCTTCGCAACCATTTTTCTAGTACATAGAATAATGCAATGCAATATGTCCATTATCGCTCCTGGGCATAATCGACACATATATGTATATGAATACTGTTACGTATATTTATGCCATATTACATAGATAATCTTAATAGTTTCACAGCATTTCCTCCTAAGACGCCCTCGACAAGATCTTCTTTGTCGCCAAAAGCATCTTTAATAGCTTTGTAATTGGTCGTTACACTGAGCCATTCCTTCTTGCCGTTACTGTCTGTTGCTAAAGGTGGAAAGAATGGGTGGTCGGTCCCTGGATAGCACTGTGTTAGCCACATTCATCATCTATCATTTCCATCAACAAGGGCAAGAAACCAAAACTCGTACCAAATAAAACTCGGTCTGCACCTGCTACCTCTACAGCAGCTCTCACACCAACCTCAGAGTATACCACAGCGTCAAGTAGAATATTCGTCTTTAATATCTCCCAAACATCCCTTCTCCTCGTTCCTTCCACATTTCCACTCTTCTCGAAAAGATGCCCATCATGTACTATACAACTCTCCAACCTGCCCGCCAAAAACGGTAGCGTTCCACCACTATGTGCGAGTAATACACTCAACTTTGGAAACCGATCAAACACTCCTGACAAAATCATCCTTGACACCGCAATTGTTGTCTCCAACGGAAACCCTAATGCCAGCGGTAACACATGCCCGTACTCTCCCGCTCGGGGACCAAATACTTCTTTTGGCAGACCATAATGAGGGTGTAAGAATATCGTCTGTCCCGTTTGCTCGAGCGCTTTGTATATCGGATGTAAACGTGCATCATCCAATCCACTGCCCAGACCTGATGTGCCCAAGATGATACCGCGCATGTATTTCAAACTCGGCAACCGTTCTACCTCCTTGACAATGTCGCCGACATCTGCAGCAGATAATGGCAATGTACCAAAAGCAAACAATCGACCAGGGTGTTGATCACACAAGTCATTCATCTCGTCATTATGAGATGTTGCAGCGGAGGCGGCAACGTCAGAGTCGACAAAGTCGAGCCATGGATTAGCGAGGGAGATGATAGAGATGTCTATTCCGTGTTGGTCCATGAAATCGATTTTAAGTTGAATATTTGAGTATTCAGGACCAACGGGGCGGCCATGCTCTTCGCCGGGCAGAATAAGTAATTCATTGGGGGCGCGAATACGAGGATTTGTAGTGCGAGATGAGAGGAGGGAGATGTAGGAAGGCGGATAGACGTGAGTGTGGACGTCGACGATAGGCATGATGAGAAGGAATTTGTTTGTGAACGGGAATATTTTTTGTCTTGTCGTACAATCGTCAATTTGTCTCTTGCAGAATGGTCTGCTTCTTTTTATCTTTGGAAGTGTTAGTGGTGCAGGTTACTGGGACCTTAGAGCGGGGACCACCGATAGATATGCGTCCCTCTACCATCTTTTGTCGCTGTCTTTCTATGTGATAGGGTTGATAAGGAATTGCTGGGAATATTACCTTCCCCGATGAATATATAAGTAATGATTAGGACAAAGATGAGGATGCGCTGATTATGGTGGGTCTTTGTACATTTTGGTAAAACTGTGATTTTTGGCTAAATGCCAAAATGATGGATTCACTCGTGCCCTGTTAGTTGAGAAATTCAGCTGTTTTTATCGGCGAGACGAACATGGAGGAGTCGATATACAAACAGTTCGGGAGTCTTGAGATAAGGTATATGTTCTTGTCATATATTCTTCTTCGTGTGACAAGGATATTTGTGGCTGCATATATACTTGCTGAATTAAGCAGCTGAATTGGATCAGTTTACAGGCAGGGCTTTGGTGAAGATCTTGATTGATTGTGCTTGATGTCATGATCTTTGTGAATCTGGGACCTTTTTTTTTTTTAAGCCGCCGTCTCTGGTTGCATTGATCTCGAGATGCTAGCTAGTCTCACGATCTGGGGTGATGCATCTTCAACGATAACAACAATAACAACAACAACACCAACAACACTGCGCTTCATCATCGACACCCGGAACCAGGACATCTTGAACTATCGTCCTGCTTCTCGAAATCCAGCACGGCCAGTGGTCTTGTGAATCGCCGTCATGTCTCGACTACCCTCATCCTTCGACGGTGATAGGTACACATTACATCCAAACTTGATCCATTTCCTGGAACAATATCAGATCTAACATTTTGATGTTCTTGATAGGGAGTTTTACGAAGAATCTCGGCTCACAAAACTCAAACGTCGACTTACAGAAGATCCACTTGTTCCATTTGGTTGTGCTTTAACTTGCTGGGCTCTATACCGCGCCTCAAGAGCTATACGATCAGGCAACCATGAACAAACCAATGTCATGTTCCGACGTCGTATATATGCACAAGCTTTTACAATCTTAGCGATGGTGGGTGGTAGTTTCTACTATCAAGGCGACAGGGATCAGCGAAAGAGTTGGGAAGTTGGCAAGGCGGAGATCAAGGCAAAAGAGAAGAACGCTTTGTGGATTAAAGAATTGGAGGCGAGAGATCTCGAAGAGAAGGAGGTAAGATTCTTTAGTGGTGGTGTGAAAGGTCATCTGTTGAGGTATGATATGCTAATATCGAGGGTCTGATATGTGTAGTTCAAGGCAAGAAGGCAAGCGATGAAGGAGGCTGGTCCACCGAAATGATTAGTTTACGATGCTATGTTTGTTTACTATCGCTCTGCTACCTGGGATTATTCTTTATAATGCTTAATGACATTCGTTGTATGTACGTTTTCTTTTGATATCTCACTCATAAACATCAAAAATTGTATTTCTATGTTTGTCAAACTCTGGCTCCGGTGGGGTCTTGTGAGCGACAAGTTTTCCACCATGTAATGTATGATGGAGTTACTGTATATCGAGTAATCAGACTACGGTACCAAATTCAAAGTGACAGGTGATGATATCACCACTTACTTGACAAAAGTGAAGCTCAAAGCCCACTGAGCAGCAAAAAAATGCATTTTGTGACTTTAATTCGGTTTATTGACTTTGGCAGATCCAGGGGTTATATATTTACAACCGATTAAATCCCTATAAAGTATGAAGTCATCTTTTCGTCAACAGAGAATCACGAGTTTCTGGAACCTAATTCATACAGCTGATGTCTTCGATATTGATTAGTTGGATAAAGGCTTTGTTGGCAAAACAAGCTAGCAAGGTATCTCGTTCGGCTGACAGTGGAAGCCAAGCTTTTCAAAAAATATGCAGAACCAATCGATCAATATTGCGAATACGAGTTATTCAATGAAATTATCGTGCATTTTTGATCAAGATATCTGACAAGGCACTACTTTACATTGTTTATATAAGA
>Ga0160427_10001532_pt1 | contig 14135 bp, 16 predicted proteins | sample SolpanmetagenomL_FD_108194 | JGI IMG/M metagenome (GOLD analysis project Ga0160427, IMG submission 108194) | Solar panel surface microbial communities from Lawrence Berkeley National Laboratory, California, USA - L | ecosystem: Engineered > Built environment > Solar panel > Unclassified ...
ACGAAGCGGATTTCCGCCTTCCAGATGGATGAAACCAGGGTCAATACTCATTGGAATACACCGATTCGCCTTGCCAACCGCGCAGCGCTTGACGCCTCTGTTCGCTCCCCCTGCCCCTTAGGGATAGGGGGCTGGGGGGTGGGGGCAAAAGCAAAATCCAAAGCCCACGCTAAGCAGAACAAGCTACATTAACCCCCATGCCCTCCCCAGACTTCAGCCTGGAACGCCAGCACTGGACGCACGGCTTCCTCCGCGTCGCTGGCGTGGACGAGGCCGGACGCGGCGCCTGGGCGGGGCCAGTGACGGTGGCCGCCGTGATCCTGCCGAGTACCCTGCAGGACGCCGAATTCAACGACTCGAAGGTGCTGAGGCCCGCCGAGCGGGAGCGCCTGGCCGCCGAGGTGCGCCGGGTGGCGGTGACCTGGGCCGTCGAGCACGCCTGGCCGGACGAGATCGATCGCCTGAACATCCTGGGTGCGACGCACGCGGCGGCCCTCCGGGCGGTGGCGAGGCTCGGTCCTCCGGCGCAGGCGCTCGTCACCGACTACCTGAAGCTGCGCACCGACCTGCCCCTCCTGGCGCCCCCAAAGGCCGACGCGCTCAGCCTGAGCGTGGCCGCCGCGAGTCTCCTGGCGAAGACCGAGCGCGACGCCCTGATGGCGCGCCTGAGCGGCGAATACCCCGGCTACGGCCTCGAGCGCCACAAGGGCTACGGCGCGCCTCAGCACCGAGAGGCGCTCGACCGTCTGGGCGTGAGCGCCGTTCACCGCCGCAGCTACGCCCCGATCGCCCGCCTGCTGCAATTAAAACTGCTGCCCGGCTGATTCAGAGCGATACGGTCAGGCCCTTGCCCTGCCGTATCAGGTCGCCCACGAAAACTTGGAGCCGCGCCAGATATTCTCCGAGATCGGTTTCCACGCCCTCTTGCAGCAAGGTGCCGATGGCGCGAGACAGCAGCGGCAACTGATCAACACTCACGTCCTCTATGTCCATCAGCTCAAAGTCCAGAGCGTGCTTCTGTCCGAAGGGTTTCCACAGTATCCCCAACGCCTGTTCCTTGATGTACTGGTCGCAGCGCAGGAACCGCGCGTCACTGTCAAGATCCTGTGGCCAGCCGGTTTCGTCCATATCGTCCGGATAGACCATGCCGCCCTCGCCTGTGTCCATCCCTTCTCCCTTGCCCAGATCCACTTTCTCTCCTTCTCACCGTTCTAACAATAGGTAGAGGTATTTATGAGGAAGGAGGCAGGTATGGATCAATCAACTGGCGTTATACCCCGCCCGACGGTTCCCCGTGGGCGCAAACGTACCTTCGGGGTGTACATCGGCCGCTTCGAGCCGCCCCACAACGCGCACCTGGCGGTGATGCAGGAAGCGTTGCAGGAGGTGCAGAAGCTGATCGTGGTGATCGGCTCGGCCAGAGGGGCGCGCAGCACCAAGAACCCGTTCACCTTCGAGGAGCGGCAGACGATGATCTCGGCCATGCTGCAACAGGTCGGGGTGGCCCGCAGCCGCGTGCTCTTCGCACAGGTCCGCGACTACTTCTACAACGAGTCGCTCTGGCTCTCGGAGGTGCAGCGCGGCGTGGACGTTCATACCCACGGCAGCAGCGACGTGGCCCTGATCGGTCACCTCAAGGACGAGAGCAGCTATTACCTGCGGTCGTTTCCCGCCTGGGAGTTTCTGCCCGCGCACGTGGTCAGCCCGCTCTCGGCCACGCAGGTGCGGCAGGCGTACTTCGGCGGCGGCGACACGGCCGGCCTTGTTCCGCCGTCGGTGCAGGGCTTCCTGGAGGGCTTCCGGGCCACGCCCGAGTACACCGAGCTGACGCAGGAGTTCGAGTATCTGGCGACCTACCGCGCCGCCTGGGCGGGCAGCCCGTTTCCGCCGGTGTTCGTGACCACCGACGCCGCCGTGATCCGCAGCGGGCACGTGCTGCTGGTGCGCCGGGGCGGACAGCCGGGCCACGGTCGGCTGGCGATGCCCGGCGGCTTTCTCGGCGTGCACGAGACGCTGCTCACCTCGTGCATCCAGAAGGTGCGCAGCGAGACCGGGCTGAGCACGGCCACCCCGCTCGAAACCAGCCTGCGCAGCCAGGCGGTGTTCGATTACCCGGAGCGCTCGCTGCGCGGCCGCACCATCACGCACGCCTTTCACTTCGACCTCGGCGCCGGTCAGCTTCCGGCGGTGCGGCCCGGCCCGATGAACGACCACGCGCTCTGGATGCCGCTCAGTCAGGCGCTCGCCCAGCCGGAAGCCTTCTTCGAGGACCACCACGCGATCATCGAGCAGTTCGTGCTCAAGGGGTAGAGATGAACACAGACAAGATTCGGGGCGTGCTGTACGGCTCGGCCTACGGCGACGCGCTGGCCGCTCCCACCGAGTTCACCCGCGACCTCGGCGCCATCCGCCGGCAGTTTCCGCCGAACGGGCCGACCGACATCCATAAGGGCCGCGTGACCGACGACACCCAGATGATGCTCGCGGTGGGGCGGGCGCTGCTGGAGACGACCCCGCTCACGGCCAGCGCCGCCGAGACGCCGCTTCGCCGTGAGTTCGTGGCCTGGCTGCACAATCCGGAGAACACCCGCGCCCCCGGCCTCACCTGCCTGAGCGCCTGCCGCCACCTGGACACGGGCGAGACGTGGCAGAAGGCCAGCATGGGCCACAGCAAGGGCTGCGGGGCCAACATGCGCGTGCAGCCCGCCGGCTTCATCGCCGACGCCGACCAGCGGGCCGGGTACGCTCAATTTCAGGCGGCCCTGACGCACGGCCACCCGACCGCCCTGGCCGCCGCCGAGCTGACCGCCGAGGCCATCTGGCTGCTGATGAACGGCACGCCGCCCGCCGACCTGACCGCCGCCCTCACCGCCCACGCCCGGGCGCAGCGCACGACCTACCGCGCAGACTGGCTGGGCGACCTCTGGCAGGTGACCGGCTTCTCGGGCGAGGTGTCGTACATCTCGCGCGGCTGGGACGAGTGCCTGGAGGTGCTGGAACGGCTGGACCGGGCCGTGCGGAACGGGATTCCCGCCACCGCCGACCCGTGCGACTTCACCGGCGAGGGCTGGATCGCCGAGGAGGCGCTCGCCACCGGGCTGCTGTGCTTTTTGCTCACGCCGAACGACCCTGCTGAGGCCCTGCGCCGGGCCGCCGTGACCTCGGGCGACAGCGACTCGCTGGCCTGCCTGGCGGGCGCCTTCGCCGGGGCGCACCTGGGCCTGGGAGCCTTTCCCGCCGAATGGAAGACGCAGATCGAGTACACAGATGAGCTGGAGCGGCAGAGCGCGGCCTTTGCCGGGAGGAACGCATGAACACCGATTCGCTGCGCGTCGCCTGGATGGAAGACCCGGCCCTCACCCCGCTGTGGCCCGGACGCCTGGGCCTGACCATCGCGCCGGGCAAGAAGGGCGTGAGCGCCTGGGGCAACCGGCACGACCGCGACCTGAACGCCGACCTGACCCAGCTGAGCGCCGAGGGCGTGACGCGGCTCGTGAACCTGATGGAGGCGCACGAGGAGACGCGGTGGCAGATGCACGGCTACGACGACGCGGCGGCGAGGGCCGGGCTGAAGCTGCGGCGTTTCCCGGTGGTGGATGTGAACGTGCCCACCGACCCGGCTGCCTTCGCGCGGCTGGTCGAGGAGGTCTACGCCGACCTGCAAGCGGGCGAGACGGTGGTGGCGCACTGCCTGGGCGGCCTGGGCCGCAGCGGCATGCTGGTGGCCTGCCTGCTGGTGAGGTCGGGCGAGTTCACGGCCGAAGGGGCCATCCAGTTCGTGCGGAACAAACGCAGCCCCGACGCGGTCGAAGGCCGCCAGCCGCAGTTCGTGCAGCAGTATTTCCAGAACCTCAAGCTGTAATTCGTCCTCATTGCGACAAGGAGCACCGCCATGACCACTCTTTCCGACACCAACATCATCCTCGACACCGACAGCTACAAGGCCAGCCACTTCCTCCAGTACCCACCCAAGACCTCGCGCCTGTTCTCGTACCTCGAGTCTCGCGGCGGCAAATACCCGGCCACGCGCTTCTTCGGCCTTCAGTACATCCTGAAGCGCTACCTGAGCCACGTCGTCACCGCCGAGGACGTGGAGGAGGCGAGGGCGCTGATTGAGGCGCACGGCGAGCCGTTTCCCTACGACGGCTGGATGCGCGTGGTGAACGAACACGGCGGCAGACTACCGCTGGAGGTGCGGGCCGTGCCGGAAGGTACCCTGGTGCCCACCCACAACGTGCTGATGAGCGTGACCAACACCGACCCCGAGCTGGCGTGGCTGGTCGGCTGGTTCGAGACGATGCTGATGCGCGTCTGGTACCCGACCACCGTGGCGACGCAAAGCTACTACCTGAAGCAGATCATCAGAGAGGCGCTGGAGAAGACCAGCGACCACGCCGAGGCCGAACTGCCGTTCAAGCTGCACGACTTCGGGTCGCGCGGCGTGAGCAGCCGCGAGAGCGCGGGTCTGGGCGGACTGGCGCACCTGACCAACTTCATGGGCAGCGACACCCTCGAAGCCCTACGCACCGGGCGCAACTACTACGGCGCCGACGTGGCCGCCTTCAGCATCCCTGCCGCCGAGCACAGCACCGTGACGAGCTGGGGCAAGGAACACGAGGTCGAGGCGTACCGCAACATGGTGAACACCTTCGCCAAGCCGGGAGCGACGTTCGCGGTGGTGAGCGACAGCTACGACCTGAAGTACGCCATCAACGTGCACTGGGGCGAAACACTGAGAAAGCAGGTCGAGGAGAGCGGCGCGACCCTGGTGGTGCGCCCCGACAGCGGCGAACCGGCCGCGATGGTGCGCCTCGCCGTGCGGGCGCTCGACGCCAAGTTCGGCCATGAGCTGAACAGCAAGGGCTTCAAGGTGCTGCGGCACGTGCGCGTGATTCAGGGCGACGGCATCGACGAGGAGAGCATCCGCGAGATCATCCAGACGGTGGTGAACGACGGCTTCTCGACCGAGAACATCGGCTTCGGCATGGGCGGCGCGCTGCTGCAGCAGGTGAACCGCGACACGCAGCGCTTCGCCTACAAGGCCAGCGCGGGGCAGGTGGACGGCCACTTCCAGCCGATCTACAAAGACCCGGTGACCGACCCCGGCAAGCGCAGCAAAGACGGCGTGCTCGACCTCGTGATGGAAAACGGTCGGTACGTGACCAAGCAGTACCAGAGCTTCGACACGGAGTTTCCGGGCAGCGTGATGCGCGTGGTGTTCAGGAACGGCGAAGTGCTGATCGATGACACGCTGGACGAGGTGCGGGGACGGGTGTAGATGGACATTCACGTCGTTCACCGCACCACCAGACCTGAGACCCTGGAGCGCCGCACACCAGGAATCAAGATTCTGGACGTCACCTCGAAAGGTCCTTCGCCCTGGGTCGAATTCAGTCCGTTCTATCCGCACGGCGGCATCCCTGTTCCGTTCTCAGATGGCCAGCTTGCCGAAAGCGTCGAAGGGGTGTGGCAGGGCCTGAAGGTCTTCGACGCCTCCGACGTGGACGTGAAGATGTTCGCCGTCAAAACGATGCGCGGTCTGAAACGCACCGAGCGTACCTTCGGGAAGACGCTCGGACACCGTGCAGGCGTGACGGGCGACTCGCTGCTGTCGTATCTGGACGCCCGCCGCCTGATCTATCTGCCGACGTACCGCTGGGTGCTGGACAACAAATTGCAGAAGCAGATGGAAGAACTCGGCCGGTTGGCGAGAGCGTACCCGATTGCCCTGCTCGATTACGAGACGAATACCGACGTCTTCAATCCGACCAGACCGCTCTCGCATGCCGCGCTCGTCAGGGCACATCTGCTGGAGGCGTGGCCGGTCATGACTGCGCCTGAAGGATGACCTCGTCCCTCGAACGCCTCCTCCCCGTCCTCTCCGACATTCCCGGCGTCCATCTTCCCGCTTCCATTCTCCAGGGCGTATACATCGCCGCCAGTGGGCGAAAGATCGAGCAGTTCGAGCAGGCCCTGCGATACGAAGTCGGCTTGCTCAACCGGGAGATCGTCGCCGGGCACCTGGAGCTCGACCACGAGTACGTGCGCTCGGAGGCGTTCACCGCCAACGTGATGCAGGCGCTCCGGGCCGCCGAGATCGCCGAAGGCGAACCCAAACTGCGCTTCATCGCCCGCGCGCTGGCCGGATGCTCGCTCCGCTTTCCGCCGCCCCGCCTCGACAAGGTTCAGACCCTGCGGATCATCGAAGGCCTGTCGGAGCGCGAGCTGCGGGTGTTCACCGAGTATTTCGGGCTGCTCGACCCGATCGATCCGTATGCCGACGCTCTTGCAGTCGACAGCGCCGTGACCGTCTCCGGGCTGACGCGGCAGGAATTCCTGGCCGCGCTGCTGGGGCTGGGGCAACTCGGCCTGCTGACCCGAGAGATGGTGGCCGCGCAGCCCGGCGCCTGGAACGACCGGCCGGCCACGGCGCAGGTCTGGAAACTCACCGCGCTGGCCCGGCAGGTCGCCGCACTCAGCCGGGTGGGCTTCGAGGAACGATGACCAACGATTGGCTCAAAATCCTTTTTCCTTCAAATGCCGAACGCACCATGCCCTGGCCGGAGCAGATCGGTGAGACGGTCAGGCTTTGGCGGCCTGTCGGTGAACACGAGCTTCGGTTGATCGCTCAAAGTGACTGGCAGGCGTTTCCGCCCCGGCTGCCCGATCAGCCGGTGTTCTATCCGGTGCTCAACCGACCTTACGCCGAGGAGATCGCACGCGAGTGGAACGCGAAGCGCAACACGCCACCAGTAGGCTTCGTCACCGAGTTCGAGGTGTTGACGCGCGTGCGACACGGTATGAAATTCAGATCGTCGGCTCACAGAACGTCCATCAGGAATTGTGGGTGCCTGCCGAAGAGTTGCAGGCGTTGAACAGGGCAATTGTGGGAAAGATTCGGGTGGTCGGGCACTTCGCCGGTGAGTCATATCCGGGCAAGATCGACGCAGCAACACACCTCCCCTCCATTCAAGAGAAACCCAATGACTGAAATCTTCTTCTACGATCTCAACAGTCCCTACGGCGAGTTCAGCAACTTCAGCCGCCATCCCATCACGCTGGACGGCGTGACCTGGCCTACCTCCGAGCATTACTTTCAGGCCCAGAAGTTTGCGGGCACGCCGCACGCCGAGGAGGTGCGGGCACTTCCGAAACCGATGCTGGCGGCACAGATGGGCAGACGCCGGGACCTGCCGCTTCGACCCGACTGGGAAACCGTGAAAGACGCGGTGATGAGGCGCGCGCTGCGGGCCAAGTTCACCCAGCACCCCGACCTGCACCGGCTGCTGCTCGGCACGGAAGAAGCGGAACTGATCGAGCACACCGCCAACGACCGCTACTGGGCCGACGGCGGCGACGGCAGCGGGCGCAACCGACTGGGCGAACTGCTGATGGAACTGCGTGCCGAGCTGCAGAGGGACCTGCCATGAACGAGTTCCTCTCCTCCATTCCCAGCTGGGTGCTCGACGTCGCGGGCGCGCTGGCCGTCGTCGTGTCGCTGTACTTTTTGTTCGCCAAGCGCCGCGCCTACTGGCACTGGAGCAACGCCTCGCTGCTGCCGTACTTCCTGCTCTTCGTGTCGGGCAAGCTCTGGATGCTGGCGGGCCTGCAGGTCTGTTACCTGCTGTTCGGGCTGCACGGCCTGTACCTCTGGCACCTGGAGGAGCGCCGTGACAGAGGCGAGCTGAAGTTCAACGAGCCGCTGTGGTACGGCGTGACCTGGGCCGCGAGCGGGCTGATCTTCGTGTTCACCGTTCTCGTCACCGACTTCTCGGTGCCCTGGAACTGGGTACAGTTCGGGCTGGTGGTGATCGCCCTCGTCGCCAACTTCGCCACCACGAGGCGCTGGGCCTGGAGCTGGCCGGTGTGGATCGTCTCTAACCTCGTCGGGGCGCTGTATTACGGCCGCAGCCACTACTGGGCGCTGTTCGCGCTGCAGTTCCTGCTGGCGGCCATGAGCGTGTACGGCTGGCGCGTCTGGCAGAAGGAAGAGCGCCACCGGGGAGCGACCGTTGCCGCGCTTTGAGCACGGCTTGGTGGTGGGCAAGTTCGCGCCGCTGCACGCCGGGCACGAGCACCTGATCCGCACGGCGCTCGCCGAATGCGAGCAGGTCAGCGTGTGGTGCTACGCCCGCCCCGACTTCCCGACCATGCCCTCGCCGGTGAGGCGCACCTGGCTGCGCGAGGTCTTTCCGGCGCACCTGTTTCCCCGGCTGACGCTGCTGCCGGACGCGCCGAATCCGCCGCTCGACAGCGAGGCGGACAGTGTTCACCAGCGCTACGGCAGGGCGGTGCTGGAAGGCTGGGCCGTGCGCCCGGACGCCGTCTTCACTTCCGAGGACTACGGCGAGGGCTTCGCGGCCGCGCTCGGGGCGGCGCACCGGATGGTCGACCGCGACCGGCGCCACGTTCCGGTGTCGGGCACGGCGCTGCGGGCCGACCCGCACGGCCTGCGGCACTACCTGAACCCGCTGGTGTACGCGCATTTCGTGGAACGGGTGGTGGTCCTGGGCGCCGAGAGCACCGGCAAGAGCACGCTGAGCGCCGCGCTGGCCGGGCACTTCGGCAGTGTGCACGTGCGCGAGTACGGCCGCGACGTGTACGAGCGCGAGAACGGAGCGCTCACGCCGGACCACTTTCTGGAGATCGCGCTCGGCCACCGCGCCCTGGAGGACGAGGCCGCCCGCTCGGGCGCCGCCGACCGCTACCTGTTCAGCGACACCGACGCGGCCACCACCCTGATGTGGAGCTACCTGTTGACCGGGCGGGCCCTGCCAGAGCTTCATGCCCTGGCCGACGCCTGCAAGACCCGCTACGCCCACGCCTTCGTCTGCACCCCCGACATCGCCTTCGAGCAGGACGGCTGGCGCAGCAACAAGGCGGTGCGGGAGGTGCAGCAGGCGCACATTTTACAGGACCTGAACACACGTGGGGTGCGCTATACCCCAGTCAGCGGCACCATATCGGAACGGGTGGCGCAGGTGGCCGCCGTCCTCGGGCTTCAGCCGTCTTCGTCTTCCGGTTCGCCTCTGGCCCGCTGATTCTGCAGGCGCAGAATGGCCTCGTCGGTCGGGCTGGCGTTGGCCGGCGCGCCCGGCTGCACCTCCGGCTCGTCGAGGCCGGAAATCACGATCTCGGCGCTCTTCTGCCCGGACTCTTCCAGTCCACTCGTCTTGTCCTCGGTGTCCGAACGCTGGGTCATACGCCAGCTTAACGCGCGCGCGGCCCAGGCTGAACCCGTCCAGCTTAAGGCAGATTCAGACTTGACCCTTACTGATACCCCCTGTACACGTTGGGCGTGTCTCCCGCCGAGCCTGTGGGCCGGGCGGTCGCGGGCGGGCCAAGCGGGGCTGGCCCCTGTCCCTGGTCGAGCAGACGGCCGAGCGACAGCGCGTAGCTGCGCGAGAGCACCAGCAGCACGAAGTACAGACCGTAGATCAGGGCGGCGAAGACCAGCGAGCCGACCACGAGCGGAATGATCCAGGTCAGGAGGCCGGACAGTCCGGGCACCGAAGCGTCCAGCGAGTCGAGCTGGCTCCAGCCGACCGCGCCCAGGATGACCATCCACGCACCCACCAGCAGCAGGTTGAGCAGCCCCAGCCCCACCAGCACCATGCACAGCACGAACCAGTTGCCCACCACGGTCGCTGCCGGCGTGACCGGAGCGGTGGCCAGCCCGCGCGCCCGCTGCACCGCCAGGTTCATGAACCTCTTGATGGCCCCCAGGATCAGCCAGACGATCACCACACCGGGAAGGGCGGACACCAGACTGGACGCGGTCTGGAGCGCCTCGAAGCCGGGGCCGAAGCCGGAGAAGTCGCTGCTGTCGGCGCCGAACTGCTCGGTCAGGCGCCGGGTCAGGGCCAGCGAGACCGGCACCAGGGCGACGCTGAACACCACCGTGGCCGCGGTGCCCCACTGCCCGAAGGTCAGCCAGCCCGACAGCGTGCGCCGCAACTGCTCGGCCCGTACCGCGTCCGGGGCCGGGGCGTCCGGGGCGGTCGTGGCCCACGCGGCCAGCCGCCTCAGCAGCTCGCGCGCCCAGTTCACCACCCCCACGTAGAGCGCGGCCCACGCCAGGGTCAGCAGCGCCGCCAGCCCCAACAATTCGTCGGTGTACGCCGGAACGCGGACGTCGCTGCTCAGGGTGCCGAGCAGGTTCAGGCCGGCCCGGCCCCCCAGAAAAATGGCCAGCGCCGAGGCCAGCGCGCCGAGCACCAGCACCACCAGCAGCACGCTCAGCCAGGTGTTCAGCCGGGCCGCCGCCCGCATCAGCGCCAGTCGGTCGGCCTCCGGACCCGGCCCCAGGGTCGGACGACCCCAGGCGTCTGCGCCCGGAGGGGCGGGGGACTCGTGCGACGGCCAGGAATCGCCAGGGGGCCTTGTCATGGGCACAGTCTGGCATGCCCGGAGGACGCGAGTCGGCGGATGTGAGGCTCTAGACTGCCGGGCGTGACTGTTCATCCCCGTCTCCTCGTGCACGACTGCGATCCCGGCATCGACGACGCCGTGGCCCTGCTGCTGGCCCTCGCCAGCCCCGATCTGACGCTGCTCGCCGTGACCACCACGCACGGCAACGTGGCCCTGCACGACACCACCAGGAACGCGCTGGAACTGCTGGCCTTCGCCGGACGAAGCGACCTTCCGGTGTATGCCGGGGCGGCGGGGCCTCTGGTGCGCCCGCCCGTCTATGCTCCTGAGATTCACGGGCGCGGCGGACTGGGCAGCGTCACGCTGCCGGAGGCCGGGGTGCGGCCGCAGCCGACCCACGCCGCCCTCGCCCTGCTCGAGCTGGGCGCCCGGCACGGCCAGGAACTCACCGTGTGTGCCACCGGCCCGCTGAGCAATCTGGCGCTGGCCGAGCGGCTGCAGCCCGGCTTCCTGAAGAGTCTGGGCGAGGTGGTGGTGATGGGCGGCAGCGTCGAGGTCAGTGCGCCCAAGCTGGGCAACGTCACGCCCTGGGCCGAGTTCAACGCCTACGCCGACCCGCACGCCCTGCGCGTGGTGCTGGAGAGCGGCGCCAGGGTGGTGCTGTTCGGCCTCAACCTGACCCGGCAGGTGCGGGTGACCCGGGAGCGCACCGCCGCCCTGAAGGCCCTGGGCACACCTGGCGCCACGCTCAGCGCCGAGATGATGGACGGGTACCTCGACCTGATCGAGCAGCGCGACCAGCGGGTCGGGGCGCTGCACGACCCATGCACGGTGGCCTACACCGTTCGCCCGGAGCTGTTCCGGCTGGAGGAGGCCCGCGTGCGCGTCGTCACCGACGAGGGCGAACACCTGGGCCAGACGGTGCGCGAAGACGGCGAGCCGAACGTGCGGCTGGCGACCTGGGCCGACGAGGACGGCGTGTACCGCCTGCTGAGCGAGCGCCTGGGCTGAACAGCCGGCATACAGAGAAGCGCCTCCACCCGGCGAAGGTGGAGGCGCTTCTTACTCGCTGCGCCGGGTTTACGCCTCGGCGTCCAGCACGCGCTCGAAGGCCTCGACGACCTTGTCGATCTGCTCCTTCGAGATCACCAGCGGCGGCAGGAAGCGCACGACCAGCGGCGTGGCCTGCAGCGTCAGGACGCCCTCCTGGTGCTCCATCGCCGAGATGTACGGCGCACTCTTCTCCTTGAGTTCCACCCCGATCATCAGGCCCAGGCCGCGCACCTCACGGATCTTGGGCGACTTGATGGCCCGCAGCTTCTCCATGAAGTACGCGCCCTTCTCGGCGGCCTGCTGCGCCAGGTTCTCGCGCTTCATGTAGCCGATGGCCGCCACGCCCGCCGCCATCGCCAGCGGGTTGCCACCGAAGGTGGTGCCGTGGCCGCCCGCGGGCATCTTGTCGGCCACCGCCGCCGTCATGGCGAAGGCACCCACCGGCACGCCGCCGGCCATCGCCTTGGCGAGCGTCATGCCGTCGGGCACCACCCGGCACTCGCTGTCCACCTTGCAGCCGCAGCGGATGCCGTCGGCGCTCTGGCATTCCTGGGCGCAGAAGTGTTCGGTGGCGAAGAACTTGCCGGTGCGGCAGAAGCCGGTCTGGATCTCGTCCATGATCAGCAGCGCGCCCTTCTCGCGGGTCAGGCGCCGGGCCTCCCGCACGAACTCGGCGTTGCCGGGCCGCACGCCGCCCTCACCCTGCACCGGCTCCATGATCACGGCGGCCACGTCGTCGGTGATGGCCGCACGTAGCTCCTCGATGTTGCCGTAGGTGACGAACGAGACGTGCTCGTTGTCGACCGCCGAGCCGAAGGGCTCGCGGTACTTCGGCTCCCAGGTGAGTGCCAGAGCGCCCAGGGTGCGGCCCGAGAAGCCGCGCTTCATGCTCACGAACCGGGTGCGCCCGGTGGCGGTGATGGCGAACTTCTTGGCCGCCTCGACCGCCTCGGTGCCGCTGCTGCATAGGAAGACCCGGTCGAGCCCGTCGGGCAGCACGCTCACCAGTTGGCGCAGGAACTCGGCCCGCTTGTCGTTGGGCAGTGTCTGGGGCATCACCATCAGGGTGCCGGCCTGCTCTCGGATGGCGGCCACCACCTCGGGATTGCTGTGCCCGACGTTGGCCACGCCGTAGCCGCCCACGCAGTCGATGTACTCGCGCCCGGTCGCGTCCCAGACGGTGGCCCCCTCGGCGCGGGTCATGACGACCTGATGCTTGTGGTACACGCCGCTGTCGTAGCGCTGCTCGTCGGCCAGCCAGTCCTGCGGCGCGGTCTCGGTGTGGGGTTGATCGGTGGTCGTCATGTGTCCTCCTGTGTGGCCCGCCCGTGCTGTGGCCCGGCCCGTGGTGTCTTCAGTGTAAGGCCCAGCCCGGGGCCTCACCGTGGACGGAATGAGAGTGAAGAATTCGCCCCGAGGGACGCCGTGTCGACCAGTATGCGATTGAAAAATAAAGAAGTCAAATAGTTTTCATATGTAAATACCTTCTCGCCGGTCAGTCATCGCCGCCCGCGCCGCCCAGAAGCCGGCCATGCCGTGGACGCCGCCACCCGGAGGCGTGCTGGCGCTGCACAGGTACACGCCCGGCAGCGGGGTGCGGTACGGCGCCGCCAGCACCGGGCGGGCCAGAAGCTGCCACAGGTTGCTGGCCCCGCCGTTCACGTCGCCGCCGATCAGGTTGGGATTCCAGTTCTGCAGGGTGGCCGGGCGACTGACGGCGCGGGCCAGCACCGCGCGCGAGAAGCCGGGCGCGGCCTGTTCGATCTGGCCCTCGAGTTCCGGCAGGGCGTCGCCCGTGTAGCCGTTGGGCACGTGGATGTAGGCCCAGGCGGTGTGCTTTCCCGCCGGGGTGCGGGCGGCGTCGAAGAGGCTCTGCTGGGCGAAGAGCACGTAGGGCCGCCGTGCCACCCGGCCCCGGTGCGGCGCGAGTTCGGCGGCCTCCAGATCGGCGAGCGGGCCGCCCAGATGCACCGTTCCGGCGAGCGCGGTGCGCGGGTCGCGCCACGGCACCGGCCCCGAGAGCGCGTAGTCGACCTTGAAGGCCCCCACGCCGGGCCTGAAACGCCGCAGCCTCGCCGCGTACTCGTCCGGCAGACGGTAGTTCGGCGAACTGTGCTCGGTCAGCCGCAGGAAACCGGGCAGCGAGGTGTCGAGCAGCACCGCGCCGCCCGGCGGCAGCTCGGAGAGGCTGGAGACCGGCGAGTCGAGCACCACCCGGCCACCCAGCTCGCGCAGCAGCCCCGCCATCGCCTCCGAGAACATCTGCGCGCCGCCCCTGGGAAACGGCCAGCCGACCGCGTGCCCGCCCACCGCCAGCATCAGCCCGAAGGCCGAGCTGCCGGGAGCCGAGAGCGGCAGCCCGGAGTGCGCGGCCAGTCCGCCCAGCAGCGCCCGGGCCTGCGGAGTTCGGAACGCCGAGCGCGCCAGCAGCGAGGCTGGAGGCAGGCCGCGCAGCCCGAAGCGGGCGAGCGTGAACGGGTGCGCGGGCAGGTGCAGCAGCGGCCGCAGCGTGTCGTCCAGCAGGTCCTTCCAGTTCTCGACCAGCGGACGCATCAGCCGCAGGTACGCGCCCTCGTCGGCGCCCAGGCAGGCGGCGGTCTCCTCGAGCCCCCGGTACAGTAGCACGCTGCCCGAGTCAAGCGGGTGCGCGACCGCCGCGGGCGGCTGCACCCACTCCAGGCCGAAGCGGTCGAGCGGCAGCGTGCGCAGAA
>Ga0160427_10001533_pt1 | contig 14132 bp, 5 predicted proteins | sample SolpanmetagenomL_FD_108194 | JGI IMG/M metagenome (GOLD analysis project Ga0160427, IMG submission 108194) | Solar panel surface microbial communities from Lawrence Berkeley National Laboratory, California, USA - L | ecosystem: Engineered > Built environment > Solar panel > Unclassified ...
AGTAAAGTAATCTACTCTTATAATAGATATTTATAAGTATTAATTCTCTTCCTCTCTCTAACTCCTAGCCTATTATTACGTTTTTTATAAATAAAGTTATTAAAAGTTTTACTTTAACGTTTACGCTCTTCTTATAGTATTATAAATTATAGTATAAATATATTATAAAAAAATAAAGTATTATTATAAAAATATATTATAACTTTAGGTTTTACTATTTATATAAATAATTAATTATTTATTTAATACTATAGAAGAAGATAAAGGAGAAGGTATAGGATTTAAAGTTGTAGAAGAAAAGAAGAAGAAAGAGAATTATAGGAAAGCTAACGAAGAAGAAGAATAAGAAGATCTATAGAATAAGAAGATAAACTAGCTGCTAAAATAATATAAGAGTAGATAGTAATATAATATATTAAAGATAGTAAGTTAAAACTTATAAAATTATAAATTATAAGCTATAATCTAGACTTATTAAAGATAAGAGTAATAAAAACTACTTTTTAACCTACTTTTAATAATTCTTTAACTAACTTTTTTAACCTCTTAAGAATTCTATTAAGTTACTTACTTATTTTAGATAAAAAATAAATAATATAATATAATTTTTTAGAGTATTTAAGATTTATTTTAACTATATTTTATAATATATATATAATTTATTATCTTAGTATATTTACTATTTTATAATAAATATATATTAATTATTTTATCTAGAGAGTCTAGGGGATAATAGTATTATATATAAGTAGATAGACACGTGACCTAAATAACTAAGCTATATTATTTATATAATATTCTGTGAATATATTATTTTTCAATGATATGTGTAGTAAGCAGCAAGATATCAATCATCCCACTTATTTACTCTAGCTTCGGGACTGCCCGAGAAAAAGCAAGTGCTTGATACTGGATAATAATGTATCATATTATACAGAAACTTCACAAGCTTCTCTTTACAATATCCCGGAAAGTTGCCATTCTTAGTAGACAGCTGCTTCCTTGGAAAAGAGCAAGGAGGTCACCCATGAGCGATCGACCTTCTCTTTCATTTAGCGATGGAGCTGGGATCTTTCTCGGGAAGACGTTCGCCTGAATCTGGTCTGGCCTGCAGCTGAATTCTGTGTGAATAAATAAAAGCAAAGGCAAAGAAACAACTTCCTTTACGAATTGCGAAAGAAAATTAGATGCCGAAGCACCCAAGTGAAAGTCGACCAGCTAATTGAAGACAAGCTGATTGATTGATTGATTGATTGATTGGATTTGATGCAGGACTAGGATAACCCTCCTTTCGGTTTCCTTTGCCTCTAGGAGATGGGAACATGGAAAAGAAGGACGGCAGAAATAAGGATGAAAAACTTTATCAGCCAGCCAAAAGTTAAATAAAAAAAAAAGAGGTGCATGCGGGCGCCCAATTGAAAACTGTTTCCAGCAAGAAACGACTGGAGTGAAGAACACAAACTGGCGCATTCTCTTCTCCTCTCTTTCTCCTCTTCTTGCACCTTGACCTTTTTGTTTGCTTTGTAACACCTTTTCCCCATCTCCTCATCCTTACTTGCGAATAATTCTTCCCAGGACTTTGTTCATTTTACCTGGAGACGTTGCGGACTAGAAAAATGAACATGAGCGACAACAAAACCACGGCCTACGACGCCAATATCCACGCGGTGCATCCCAACACCTCGCTAGACGCTGAACCTGGTATTCAGCACGCCAGCAGTGATGTCGATGTACCTCCCAAGCGGTTCGCGTTCTTTGGAACGAAGCGATTTTGGTATGCTTTGGTTATTGGTCAACTCTTGAGTTGGGGTCTTGTAAGTAATATGTAGTCAATGTACTCTTTTTCCATCGTGGAATCTACTACGACCGCTATGGATATTAATATGTATGCATTGGTTATTTAAAGGTCGCTACCAATACATTGATCACATACATGGCCATTCAAGGCAACAATACTCCAGCATTTGAGAGTTTCCTCAACTATGCTCTCCTTTTCATTGTCTACACACCCTACACCATATACAGATATGGCTTTAAGGGCTGGGGACAGATGGTTTTTTCTAGAGGATGGAAGTTTATAATTTGGTCATTTATCGACGTTGAAGCCAATTATTTTGTCGTAAAAGCCTACACTTATACATCATTGCTCAGTTGTGAGCTTTTGGATGCTTTTGCTGTGGTTGTGGTGGTTGCGCTCAGTTTCTTCATCTTAAAAGTCAGATATCATTGGACTCAATGTCTTGGTATTTTTGTCTGTCTATTAGGATTGGGACTGCTCGTTGGCAGTGATGCTTTGACGTAAGTCTTGTTGATGCAAAATACAAGAAGGAAAAAAAAAGAAAGGTTGCTAATCAAGCTTGAACAATAGCCACAAGGATTGGACACCCGCCGATCGAGTTAAGGGCGATCTTTTCATGCTTTTAGGAGCGACTCTTTACGGAGTTTCCAATGTTTTTGAAGAATGGGCAGTTTCCAAGCGACCATTATACGAAGTCTTGGGACAATTAGGATTGTGGGGCATGATCATCAACGGCTGCCAAGTTGCCATCTTTGAGCGACATGCTTTGTCGACAGCTGTTTGGACTGGCAAGGTTGGAGGGTACCTAGTAGGCTACAACTTGATCTTGTTCACTTTCTACTCAACTGCACCAATCTTGTTCCGCTTGTCGAGCGCATGCTTCTTCAATCTATCTCTTCTTACAAGTGACTTCTGGGGTTTAATTATTGGTAAGTCGACTGATCTGAAATACATTTATGAAATTGCTGATATGTGACCTAGGTATTCGATTATTCCATTACTATGTATACTGGTTGTACCCAATTGCTTTCGTGTGTGTCGTTGTGGGATTGGTGATATATTATACCGGTATTTAAAAATCCTCCATTTATCGAAGACATCAACTAACGTTTCCGATAGTCGTGCGAGACGTCAGTGGTGAGGCTAAGAAACCGTGGTTGGGAGGTGAAGAGCAAGAAGGTGGTATCGCTGGTGTCGGAACATACAAGAAGGAGAAGTAGGTCCTTCCATAACATGATATACACATTTAGTTATACAAGGAGATTGTGATTGGAATTGAGAAGAGATTTAGTATCATGTTGCAAATGCACAATTATATACAATCTAAATTATTTTTGAAGCAGCTGAAGTGGTTCCCTTTCAATTTGTATACTCTGATATCAACAGGTTGTAAATCTTTGCAGGGGTTGCGTTTGTTGAAATGTAAATTGATGTGCTCGTGAGATTTAGCTGAACCCCAAAAAGGTCCTCTCCTTCCTTGCTTTTTTTCTCTCAAGTTGCGTGCCTCGATCAATTCACAACATCAATTTGGAGACAACATCGTCAAGTGTTTCCTCAATCTTGAGAAGCATGATTCAATGAATTATGTTATGGACGACCACTTGTCTTTAAAGGAACATAGGTTTGAGTAATGCTGATTGCTTGATACAAAATGACAGCTTTCGACAGCACAATGGTATGACCCTCGCTATAGCCATCTTCCATCAAAATGTCCTCGCTCGACCAACTACCTTACGAGATCTTATTCTCGATAGTTGTGGAATCCAGCGTCCTTAACACCCGTGATATCTACCACCTTCTGCTGGTGAACCGACATTTAAAAACTACTCTACGTCCTTTTTTATTCCGTACCCTTGATCTTAGCACAACCGATAGCACACCAGAATGGACAACTCACAATAGTGAGCACATGGAAGGATGGGGACCGTACTCAGCTAAGAAAGCGAAACACGCAAGCGCCTTCCTTATGGCCATCGAACAAGGATACATACGAACATGCGATATCGCTGCAGTTCGTTATCTGCGAATCTCTCAGATTCATCGACTGGTACTGTGTGTCAAATACAGCCAAAATGGTAGGGAATGGACAGACAGCAATTGTGAGGCACAATCCTTCTTGTATCAGCACCTGACAAATTTAAGAGTGCTCGAACTTTGGGGACATTGTCGAATCTCATGTGAGTATCAAGTACTGGCTGCATTTAAGTAGTTGTATCTTACCATAATCAAGTTGACGGGTTTGAAATAGGTTCTCGGTCGAAATATGGATCAATGCAAGGGAACGATATATTACAGCAAATACCATGTCGATTTGACATTCGAGTATCAACAAACTCGAAAAGTCTGCTATGCAGTTTCCCACAGAATCATCTGCATAATCTAGTGTCCCTAGAATACGACCACAGTGGAGGTCCTCAAGAACATATCGCATCCAAAATCAGGACTGCAAAGAATTTAAAAACCTTGCGTCTTGCAAACATCAATCCATGGTCGTCTAACCTCAATGAACAGATCGTTGACGAGCCACTAGCCAAGAGACACACGCTTTCCAATTTGCGAGAATTGTACCTAATTGACTGCAAACCAAATATCAATTGTCTTCCAGAATCCTTGCAGATCCTCAGTATTAGTTTTTTCTCAGATCCACCCACCTCTGATTCTTGGATGGATGACGACCATGAAGACTATTGGTCAGCTATATTTAATCTAAGAAACTTACGTTCACTGTCGATACGGGTCAATTACGACTCGAACTTGCCGCCTGAAAATCCGGACCGGGAGATCAAATTTCGAGACCTTGAGAGTCTCCACGTAGAATTGCCGTTGGACCAACCTAAAGCAGTATACGAGGTTCAGACATCAATTCTACTTAAGATCTTGAGACATAATGCCAAGCTAAAAGATATCTACTACTCTCATATCCCTTCCACAGATCTACTTACATCAGCTAGATTAATGGACCGACTAGGATGAAAAGCTTGGACTTGCAATTCTGCGGATGAACCAATAGATATGACGACTGCTTTATCAAAGACACGAATCGAGTCATTTTGTTGACTGACGGCTCATTGTTGATGACTGTACAGATTACCAATACTGTGTTGATGTGTGATGGACATGAATTTGTCTATGATACATCGAAGATGACTTAGGATAGAACATAATACACTGTATCGTCTGAAGGCCTTCGTGGCTCAAAAATATTTGATGCCCTGTTCATGTGAGAGGTCTTTCTACGTGTTATTTTGCATACATATTTCAGCCAACACCGACTCTGTGGAAAATTGATTCTAGGCTCGTTTAAGAACGATTTAAAGCAATAGGCAGCATTATTGGATGATATATCGTTGTTGTATGAGGAGTTTTTGGCGGAAGAGATCGGGTGGAATCAAATGAAGATTGTTTAGAGTGTAATGAGTTGTTAATATTGTTTAATTCATGAGGTGTCGATCAGAAAGATTCTATCTATATGTTCAAGTCAGGAAAGACTGTCTATAAATCTGTACACAGTCAACAATCACTATTTTTATTTGGGCCGACATATATGGTAGGACTCAGTGCTATCATTTATACTGTTATTGATAATAGATGTTGTCATAATAAGTGATGTTAGTGTTGCCCAATTTCAATTTTGCACGAGCATTTAACAAATTTGATTCTTGTTTCTTTTGGACTTTCTGTACGTTGCTCCCATAAAAGTATTTTTACATATAAGCTGTTATCAGCCCTTATGTATGTGTAATTTTAACAAGAGTGGAAGTGGTAGATATCAAAAGCGGATTGTGTTTTCGACGAAAGATGAGTGATGTCCTATACGTGTAAACAAGATAATTAATTGGGTGCTTCAGTTTACCGTCGATCAAGCACAATCCTTCACTAACGTGATAAATACTTAAGTACTAAGTAATTATGATGATGATGATGCAACGGCACGCAATTGGTCACACTTGAACATCCATAAAATCATCCTTCTTCAACATCGCTTAACCCTCAACCAAGGCAGCGAAACGAACTTGTGTCCTGGCCGAATTGAATCGAAGAACAACTGTGAAGTTCATGGAATGGAGATGACCAAGATGGAGAACCCGTCCGGTAATCATCAGAGCACATCCTCGATACTCGCAAACAACGCGTCAGACCCAGAAGTAACTCATGTGAGTGATGAATTTCTATTTTGGTAACACGTTCTAAGATTTCAAAATGGTGTTTGTGCTCTAAATAGTCTTTGGCTCTTGCATTTACTCATTATTTTCTCCTTCATCTCGTTCCCATTCTTGTAAACATCTGGTGCTGCGCCTTTTCACCTTTAAAGACTACGAAATGATCCTTCAAGTCTTGAATGCTAGTCATGTTTTTTTCTCTTTATAATCACATTATTTTTACTGACATGTGAATTCTTGTCTAATTCAACACGCATAAACACCATCAACTCATCACTAACACGCTGGCACAGAAGACACCTCAGAAATCTCCATCTTATCCTCAAATCGTTGTCACTCCAGCTCAAGACACGCCATCGCCATCTACCACTATTGCATCTGCAAAACTCCATCAGAGCCCGACTTCAACATTCATTACCAACACACAACACGAAACGTCTCGCTCACTAAACATGACGGACAAACAAAAGCCTCGGACACCACAACCGATTGTCGACGATCATTTAGTATGTATTTCAACCCAGTCTAGATACAAAAAGTCACATCCGGAGGCTAGAGCTTGGAATTTGTATACTGATTTATATGTGTATCAAATCAAAGAATCAATTCAATGTCGGAAGTGACTTGGTTGTTCGAAACCCTTTCGCACCTGGGAAGGACACAGTCACACATAACCCCTCAGTGAGGTTGCCTCCAAACATGACTTTGGGAGAATACTTGACGCAAGACAATCCCAAACCTTCGTCTAAAAGCTCAAAGCCGTTCAAGCCGTTAGATGATCCAAGTGCATTTATGAGCGAAGAGGAATTTGAATGCGAAATGGACCGACAAGAGTTCGGCCGGCAATATATTCACAAATACAAGGAGCACGCCAGAAAATATTATGGCCAGACCTCGGACGAGATTGTCACAGATAATCCCAGATATCAGGAAGCTCTATCTTTGTACAACACTGAATATGAGGCTTCCAGAGTCATTAGAAATGTAGAGAGACAGGCTGGTCCGCACAGCGGTTGGAATTATGACCACAAACACGAAGATTCAAACACGACACGTACTGTTGGTGGCGATTATAAACAGCAGGACACATTCATCAAAAATGACGGAAGCTTTTACCACAAGCAAAGTAACCTTCCTATTCCAAGTGGACAACAGTATCATTTAGCTAGAGGAGGAGACCCAACATCCAATGTTTCAAGCCAAGTACAAAGCAGTCAACAATGGCCCGTCCATAATTTGAGTCACGCAACGCATTCAGGATATAATCCACATTATCAAACGGGCTTTCCCTCGCATGAGTTCTTGAGCCAACGCGCTGCTAGCAATGAATTTCAAGGTCCATATTTTGGAAGTTTAGCTCTCTCGAAGCTTCCACCTGCTCCTACAGAACCGCAAGCCAAACAAATCGATGTAAAAAGGGTTCCTGGACACGGCGATATGTCTTCATTCAAATTTCCGGCAGCTAAGGGTGACACTCGTTCGCTTTACAATAATGGCCATCCACCCGAATGCAAGTGCGATGATTGTGAGCCTTGGCGTCTTATTCCAACCGACGTTAGTCAGATGCCTCCAACGATTGGTGCGAGTGATGGAAAGAAAATTGAGGCTGGAAAGGTATCATGGTTATCCCGACGAGGTGTTCCACGTGAATATACAGGGTCATCGCATTTCAAGAAATTTCAGGCAGACTTTGCGGTAGCTTTCGACAGATACATTCAAAAACATGGTCATAAACGCCGAACTTCGATGGAGATATTTGACGAGATTGCCAAAGATCCAATCTTCAAGAACTATCCAGGCGAGACGTCAGACAGTCTAGGAAATACTGGGACTCCGTACCGACTTCCAGTCGGTTATGGAAGGTACAAGTATCAAGAGCGAGGACGATTGTTTGGTCTGTTCAACGAAAGTGAGGATGTGCCCTCCAATTGGCCCTCGGGTTCTCAGGATTCAAACATCATGGACAAACAAGGCTCTACAGAGTTCCCAAAATTGAACAGGCAGATTTTACCAGGTCGTGACAACAATCAACTGCTAAATGCTGTCGAACAATACAAATATGAAATGGAACCTAAATCCAATACATCAGAAGAGGAAAAGGTAGGTCAATCGAAACACATGTAAGAATGATAAAGAGCTAACGTAAAACTCACCAGCCATCCTTGGATGCCTTTGGAAGAAGTGTACCTAGCATTGACGAATCTCTCGCTGATTTTGCCAAATACAGGGCCCGCAAGAAGAAATGGCTAGAAGAGATTGAAAACAAAAAGAAGACAGGCGAACCTCAAGGAGAGATTGCGCGGCCAAGCTTTTTTGGCTCAAAGCTGGAAAGCACCGTATTTCCTGGACTCGTATCCCCCAGTTTTGAGGAAAAGCCGCCCAGCTCAACACAAACACCGGCCAGACCTCCAGGTCTAGCTTCCCCAGTCAAAGCCAATATTGATGCTATGCCCAAAATCTCATATCCTCCTTTCGACAGTAGTAACCCAGGATTTCTAACCACAGGATTTCAAGGAACATATTTGCCAAATATCAATCCAAATCAAACAGGAATCAGTCAAAGCTTTAACCAAGGTAATCATCAGATCGGAAATCTTGTCAGGCCACTTCAAGTGGCACAACCGCCTTACATGAGTTCCAACAGTTGGGCAAACGTGACAGTCACACATGGATATCCTACATTCCAGAACTTTGCCGATTATAATACCTACAATACACAGGCAAACAGCATGTTTGCTTTACCACCAGTTGATTACAGCTCGTTGATGGAACATTCTCGCCAACTAATCAACCCACAACAACAATCAGGGCAATTTATGCATAGTCATAGAGGCAATGAAAACAACCCTACAGCGAGCAGAGGAAGACGTCGCCAACGACAAGAAAATAGAGGACGATCACAACAACTCTCTAGAGAGTCCTCGGCTTCACATCAAGGTCCATCCACTCAAAATCACAATACAGCAAGGGAGTCAGAAAATGATGGCAAACAATCTGCTCGATAAGTCACAAGTAACGGGATCAAGTGTTGTTTGCCTACATTTGATTCAAAAACAGAAGTGCCTCCAGATATTCACGGGTGAATTTTTATCAATGGAGAGCATTTCTTATATTTTGACCCAATTTACAATTACGCGTCAGATCTACAAATTTGATTAATCGCACGCATTCTTCGTCGTCTTCAACGAGTAACACAAAGTCAGACTATATCATTTGATTGTCAGATTTTAGCCTTTGGGAAACTAAAGGACTTCATCAGAATTTTAACCGCATACGACACTGTTTGATTTTATACAAATGTTCCTGGACCAATCAAGCAAATAATGTGACAATCTCTTCCTTACCATCTGTCCTAATACTTATTTTCATTTCTCTAATTCATCTTTTTCTTTTTCTCTCAGCGATAGATCGCAAGATTTGAACGTACATCACGAACTTTAGTCATGCAATTTAATTACCAGAATACGTTCATCACCCAGATTGTTATAACACAGTCTCTGCAAGTGTTGTCTTTTTTTCTCTTCTTGTCAGAGATGTCTTATTTCGACTGATGACTGCATGTACAAGTCTATTATGCTTGACAAGTTGTACAATCATTTCATGGACGAACATATGTGTGATTACATTTCAATTCTCTGACTTTTCTCGGGGTTTCCACTCAATACATGCTGTAATCTTTCCCTTTTCTTCCAAAAGCCTTTGTGATAAACAACTTACACTACTATGATACTAGGATTTGACCAATGGATTATCAAGGTGAAGGAAATTGAAATAGCATAATCGTTCATGTATATAAGAGACGAGTTCAGATTGTTCTATGATCTCTAAGGCGAGTAACTACGAGGATCAATTGATGAAGTTCTTTCTCCATCTCAGGATAGTGACTTAGGACCAAATCAACATGTTATGTCTTTGAGAGAGCGTCAAACTACTGTCATGCGGTTATCATGGACGACTGAAACACCTGTGAAATCTTTACCATTTTCCTAAGCATTGAATGGACAGATGATCAATGTGTCTAGTGAATATACATTAAGAAATGCTCAAAAAAACATGTGCCTGTTACTTCTAAGATAAGAATCTCGCTCACAACATTGAATGGAAATATGAAGGAATAGAAAATTCCAAGACAACATTCATGTACCCACAGGATCTTCAGGCTAGCAAAAAGTGGCTTAGGAACCTTCCAGCCAGTTTGTACGAAGTAAGCAGTTCATCAGGTAAATGGGCGGAAACAGGTTTAAAGCGGAAATAAAAGAGGAAAATGTCCCCTGGACCAAAACCAGGCGTTGTTACCAACGGTACCCATGCACAGTAGTGAGGTGATGTAAAAATGTTGTGTTCTTGTATTCGATAATGAACAAAGTTACAACAAGGAGACTGCTCCCACTATATGTGCATGGATGATGAGCATGCTGTATGGTTATAAATGTGTGACAGCTTGTTACTAATAAATATGAGGAAAAAGAAAAAAACACTAAACCACAGGACTTTGACGACTATAGGTTCTCAGATCTGCTCTTGAATTTCATCATCATCTTCGTCTATCCAGTCCTCGTCATCGTCATCGCTAACCATATTTTCTTCTTCACCTGTCTCTGCATCTCCCTCGGTGAAGAGAGCTTCATACATGTCATTCTCCACGTATTCCTCGTCGGACACCTCTTCTTCATCAGACGTGGGCTCTTCATATTCATAATTTTGAGTCCAAGTATTAATCGCACTCCGCATCACCGCCTTGTAAAGGTTCATATTCAAACCTTCTTCTCTTCTAGCTTTGCAACCTTTTCGACGATCTGCGTCTTCTCTTTCGAAGAATGTATAACTAGCTTTGCTCATCCATTTCATCATGAAAGCTTCAACTATAACCATGGGTAAGTATTCCTGACCCTCGAGCGTTTTAGGTCTGATCCTTTGTGAGTATTCTGTATAAGGAGCCATGGGAATGTATGGTTCGTGCTTTAAATGTCCGATTAAATGCTTCACGTGCTCCTGTCTAATCGTGGGAGGAAAGACTCGTTGAGGGGACGGACTGCTAGCACGATGCTTGCCAGGCGGACCAAACAAAAGGTAGTTGCATCGTTCGGTATGAGTGACGTTATAAGCGATGACTGTTGGAGGATCAGGTGGTGTGATTTCGTCTGGCGGATCCAACTCAGGGCTTTTAGCTTCGGTCTCAAAATCAAATTTTGGAAGCAAATTATCTTGAGGTGGATCCAGTAAGGAAGTTCTGTTGAGAAGTGTGATGGCAGCCTGCTCTTCAGGATCGAGCTCTGTCATGCTCGTGTTTGTACTTGGAGAGTTTTCCAAATTGTGGGAAACATCGAAAGATTGTGCACACTCTTCTCCAGCTTCGTTACTTGACCTCATTGATTCATTAAAACTTTCGTTAAGATTCTCTGCTGGTGGAACGTCATTTTCCTCATCCTTTGGATTATGTCCTTGACTATCGTGAGCTGCGAAAGAGCGACTTGAATCAATATGTCCTACTTGAGGGTCCGAAAACGCTCTTCGCAGACTACCCTTGCTTTGTTCTCTGAGTTCTTCAAGTTGTTTTCTCATCTCACGCAAGATATTTAGCTGCTCGGTTTGCGCAGCTCTTTGACGTCTTTGCTCAGCGTCTGGATAATGGCATGTTTCGCAATATCGAGTCAAGGGAGAAGATATTTCGATTGGAAGGCGATGCGGAAAGACACGTCGGGTACTCTTGCCATCATTTTTGTCGCGATAGAACGGTTTTATATAGAAGGTATTCTTCTCCTCGTACACATCAAGCTGTAACTTTTGCCTGAGAGATCTAGAGGCACGTTGACCTGAAAACAGAACATGGGAAGATGAAGTGTTAGCGATTTCAAAATCTCATTCTCGGTATAGACACCTTCATCGCGACAGCGATTGTTGCTATGGCGATTCAAGATGCAGAACGAGGATACGGTAGTCATAAAGTCCTTTCAACTATTTGGACAAGACGTATGATGCAATTGTGTTTGCCCTCAACCATTGAAGAAGGAAACAACTATCTCAGGACAGAGATGGGAATCAACACGTACATTCTGACGGCTCCATTTCTGTGATTACTCAACACGAGATACTTGGAGGGCTGATGCTCGAGGCTCCAGATCAAGAGGAGTATAAAGTTGGGAACAATATCTCTTTTAGGTGTTGCCAAGGTTGTTGGATTTCGAAGGGGCTGTCGCGTTGTTTGGAATCCTCAGAAGTAGAAGTGTATCCAGGGTGAAATGGGTGAAATGGGTGTTGAGTTGACAAGAGTACTGGTTAGTGGGCTTGACTATGTTTAAATAGACACGATTTAAAAGAATAACGCTCTCCCAGACTCTGGGATAATTTATGGAAAGCTCAATAAGAACGCGATTTTATCTATAGCTGAAAGCTCACCAATTTCTGTGTGCTGTTGTGCGGGCAATGAATACAATCACTTGGGGCAATCTGGGTGTATGCCAAGCAGACGCGCAGAGAAAAGACAGAGAGCTAGAGACAAACATCCAAGCAAGGGTGCGTGTGGTGTTTGCTTTAACCTCCCACCTACAATTTACAGGCACCAAAGCAAGCAAGCAAGCAAACACTAAGTATTTGTATGGAGGGTTTTACCCACTTCCCATCTCACAATTCTTGCACATCATGTATTTCGTTTGAAAATTTGAAAGTTCTTCAAAGTGAAGAATTGTCCTGCAGCGATATGAGAATGAATATATGTTTCCGATCACTCATGCATACGTCGAGCCAGTTATTTTTTATTTAGAACTGTGTCTATACATTGTGGGGCTATAAGTAAACATCGTGGTAGTTCTTTCGATATGATGAACATAAATGTTTCGCGAGCTCGAGTTCAAAGAACTTCTGCAACATTGACATCCAAAAAGTGGAAGCTCATCAATGAAAGTCTATTGTTAGAAGAAAAAAAAACGTTTCTTAACACAAAAGTGATATAATTGCTAAGTTGTCAGTCACTGGCATTGCATCCACCTGCGCAGTACCAAATATACAACAAGTACCTAGCTACTTAAGCTAAGTAGTCTACGCAATACTACTTACCGGTTATACCTCATCCAACCATATGCATGCTAAACTTCACATCACTATTGAAAAAAATGCTCAATTACTGGATAAATCGTTTGATGTTTGGAAACAGGAAAGCAGGCCATAAAGTCTGTTTAGCAATAGGTCGCTAGCTTAGGATCACGTTAAACAGATTGCCTAAGTTATTTGAAAGACCGCTTTGCTCAAATCAATAAAGAATTGTATCAAGTCAATCCATCATTCTGAGATGAAATCTTTTGTCCCCCTGATCCAGAAATTACTAGTTGGTGCATCTGACAAGAAAGATTAGAGAACAAATCTGAACTGGCTAAAACATTCATCTTGAGCAGTCGTTTGACATAAGTTGTAATGATGAGATCTTATTGTCCTAATCAAGCAGTTCATCAAATACAATCTGGACCAGTCGACGAGAAAATTAAACAAAATCATGGTGACAGGCATCTATTTTTGAGCAGATGATGAATTGTTTGCAGGTTCACTAGAAGAATCTGGTGGATTGTATGTGGCAGATCCTTGTCCATTGTTGTAATAAGTTGAACCCTAGGTTTCGTCAGCGAATATATCATCCAATCTCCATAAACTCAAAATCCAATTCCATGTTCGGCAATACATACATCCGAGTTTGAGTAGTAGTAACTTCCATCACTAGAATGGTAAATCATCATTATTAGATACAAGGTATCCCCAGATTTGCATCATCTTTGGCGAGCGAGGAATGCAAATGTACCTGTTGGAATAATGGTAGGAATTCTGATTGCTAGCGTCAGGTCCCGGATCTCGTGCGCAGTAGTGATTGCCCTAGGCAGAATCAGGCATGAGCATTCTCCTTAGTTCTTGTAATGGATTTTGTTTCATCAAGCCAAGCCGTCACGAACCTGATCGTTTGTGCCTGAGCCTTTATACTCATACGAGTTTCCGAAATTATCCTCTGGCATATTTGTTGATATAAATTTGTATCGTTTGTACGTATTTGTTTATGGGATGCTTCGTGCTCGATAGTGATGTGATGTGATGTGACAGACGATTGAACAACTTGGTGTGTTTTCCAAAATACAAAGAAGAAGAAGCAAGTCGACCAATGAATGGTGCCTGCTTGGATTGAGAGTCGTCACGTG